>Ga0209308_10004597_pt1 | contig 10851 bp, 15 predicted proteins | sample COGITO_mtgs_1204_3_FD_184806 | JGI IMG/M metagenome (GOLD analysis project Ga0209308, IMG submission 184806) | Pelagic marine microbial communities from North Sea - COGITO_mtgs_120405 (SPAdes) (version 2) | ecosystem: Environmental > Aquatic > Marine > Epipelagic ...
CTCCGAGCGCATCACGGTCCGGAATCGACTTTCACGAAAAGCGTGTTTGAACGCTTAAAACGTGTCCTGTTGCTACCGCCGTGCGCACATTTGAAGCGTCGCTCTCAAATACCCCCGGCATCATCCTCTACCGCGACGCGCTTCTGTGATAATTCGACACGTGGCAAAATATGGAACTCTCCATCAAAGAACTCGATGAAGCTGTGGCCCTGCGTCTCAAATTACATACTCAGAAGAAATCTGACCAAGAAATTGTCAAAACTAGGATTCGGCTCTGTACTCAAACCCCACCTAAGGTGATCCTGGGTGCACTTGATTTAGGGTTTGAAAAACTGGAGAGGGCTAATGCAAAAATTGAACAGCTGGAAAAAGAACTCAAGGTGTGTTGGGTCATTTCTACGCTGATATTTTTACATTTTTTAGTGACTCTCTATCTATACAGGGTATCGAGACGTCTTCACCCAACGACACTGCCCGTAAAGGCGCCTTCAATATGGCTCTTCAGAACGAGGTCTACAAGGCCGCATCTTCGGGCACACTCCTTCACAAAGTCGTGTCTCAACACCAAGACGTATGTGTCATACTCTCGGTCGGTGTGGACGAACTCAGCTCTGCACAAAAGAAGCTACTCTTCGAAGCGTGCATCGACATCGGTACCAGCGATACCGCAAAGGTGAACACGTTTAACCCATCGTGCGATCCGAGCGGTGACCACATCATGTGTACGATACTCGTTCCCGGGGTTCCGATGTGCTACTTGAAGCTTGATTTGATGGAATCGGAGTCCGACGAACACTATCCACTAGACGCTTTGGAGTCGTGTGTACGGGTTTTTACACTCATGTTTCCTTCTGAATACTGATAATTTAATATAAAAAAAAGATATACTTTAATTAGAATGCCCATCCCAGTGGTGAACTATGCCCGGCTTGAAAGACTCAAACCACCGGAAAACAAAAACATTCAGTGGAACCTCAATACCTTCCTGGTTATTTTCATATGCGTATCTGTTTTGTGTATGTATAAACGAGCCTCGAATATTCACACCAGGCGGAGGAGGTACACAACCCTCGACGGATATCTCGAACAAAGAGATCACTCGAGTTCTGACACTATGCCGTAACGGACACAATCCTTGGGCGACAAGTAAATGTCTTTCTGCATTAATTTTTTGAATTTACGCTCAGGAATTTGGGTTTTTTCCATATACATTTTTTTGAGCATCTTCATAAATTTGTCAGTGGACCGAAGTTCGTGCTTAAGATCTTCATAGTTTCCCCACATCTCAGTGGAGATCTGATGAATCAACACGAAGGCATTCTTACCCATCCGTCTCTCGGAACCTCCGAGGAGCATAAATGTGGCCGCCGAACAACACGACCCTTGTGCCACTGTTATTACGCGAACTCTGGAAGATTCCAGGACGTTCATGAGGTTCATACCTGAAAATATACATCCACCATCTGAATGAATGTGAACCTTTATCAGGGGTTCGTAACCAACAAGCTCAGCTTTTTTTTTAAGAAGTTCAATCTCCAACTTCTTAAATTTTTCAACAAATTCAAGGGCGTTTTCACGATCCACATCTCCATAAAATAAGATTTCATTGCCAGTGATTTTGACAGTTTCCGTAACTTCAGATTCTTCCTCTTTCGTAGACATTACGCAACTGCTTCTTTACTTTACTCACCTCTCTTGCTTTTAAATTACTTCCGACGCAGAGATGATTGATGACATCAAAATCCTGTGGTGTAATTTTATAGTTAAAGAGTGGTTCCAGATCACCCTTCTCTGCATATTTTTTCAGCAAACCGACCTCCTCCACCCCCAGATTCAGTCTCGATTTCTTTTGAATGCTGGCGAACTTTGATTTTCGCATCCTGTAATTCCCCAGCTTCGTCCAACAGCTCCCCGGTCGGATTTTGTCCCGATTAAGAGGTTCACCGAGCGAAGCCTTCGGTATGGTCAGCGCGTGTAACACGAAATACGGCATCAGGAACCAACTGCCCCGGGTGTATATATGTGTGTCGAAGAAGTCCGCGTCAGAGAAAGCTATTGTCGTCCTCGCTATGTCCGCACCAACGGAGTTGATATAATTCTCCTGAAACACGTCCCACACATGACCGTGTTCGGAGATACTGTCACGAATGTGTATCGGTCCGGGATCACACAGAACGTCGGCTATGAAATCTTTCGGGGTTTGGAAATCGTCCACCGTGTCGTACCCTTCGGAGTAGTTGAAAAAACTTCTGATGTTCCCCTGGCATCTGCGCGCGGCAGCTTCCACCTCGGGTGTCACCTCGTCTACGAGCTGTAACAACGTGTCGGGTTTGTGTTTGGGGATGAACACCGTCTCGAAGTTGGGGTACATACACATGTTCGTCGTGGTTATGATAAGGGATCCCCGGGAGAGGCGATCGCCGTCAGATACGGACTCGACGATTTGTTTAAAGATTGTATCGTAATCTTCGATGTAGACATGTTGAGCCGAAGGTTTGATGAACGGAAGGAAAAGTGATTTAGATTTGAGATGTTCACCCAGAAGCTCTACACATTTCAGGCCACGGAGCGCTTCTCTCAACACGAAACTTTTACCAACTCCCGTGGAGCCGCAAATGAACACATTTTTACCCTTGTTCAGGTAACCCTGAATCAATGCAATTTTGTTTCCGTGTATCGTGTGAACCTTTTCATGCTTTTTTTCGTCTTTAACTACAGTAATGAAAGAATCCATCGAGGCTGATGACTTTATTAATCAAGGGGTAGATTTAGTTTTAGGTAACCCCGCACTACAGAAGCGTATCGTCGAACCCTTAACTAAGAAGGTCGTTCTACCATACGTGATTTGCACGGGTCTGTTTAACATTACTATCTTGATTCTCCTCCTCTACCTTGTTCGAGGTCATCGTCGTCAACCGCCATAATACCCTCCTCCTTTTCCTCTTCCTCTTCTTCGTCTTCGTCTTCGTCTACATCAATCTCTACGTCAATCTCCTCCTCGTCTTCGCCCTCTTTATTAAAAATCTTTTCCAGTGGAGTATTTCTGGTGATACTCTTCAGGAGTGGAATGGCGCGGACGCGATCAGGTTTGGTAAAGTTCGATTCACGCGGGTATTCCCTTTCAAACTTCAAAAGGATGTGTTTGGGAATGGGCGGACTTTGTTCTAACAACGAGTCATATGTCGTTTTGCAATCTTCCACGAACTTCAGACCCTCCTTCTTACGCTCCTCTCTCGGCAGGGCGAGTTGGAGTCGAATGTTCCTGCTTAGGTTCCCGTGTGCGAGTGCGGCTGTCCGGTGGTTCTCCATGAGCTCCTGTATTTTTAGGAAGGTGCTAATAGTAGCTATAAGTCCAGCTATTAGATTCAGGCCACCGATAATCGAAGGAGCCATGGGTTGGATAGAGACGGGTAATGTACTCTGAGCGAAATTCGCCGTACCCGTCAGCGTACTCAAAACGATGACCGGTAGGTTAAACCGGAGAGACAGCTTCCGGTACATCAGGAAAGATCTATGGTGCATATAGCGGTAACAGGCACTCTGCTCCCCCCAATTTTTAAGAATAACTTCGTGGTAATCGTTCCACGATGCCGCCATTTTTTCCTCTGTTATATTTTCTACGCTCATCTTAGTAAATATGAATATAATATTTTGGATTCATTTTTGTTTTTTGTTATGGATTCTGGTGACTCCTTTCATGAACGATCGTAGACAGCTGGAGTTTTATGGTATGATAATCCCCTTTATTTTTTATCACTGGTCGGTGAATGACGACACCTGCGCTATGACGCAGTTGGAGATGATGCTCACAAATCAGGAAAAGGAGAAGACCTTCATGCACCGCGTCGTTTCACCGATATACGTGATGGAAGAAAATGATGTAAATAAAATTACAAAAACCGTGTTCTTTACTCTATGGGCATTTAGTCAATACAGACTCGGTCATTTCAGTATGTTCACAGAGGATTTGAAGCGGCTCTTGGCCGGTGTGGGGATGAAGGTAAACCGAGCCTAGCTTGGAACGAGTCAGTGGCGGCACGAAGTGCGTCCTGGAAGATCGGGTCAGAAGGGGAAGAGTCTGTGATCTCCGGGAGCTGATCTCTGAACACGGTAGCAGATGCGAACAACAGTTCACAAAAAAAGCGTCCATTTTCATAGAAATGATTGTCTCTCCGAACAGCCTGCCAGATTTTGATGATGCAATCTTTGTTCGCGCAGTCGATACGCATATTGAAGATGGGTCGCTTCCCAGTCAATCCACCTTTTGAATAGATGACAAAACCTCCGTAACTCGTACCAGCCCCATTGGATCTGGAGACCGGTTCAAAGCGTATGAATTCTTCGGCACGCATACCAGCTTGGTGCATGCGATTGACCAGCTGAGTTCTCAGCTTTTCGTATACGTGCAATCTCGCGATCTGTTTTTTGATTCGCTCACAGAAATCGTGTCTCACTTTTTCTTTCTGTTGATTGAACGCGTGGATATATTGTTCGTAGGTCATATTCGCCTCGGCAACCAGAGATTTGTGCTTTGCTGTCACGCGGCTGATATTTTTATGGGTATTCAAATTAGCGTACAACCTGGAGATCCGCCGGTGAGTGAAGGAAATATCCTGCTCCTTCGTGCGTAGCTCGCGCTCCCACGTCCGACGCTGCATATTCCATTCAGACGACGTGATGCGGTATGGTGATACTCGAAGGCGGGCAGCTTCGTAGGTGGGTAAGACGCTTATTCCATCGAGATGAAGCGTGGGATCGACGAACACACCGTCGCTGACGGAGAAAGACACCCATGGTATTTTTACGGCGCGCGGTGTCTCGTGGTCATGCAGTCGCTTGATGTCGTCCGCGAGTGAGATGAAGAGGCTTTCTTGCATCGTACCGTCGGCGGCCGCGTCGCTGATCTTGTCCAGCATCTCTCGGTGGATGTCATCGAGGGTGTCGCTCATCGTGCACGCGCGGTGTGTTGTGCGGTCCGTGTCACGCGGTTTGGGCGGGAAAAATCAAAAGTCCCTGCACCCCCCAATTTTAAAAAAATATACGGTTCGGCACACACCACTTTTCGCTGCACGTGGCCGCGACGACGCATACACAGCGATGAGTTCAATGGCGTCCTCCTCTCTCTGCTCCGGTGTCATCGGAGATCACGGTCACAACGCAGCTCCTCTCGCTGATGACCCGCGTTGTGAGTCGTGCAACCACGAGGTGACCGTGGCTAGGGTTACGAGTTCCATGGTTTCCGGGTTGAAACAACCGGGAGTGGAATTAAACCGACAGGTTGGCGAATTAAAGAAATCTCGTTCAAGAGAGGTTCTGAAAATTTTTTGAGGTCGTGAAAAGGATAATTAATTCCTCCTACGCTTCTTGGTGATTAATGCGGTCATTCTCTTCGCCTTGTTGAGAGTTTTCTGACGTTCGCGGCCACCTCTAAACGCAGCTTGAATTTTCGTGGCGGCCTTGTTTTTAATTGTAGATTTCTTTTTCTCCCTCAGGATAACAAACTTGATGTCCCCTCTTTTCACCTTGTTCCTGGATTGGAATAGTGGGTTTTTGAAGACGCTTTCGTGGGGAGGTAGTTTTCTTATTTCTTCCATGGCTTTCATGACTAAGGTATTTGACTTACGGTTGTTTGTGCTCATTCCACGCAGTGCAGCTATGGTATTCGGTGTGAAGTAGGCGGTATGATTCTTGTTCCCCGCTTTCCACGTAACCTTTATTGCCTTGCTACCATTCCTAAAATTGTTGTAGCCGACGGGGTCCTGATTTGGAAGTTTTTTCAGTTCCACCTCCTTCCAATTCCGCTTCGAGTTTGACGGGCTCCTCGACGGGCTTCTGGACGGCGACCTCGGTAGCCTAACCCGTCTCATTTGCGATCGTGTTACCCTTCTAAAGGGGCTTGTGTGTTCTAAATCCCTTCGGTTGAGAGGCCTATTTTCAGATGGTAGACGATAGACCCAATTAAACCCTGGACCGTCGCGGCGGCGACTCAAATCCATGATTGGACGAAAATTCTGTTGCAAGACTCTTTCATATTGTTGCCTAAACCTGTTACCCTGATCTCGGTCACCTGAGCGGTTCGCTTCGCGCGCGTACCGAAAAATTCTTTTCAATCGCTCGCGTGCACCCGGTAATCGCTCCCGGCGGGGATCATCATAGCGGATGTGATCATTGAGATAATTACCGAACCCGCCCATTTGATCGATACGGCTTCTAAAATAGCTATCCTCATTCATTTTTCTTTCTTATTACCAATATTTTTAATCATCACTTATGTAAATGTTTGCCCTGTTGTGCCGCCCCATCGTCGTCCCAACTCAGACGGGAACCCCCGTCCTTCGCGCGAACGACTGCAGGATCGCATATGTTCAGCCGAATAAAGAGGGAAAGTTGGAGACCGAGATACTAGAGGCTCCCCCGATCACAATAGGACCGGATCAACAGAGTGAAAAATTTTAATCTCAACACTTTATAATGGGAGCACTGAACATAGTGGTGATGCTCTGTGTATCCTCCATCCTCATCCTCTCGTTGATGGGTGGGGTCGGTATGGGTCTCTACAAGGCTGGTTCAGAGGAACAGACTCAAAAGTTAGAGCGCGAAGCGAACGAGACGTGGGTGAAACAGATGGAAGACGACATGTATGAGGAGTTGGATCAGTACCAAGATCCCAGGAGTAAGAGCTTCAGAACGAGGGTTGAGAAATCAGAGGGGCTCGGGCAACTTCCGTATTTTCCATCCGGTGCGCATTTCAGGAGACGACCCACGGAGTCCGCCCTTCTCTGGCCGAATCGCGGCGATACACTTCCCAACCGGGGTCGCGACTCATTTTCACTCGAAGGTAATCCAGTCAGAGTCGTAGACAACATCACAGATGTCGAGGTTGAATGGGGTAGGTACGATAAAGACGCCTGGACGAACCTATGGGCGAAAGACGATCTTCGTGTCGATTGTGGATCTGACGCTATAAACAGCTTTCAAATACGCTCGGAGAAGTTCGGGGTACCCCGTGACATTATTAAGGAGAAGAAGAATGTGGAGACCGAAACCTCCCTTCTCTTCAAACACCAGTTCCGGAGCTACCACGACAACTACAAACAAGTTTTCAGGTGCTTGACTGGTGCCCCGGGATGGACGTGGACGAAAGAGGAAGGTAACAAGATGTGCTCCGACACTGCGCGGTGCAGAAAACAGATTGGTGGCGAATTCAAAACGCCCATCTCTGATCAGAGGACGAACACCTTACAGGCAAGGAAACCGGATAAGAACTTTAATAAGATTATGGATTGTGATTTCAAATCGGTCGGCGCCGGTGAGTACGGCGCGGATGCTGCCGGAAAGAACTTTCCTCTGACTACGATCGTGCCTAAATGGGAAAATTCCATGGTCAAAGAAAATTTCAGGTTCGGCGGGGCGCAGACAAATGATATCAGACTAGATCCGAACTTGATGGAATTTGATTTCAAATGCAGTAAGCAACCCGTCGCCGGGCCGTGTAGGCCGGTGAAGTACACCGAGTGGACACCGTTTTTCTCGTCACAGGGTGACGGTATACGAGAACTGCGACACCTGGCAAAAAACGCTAGAGTCGCCAAAACGAGTCACGAAAACATCTCTGTGAGTGATCAACTGCAACGAAAGCTTCCGTATCAGGGTAAGGGTAAGATGGACCCCATCAAGGGACTTGGAAAGGTCCGATGCAGTCCCACTGAGGCGTTAACACGCGTTGACTTTGAAGTTAGTGAGGGGCTGAAAGCTCCCAAGGACTGGATTCGATTCGCTTACACGTGCTGCAAGATGTAATTAGATAATGAGCCTATGAAGCTTCTCACTGTTTTTCAACTTCATGAAAACGGCTTCATCACTTTCGCCACCTTTCATCGTGAGCGACGGTTCCGTGCACAAGGTACCCTCTCGCTTGTATCTATCACAGCAAAGAGCGACCCTCTCCGCGATATTTACGTTTTGACTGTATCCTATGAAGGTTCGATCGATACCCTCTCCGTCCACGGCTTCTACCGTCGCCTTGAAACAATAAGGTCCATAGCTCCAGTCGTTCACATTGTTCGGGGGAAGCGGTGGGTGATCTAGACTAGACGCGCGAAGGCGGTTTTGCCGTGCGTATAAGGGTGCCGTAAAAAATTTAACAATAGGGGACATTCTTTAATCATTCTATACAACAATCTTTCTAAGTATGTTTTCGCTTTATCCGTGAGCTATTATTACAAAACATCTTTTACATCCGGGTCACGTATGTAAAAGGTGTGAGTCTCCTCCGGCCGGGTTCGAACCGACGACCTACAGGTTAACAGCCTGTCGCTCTACCAACTGAGCTACAGAGGAATGGTCCTCTCTACTAGAATCGAACTAGTGACCATTGGAACTACAGTCCACTGCTCTACCGACTGAGCTAAGAGAGGATGTGAGCTCCCACCAGGACTCGAACCTGGGGTAGTGGATTCAAAGTCCACTGTGTTGACCAACTACACTATAGGAGCGCGCATATCTTGGTTTACACTCTTCTCTTTAAGCCATTTTAACGAAATAAAAAATATTATTTTTAAGTAGAGATGGTTCCAATTGTCGTCGTTTTGTTTTTGATCGCGGTGTACATCATGTCCGGGTCTTCACCGTTCCAGTATAAATGCTTCTTGTTGACACTTGAAAATGAGACGCTGAGACGAGAAAGATTCTTCAAGAACCACGATCCAAAAATACCCATCGAAGTTATATACGGTCCGGACACGAGGGACTTAGAGACCGCTCGTGAGTACGAAGAGGAAATAGTGCCAAAATATTTCAAAAAGGCGGTGGAGATGCATTATAACGCGAACACCATTCGCCCAAACATTACCTTCTTCAACATGGGTGCGATTGGGTGCTATTTCGGCCACCTCGAATTCTACCGCAGGGCCATGGAGCAAGAGTTGAAGTACGCCGTGATATTCGAGGATAACGTCATCGTAAAATCCAAAGAGTTGTACGCCCACATTCAAGATGTGATCGACAGAAAAAAGGATGATTTCGAGATGTGTTTCTTCCACTGCCTGTCGCGACTACCCTTTCACACCCACGAGGAGAGTGACATAGAACGCGTGAAGTGGATCTCGTCGACGAAATGCTACTTGGTTCACGTGCCTAACATGAAGAACTACATGAAACACTTTTTACCCATGGACAATCACGTTGACATGAAGACTGAAGATTTGATTGCAGCTGGTGCACGAGTGTTTTATAAAGACTTACGTGACTATATGCGCATAGATCGCTCACACAAATCGACTATAGGTCATAGAGACCACGGCCGAGAATCGTTCATCAGTCGACAAAATAGGAACGCCAAGGTTGACGACGTCAAGTGGGGGTACTAAACCTTCACGACTTGAATGTCCGGCAAATAGAACTTCGTAGCACAACAGGTGTTTATAAATTGTTCCCAACGGGGCTCGAACCCGTGACCTTGGCGTCGCTTACGAAAGTGTGACCTTTCTTAGTATAACATACGTATAAGCACCACGCTCTAACCGACTGAGCTATAGGAACACCGATATATGAACTGAAGAACGCAAATCTTTAAACCATCTCAATGTAATCCTCGAATAGGATACGCGTGTTTCCACCGCGGATGAAGTTCCTCATCTTCTGTGCATCCATGAATGATTCCTTCGCCACCTTTACGGAGAGAATGGAATCATACACACAGGCCTCGGCGTCTCTTATGACGAACCCAGGGGTCATAAATTTTACCTCGTGAAGAGACCACTTTTTCAAATAGTCTATAATCTCTTTGTAGTCGCACATTTCTGCGACTACAACGACCGCGAAGCCGTTCGTCTCGCAATTATTCTTTATCTGATGCATCGAAATTGTTTTATTCGTTTTGTGGTTAATCATATCAGTCACTTTCGAGTATCGCGCGTATATAGAGTTGGTATACAGCGCACTCTCCTTGTTTCCCGGTGTTTCTACGAAGACGATGGAGTTTGTCGTCGAAGCTTCTGTGTAGGCGTAATCGATATAATTGGCGAATTGCTGGACAGCGGTTTGGAACCCGACCGCCTCCAAATCACCCGGAAGATCATTGAAAATCGTCTTTGCTATACCGATGATATTGGTCTGTACAGAGTCGCTCATCGCGAGTTTCGACGCGCTTTTCATCGATTCGTTCCCACATATGCAGTATAGACGGTCGATTTCACTCAGTGTGCGCTCGGAAGCCTGTACATCCACCGGTTCACAGGACACGCGCAAGATGCTACCTGCGATGTCCTGAATGTGTTTGCGATTAAGATCCGTTCGAATATTCCGGTTGAGTCCCTTGAATCCTTCGTTGAATCCTAAGACACGGTTCCCCAGGGAATTTTCGTACAGAGTTAAAGTTTTTACGATGTTATTTACACCCGGGCAAACACCACCCGCAGTTAGGATCCCGATGTTCATCTATTTATGTCTCGCGCGTTATCTTTAAATCAATAGCGACGCTTCATCATATCACCCATGCCACCCATACCCATACCACCACGGGGCATACCAGGCATCTTAGGCATCTTCGGAGGTGAATCACCATCGAAGAACATTGTGAGAATTTCTGCAATCAGGATAAACTGGTGACTCATGACCGCCATCTTAGCGACGTCTGTCTGCGGGAGCCAATCGCCGTAGCCCACCGTACTCATGGTTGTAAAACTGAAGTAAAAAGGATCTATCCAACTACTGAACCCGAAGGCGTTGGGGTCAGCCTTATCAAGGACCATATAGACTATCCCATATACAATAGTTGTGGCCAGGAATGCCACAATTTTCATAGACATTATGTTTTATTGTGTACTGAGAAAAGAATTCTAAACCGAATCT
>Ga0209308_10004598_pt1 | contig 10849 bp, 5 predicted proteins | sample COGITO_mtgs_1204_3_FD_184806 | JGI IMG/M metagenome (GOLD analysis project Ga0209308, IMG submission 184806) | Pelagic marine microbial communities from North Sea - COGITO_mtgs_120405 (SPAdes) (version 2) | ecosystem: Environmental > Aquatic > Marine > Epipelagic ...
TCGGACATTTTTGCTTCTCGTAAAAGCCCTCCTCGTCTTTCTTTTCTTCCCTCCTTTGTTGTTGTTTTTGTTGTTGTTGTTGTTGTACTCGTTGTGACTCGCGCTTACACGCATCGCTTTTGGGGGTGTTGATGTTAGGGGTTGCGCACTCACTTTCATCATCATCATCTTTATGCTCGTATACTATATGCGCGCAACAACGAAAAGGAAGAACTTTTATTACGAAAGGTGATGCTGCACTTTGCACTCGTTATTACGGTGGTTCGAATACGATGATGCGTTTTTCTCTCTCTTACTCGTTCCTTCCCTCTTTTTGCGCGAGAAAAGTGAAGAAGTGAAGAAGGCACCTCTGACGGAGAAAAAACGTCAAAAACAACTATCATCAAATGGAACCATTGATTGAAAACCTGGTCATCTTTGGCATCGTCGGCGCGATTCGAACGACCCAGTGGCTGTATTCCACGCACGAAGAACGAATCAACCGAGAGGTGGAACACATCCGGATGTATTTGAAACGATGCGGGGATAAGATGAAAGGTTTGAAAGGATTTGATTTATCCTTCGAGGAAGTGTTAGGGGACGTCTCAACGGCGAACAAATGTTTAGAAAGCGACGGGTTGAGAAACTTACTGGACGATAAAAAGTTTAGGTTGCGAGTGACGCCGGTGTTTCGAGGGAACGGGAACGTGTTCGTGAAACTGCTGAAATATAACAGCTCGTTTGCGTACGCGTTCGGGAACGTGGAATTTGATTTCGAGGTGGTCAAGAGAAGGAAGGACAAAGAGGAAAAAGAGGAGGAAAAGAGAGAGTGGGAGAAGCGAGAGGAAGGCGGATTTGTTCGATCAGTGGCCGCCACGAGAGAGGGGGAGAGCGATGTAGACGACGACGACGTGGATGGAAACGAAGCGTTTGAACACGTGCACGTCGTCCGCCGATGTTCGATTGAGACGTTTTATCGCGTGGTCGTTCCGGCGTTGCGACAAATCTCCGAAAAGTACGAGAACAGAGAAAACGAAGAGACGAGAAGACTATTAGAAGTAGAAGATGTAACCACCACTCGCACGGACCGAGGTGTCACCGGCGAAGAGTGCTCGATATGCCTCGACGCGAGTTTAGAAGTCATCGCGAGGTGCGGCCACGGGTTTTGTCAGGAATGTTACGCGCGGTGGTTACGACGATCTGGAACGTGCGCGTTGTGTCGCGAACGATTACCGACCACCGACCACGGCGGCGCGTTCAGTTTAGTCTCCTTCAGCGAAATTTCCACAGAAGTTCCTTTATCCGCTTCTTTTTCGCAAACCAATCATCGTGGCGACGCAGAAGACGAAGAAGAAGAACCAGAAGAGGAAACGCTCGAGAATTTCCAAATCTGTTTCGGCAACGAAGCTTCGTTGGAGTGGTTGAAACACCGGTTGAGTACGTTCGACGTCGTGTGTGAACAAGACGTGAGCGCGTTTCGGAAGTTTAAACAGACTCTTTTCATTAACAAAAGATAGATAGACTCAGAGAGATAGATTATAGATGTAGTAAGTATTGTTAAAAGTGATTTTATTCAATTTGAGCACCCTGTAAGTCCTTTTTCGTCTCTTTTTTTCTTCTTCACAAAAAGCGAAGAAGCCGACGCGAAGATGAAAATTTGAAAACCAATCTTCGAAGATGAGAGATGAGAGATGAGATGACTCTCAGTGCGATGCAAAACGAACAACAACAACAAGGACAACAACGATGCGTTTTACCGGCTTCGTTGGTTCCTCCTCCTTCGGCTGTTCCTTCGTTTTCGCGTCAGCCGCAGAGTTCTTTCCAACACGAACAGCAGCAGCAACAACACGTGATGAAGAAACTTTTTTCCGACCCAATCGTGCAACTGGAATTCATCTCCGACGAGGATGTTATTTTGACGTGCACGTCGGAACCGAGAGTCCCTTCCATCGTGAAAGCGTTGCAAAGCGCGAAACCATTTCTTCCGTTTCAGTTTGTGCCGAAAACATCCACGAATAACGACCGAAACTGCGCGTTTTGGATGTTTCCGAGAGAAGTGGCTGGGAAAGTCCAGTCGGTGTTGTACGAGAAGAACGTGTTACCTCCTCGGGAGAAGAGCTGTAATCGAGGGGAGATTCCGGCGACGACCTTGAAGGTGTTCGGAAGAACCACCACGGGAGAGGGGAAGGAGCATCATCACCCGGGGTACGAGGACGAGTTGGCGAGGAATTTTGAGGTAGGTTTGAGTCGGATACCGAAAGAAACGTTGGAGAAAATGTACAAGTTTCAAATCGAAGGCGTGAAGTACGGTTTGTCTCGAGGCGGGAGAGTGATGATTGCGGACCAGATGGGCGTCGGAAAGACGTTGCAAGCGATTGCGCTGATGTGTTGTTACGAGGTAAAGGAAGGCCCAGTGTTGATTGTCGCTCCGGCGAGCATGAGGACGGTGTGGGCGAACGAATTGGAGAGATGGATACCGGATATTGGACCGGAAGACGTGGTCGTCGTGGAAGGTTCCACGGCGAAGTGGGATTTAGAAGCTTTAGGGGAGGCGTATAAGAAGAACGAGAGAGAAGGGAGAGAGTATAAAGGAAAGAGAAAAATAGCGGTGAGCTCATATCACATGTTGAGTAATTTACGAACTTCGTTTTTAAACATCAACTGGGGTACGATTATATGCGACGAATCGCACGTGTTGAGCACGTCGGTGTACGGAAGCGAGGCTGCGTACACGGCAATCGCGACGCAGTTGTTAAAGACACGATCGAGGCGGGCGATTTTATGCACCGGGACACCGTCGTTGGTGAAACCCTTCGATATTTTCAACCAGCTTGATAGCTTACGACCAAACATGTTTGGCACGAAGCAAGAGTTTGGGGTGAATTATTGTCGATTAGTTTTAGCGCAAGCCTCGAGGTCGGGGAATAAGTTTTGGAAATCTTTAGGCGGTCGCCGATTGAACGAGTTGCACACGCTGTTAAAGCACGCGGTTATGATCCGTCGATTGAAGTGCGAGGTGATGGATCAGTTACCCCCGAAGCGAAGACAGGTGATTTACTTGGACATCTCGAGCGAGTTTACGCACTGGATGAAGGAACACGCGAAGAAGTTCGCGCTGTTGCGGAAGCAACTTGGTGTCGGCGAAGGCGGTGATGACGAACGAGAGCACAGATACGTGGTGTCCGACGAAGACGACGAAGACGAGGAACCGATTGTCGTTTCGCAACGAAATACGTTCGAGGAAATAGACGAAGAGAAAGACGATTTGAACATCGTTACCGATACCGATGGCGAAGCGCAAGCGATCGGGAAACTGAAAGTGAAGAAAGCGGTGAAATTTCTCGAAGAGTCTATTTTAATCGATAAATCGCAACAAGTCGTCGTATTTGGTCATCACCATTCCGTATTGGATGAAATTTACGCCGGATTGCAAAAAGTTCTATCGCCGGAGGAGATTGTCTGCGTGGATGGACGAACAGATGCAGTTGAGCGCCGCGAGCGCGTGGATAAATTTTACGGGGGCAAATCGCAAGGCTTCGAAGAGGACGGGAAGACGCCTTCGCCGGCGAAAGTTCGCGTGGCTGTTTTTGGCATCACTTTAGCTGTCGGGATTGATTTGTCGTCGGCATCGACTGTATGTTTCGTCGAGTTACCGCAAAAGCCTGCCGATTTACTCCAAGCCGAAGACCGAGCCTGGCGAAGAGAACGGAACGGGAAAAACTCAAAGACGTGCGTTAACATTTACTATTGCATCGCGAAGGCGGAAGGATGCGCTTTCGATACCGATCGTTGGCAAAGATTAGGTAGGAAGATTGAACAAAACACAATGATGACGGATGGGTCCGACGACCGTGACGGCCGCGAAAATTTAGACTGCGACGAACACGGCTCGCAAGTCATGCTCGAGGCGCCGCAGGTTTTGTTCTCCGAGACGGAACAGCAGCAACAACATGAACACCTGGAAACAGAGGCCACGCAAGTGTGCGGCTTGACCCAAACTCAAACACATCCAACGCCACACGAATCGGGCATCAAATCCTTAGTCAAACGCAAAAGGTCCTTGGAAACGAAGATTCGGAAGAAATCCTTCTTTACCGAACCGGAACGCGTGCCTATTTGGTTCGTCGTTTCCGAGCACACCGATCGCGTACATTTACACGACATGCGCTTGCTGCCGAACGAAACCCGATTGAACTGCTCGGTGAAGCAAGTGGACGTGTTCGTTGCTTGGGATAAGCTGACAAAGTTTCTTGAAAGATATAGACGCGGCCAAGAAGAAGACGAAGTCAGAGACGTTACGTGTAAAACCATGTCTCCTGCTTTGCGCGAAAAAACGCGAGAGCTTTTGCGCAACTTTGTTTTACCGGATGCTTTAATCGACGACTGCGACGCGCTCAACTGTTGTAAATTTTTTATCGAAGAATGGAACTGCTTGTTGTCGCGAGATAAAAATATCGTCATTCAATCGCGAACGCCAGTTCAATGCGGCGGCGTCGCGCAGTTGCTTCGAGATTTGACGATAAAGAAAGAGGAAGAGAGTACGCTTATTAAAACGAAGAAACAAAAGAGCACGACGAGACACGGCACTGGGATAAAACTGGGCACCCTTCCAAAAGACGCCGTTTCGCGAACAGTTCTAGTGCGCAAAAGCAATTTCGGATTCGAAGCGCGCGAACAGTTTATAATACTTCATTCTGGTGATGAGGAATCAACGATGCAGCTTCAAGTGCTGTGCGATTGCTGCTGCAAACCGTACGCGTTCAACGACGACGTAAAGTTGAAGAAGAAGAAGATGGTTCTCGCCGATGGTTCCAATTCTCAACAGCAAGAGCAACATCCGCTTTCTTTACACGATCTCTTTTGTTCGAAGGATTGTTTCGAGTACCACGTGCAGTCGAGATCGGGGAAGACGTTACGCATGGCTGTTTTTGAACGCGACCGAGGCGTGTGTGAAAAATGCAAACTCGATTGCCACGCGTTGGTCTCTCGCATTAAATGTTTGAAGCCGCACCAGCGCTTGCCAATTATTGAAAGTTTAGCGCCACAATTTACGCGCGCGCAAAAAGACAAGTTAGCGAGAGACGCGTACGAAGGGTCCGCGTGGGAGGCAGACCATATTCTTGCTGTGAAGGACGGGGGCGGCGAGTGCACGGTGGACAACATGCGCACTTTGTGTCGCCGATGCCACGCGCAAAATACGAAAGAGCAACACAAACGATGGGCGTGGGAAAACAAAGCGAAGAAGGATAAGAACCAACGGACGCTGTTGGAGGTATTAGCGAACCGCATCGTCAAAGGCGACGGCACGAGTGGAAGACGATTAACTTCTATCAAAGACGACGACGACAACAACGACGTTAAAATCAATACGAAAAAAAGCCGCGCGAAGGACACGCCTTCGAACAGCGCGAGCTCCTTCCCGATATCCGAGGATTCGGAAGAGGACGACCCGGTATCAAAATCTTTCCGCAAAAACCACCTCTCGGCTATTCGAGACATCGACAACCTCGTCTCCAACTGCGAAAAAGATGACTTTAACGTTCAACTCGACGACGATACCGATGTCGACGACATCGTCCTACCTCTCGCCTCTTCTCAAGAAGAGGACGAAGACGAGTTTGAAAACGCCGCGCCGTGGCGCAAAAGAAGAAGACACGCCAAAGACGACGACCCGTTGAGGTTACGCATTTTAAAACAACTCGAAGACACGCAAGAGGATTCTCCGAGCGCTTGGTAACGAAAGATTACCACGGCAACGAAGGGAGAAATATTAGTAGTAAATAGTATGCGAGATTTTAGACGACTCGAAAGTTTGTATTTCATTCATTTAAAGCGAGCCTTGAAAAAGGCTCTCATCACTCATCAGCCTCACAGACAAATTTTACGCGCGACGAGAACACAAGTTTCATCTTCATCAAACTATTATAAACTTTCTTTCGATTGATAAAATTTTTTCAAGCGAAAAACGTCAGACTTTGTTTCCCTCACTTTGTTCGTGTTTTATCCATTTTATTAGAACGCACGAGAACAAACGACAAAGACAACAACAACAACAACAACAAAGATGGCGGCATTCGAGGACGAACAACCGGAGTCCGAGTACGGCGCGGTGAAAAAAGTCTCCGGCCCAGTCGTGATCGCGGAGAACATGTACGGCGCAGCCATGTACGAGCTCGTCAGGGTCGGAGGAGATCAACTCATCGGGGAGATCATTCGGCTCGAAGGCGACACGGCGACGATTCAGTGTTACGAAGAAACGGCAGGTTTGACCGTCGGGGATCCGGTGCAACGGACGAGACAACCGTTGTCGGTGTCCTTAGGCCCAGGCGTGATGGGGAACATCTTTGATGGGATTCAACGGCCGTTGGAAACGATTGCGCAATTGAGCGGCGACTGCTTCATTCCGAGAGGGGTGAACGTGCCGGCGTTGGACATCGCGAAGACGTGGGAGTTCCAACATCCCAAAGGCGGAGAGAATAAGAGGTATAAGGTTGGCGACCACATTTCTGCCGGGGATATTTTTGCAGTCGTTCCGGAAAACGTGTTGATTAGTCACAAAATCATGTTACCGCCGAACGCGAAAGGGAAAATCACGTACTTGGCGGAGGAAGGCGAGTACGATTTGAAAGAGAAAGTTATCGAGGTCGAGTTCAATGGCGAGAAGAAGGAGTTTACGATGTTGCAGCAGTGGCCAGTGAGAGCGCCAAGACCGACGGCGGAGAAATTAGCCGCGAATCATCCGTTGTTAACCGGTCAGAGAGTGTTGGATATTATGTTCCCTTCGGTGCAAGGCGGAACGTGCGCGATTCCAGGCGCGTTTGGGTGCGGAAAGACGGTCATTTCGCAAGCGCTGTCGAAGTATAGTAACTCTGACGGGATTATTTACGTCGGTTGTGGTGAACGAGGGAACGAGATGGCGGAAGTGTTGTACGAGTTCCCGGAGTTGACGATGACGTTGCCGGACGGTTCGGAAGAAAGCATCATGAAGCGAACGACGCTGGTGGCGAACACGTCGAACATGCCAGTCGCGGCGAGAGAGGCTTCGATTTATACCGGGATCACCTTAGCAGAGTATTTTAGAGACCAAGGGTATAACATCTCTATGATGGCAGATTCCACGTCTCGATGGGCCGAGGCGTTGAGAGAGATTTCAGGGAGATTAGCGGAAATGCCGGCGGATTCTGGTTATCCGGCGTATTTAGGCGCCAGATTGGCATCGTTCTACGAGAGAGCAGGAAGAGTGAAGTGTTTAGGTTCGCCGTCGAGAGAAGGTTCCGTGACCATCGTCGGCGCGGTTTCTCCTCCGGGCGGGGATTTCTCCGATCCAGTCACCTCCGCAACCTTAGGTATCGTCCAAGTCTTTTGGGGTTTGGATAAAAAGTTGGCGCAGAGAAAACACTTTCCTTCCGTCAACTGGTTGATTTCGTACTCGAAATACAACAACGCGTTAGAACCGTTTTATGAGAAGACGGATCCGACGTTTTTGAAGACGCGCGCGAAAGCTCGGGACGTTTTACAAAAAGAAGACGAATTGAACGAAATCGTTCAATTAGTCGGTAAGGATTCGTTAGCAGAGAGCGATAAAATTACGTTGGAAACTGCCAAGTTTTTGAAGGAGGATTTTCTTCAACAAAACTCGTTCACGCCGTACGATAAGTACTGCCCGTTTTACAAGTCCATCGCGATGTTGAAAAACATCGTCTTGTTTTACGATTTATCCAACGCCGCGGTTGAGAGAACACAAATGACCGACGGAGCTAAGATTACGTTTAACGTCATCCAAGCGCGAATGGGAGATTTGATGTATAGAATTGCCAGTCAAAAGTTTGAAGACCCGGGGGATGGAGAAGACGTGGTGCAACAAAGATTGACGCAATTAGAAGCCGATTTGATCGACGCGTTCAGAGCGTTGGAGGACGAGTTTAGATAAAAAAAGAGAAGAGAGAGAGAGAGAGAGAGAGAACAATAAAGAGAGAGACAAAACACCAAATGTAACTATATACACGTATTATTCCATAACATCGTAGATTTTATACTTTATATTACAACAGAAAAGAATGCTACTAATATATTTTATAGTTTATATGGGCAACTCCTTGATCTCGACGCCGGTGGCCACGAGAAACTCAAGCTTCCGTTTTAAGTCGGATTGAGAAATCAACCAGTCTCTCTGATCGAGCACAGGAGGGAGCGTGGTCGTGTCTGGAATTCCAAACGGGAGTTTTTCAATCCAGGATTTACAACCGCCGTACTTCTCCACGTCCGCCGGTAACGCGTACTCGTCCTTCGGCAACACGTACGCTCGCACCTCTAAAATCGAATACGGTTCGTTCGGTTTATAATTCACCCGAGATACGATTTCATCCTCTCGCAACGCGTGAAATTTCTCCAAAGCTTTAATCACGCTCTTGTCGGAGGTTTGCCACGCTCGAGTTATTCGACAGACGATCGAAAATGGCACCGAGTCGCCTTTCTTCATATCGGGCATTGCGTCGCTTTCGCCCCCATTATTGGCAGAATGAAACGACGTCGGGAATATGACAAACTGATTCTCCAAAATCTGAAACCCACCGTTGTTGTTGTCGTTGATCCCTCCTTTTCTGAATAACAAGACTTGTTCGCCTCGTTCGATCGCTTTCTCCGTTTTCGACCACTCTTTTAAGGCTGTTTTCGCCGTCACGCACTCTGTTATCGCGATGGATTTGTTGTCGTTTCCTCTTCTTCTTAACTGTCTTCTCGCAAAAGACGACGTGGAACGAGAGCCACGAGTTTTTTTCAAAAAGCATCTTCCAACATCATCATCATTCTTTCCTCCTCCAAAGAGATGATTTTGAAGAAGAAAAGAGGAAGAACCGATAGAAGACGATGATGCAGACGACGAGGTGAACATTATTACTATTATTTCTGAAGAGTTGTTCTTTCGATCTCTTGCGTGTGTGTGCGTCGACGCTTACTATAATAAAGAAATTTCATTCATCAACTTCCGTATCTTTTTTTTGGTTTTGGTCCAAAATAAGCCAGACGACAGTTGACGGTTGAGGAAAACAACGCGTGTGTTTTGGAGGACTTTTTGAAAATCCCACAAACTTTATACTAATTGTATATCAAAATGAACACGAAAGAAGACATGAAAGAACAACGATCGTCGATGATGTCGGGGTTGTTATCGTGGCTGAGCGAAGTCACGAACCAGCGTTCTTCTATCGCGTCCGTGAAAGAGCTGAAGTCGTGCTCGGTGCTCCTCGTTCTGTGCGAGAATTTACTCTCGAAAGAGCAGGATTTGACGAAGAGAACGAAGAAGACGAACGACGATGATGATGATGATGATGATTATGATGATGATAATAATAATAATAAAAGCCCGTCGGATTCGGTGTTGCTCCACGTCGCCTTGGACGAGTTGAACGTTGGCGGAGAATACGTGAAAGCGGTGTTAGAGGAAGACGAGTTTGGTATTCTGGAAGTTATTCAAAAGTTGAAAGAGAAGTACGATTTGAGAGAGGAAGTTGAAAAGTTGTCGAAGGATTTTTTGCACGGTTACGACGACAAAAAGGGAGGAGAAGACGCGAAGGAGGAGGAGGATAATGAGGAAGAGGACGAAGACGACGACGATGTATTTGGAACGAGAGATGGAGACGCGTTGGACGAGCTCGATGATTTAGGCTTTGATCACATCGTCGCGCCGAACGCGAGAGGTTCGTCTTCTACTTCGTTACCTCCCGCTCCTCCAAACGTCTCGTCGCCGGTGAAGTTTATCAACGCGTTTTCATTGTTAGGCGGCGAGAGGACGTTCGAGACGTCGCCGCCGTTTAAGAATTCAAATGCTAACAATATTATCACGCGAAGAAATGATGATGAAGAGGATAGAGAGGAAGATGGAAATGATTTGTTTGAACGAAGATCACCCATACAGCGCGCGCCGAGTTTTATGCGGTGGAATAAAAGCACGGAAGAAGAAGAAGAAGAAGAAGAAGAAGAAGAAGAAGAAGAAGAAGAAGAAGAAAACGAAGAAAATCAGGTGTCGAGCGTTTCGAAAGTGAGGAGAAACCCCGAACCTTTGGCGTGGTTTTCGCCGCTCAATCCGGACGAAGCCGCGGTATCGAAAGCGGAAACGAAACTCTCGGTTGCTGAGATTGCTTTGCTGAGACGAGGAAAAGCGTCTTTATCTTCGTCATTTGCGTCTGGAGAGAAGAAAAAAGTAAATAAAACCTCCTCTCCGTACTTTACGACGAAGGATGCCGAGCGATTGAGACGCGCTTCGTCACCATCGGTATCACCATCCTTCTCGAAAGCATCAGCAAACGTTGGAAAACGAACGAACGCGTCTGAAATTAAAATAGCGCTGAAATTTGGAGCCTTGGCAGGCGAAAGCGATCAGATGAAACGTCTTCGAAACGAAGCGTTGCAAGCGTTGGAAACTGAAAACGCTCCGGGGGCGAAGCATCAATTCATAATCTTGTTCTCGGAAACCAGTGAAAACTCGAAAACCTATCGCGGTTTGTATAAAGTGAGCAAAAGCGAAAGTACCGGCGGCGATGGAAGAAACGTCGACGGCGTCGCCTTGCGAAAAATCCACGGCACGAGCGAGAAAGTTCCAGATGCGTTGCGCTCCAGTCGAATCTTGAAAACGTTAAAGTTCAACCTCGCTTCCAAAATGTGGCACGCGCTGCACGACGAAGTCGACGCGAACGCGATGGCTGTCGTTTTAAAACCACCAAAAAAGAAAAAATGATGATACTGTGCATACACATTGCGCACTCGCGCGTTATTAGGAGAAAGTTATAGAATTTATACATCCAAGCGATTGATCATCATCGTAACGGTTGATAGCGAGACGATAGCTCTGTTAAAAATAATACTAGTATAATGA
>Ga0209308_10004599_pt1 | contig 10848 bp, 4 predicted proteins | sample COGITO_mtgs_1204_3_FD_184806 | JGI IMG/M metagenome (GOLD analysis project Ga0209308, IMG submission 184806) | Pelagic marine microbial communities from North Sea - COGITO_mtgs_120405 (SPAdes) (version 2) | ecosystem: Environmental > Aquatic > Marine > Epipelagic ...
GTAAGTTGCTGAGTTGTTGGAACTCGTGTAGGTGACACCGTCAATCCAAGTGTAGCTGTTACAAGCTGTCTGTATGTCTGTTCCTGTGGTTGGGCTGTTTATAGTCAGGTTCAAGGTCACAACACTATCACAGCCTGCAGCATTTGTCAAGGAGTAAGTTGCTGAGCTGTTGGAACTCGTATAGGTCACACCGTCAATCCAAGTGTAGCTGTTACAAGCTGTCTGTATGTCTGTTCCTGTGGTTGGGCTGTTTATAGTCAGGTTCAAGGTCACAACACTATCACAACCTGCAGCATTTGTCAAGGAGTAAGTTGCTGAGCTGTTGGAACTCGTGTAGGTGACACCGTCAATCCAAGTGTAGCTGTTACAAGCTGTCTGTATGTCTGTTCCGGTGGTTGGGCTGTTTATAGTCAGGTTCAAGGTCACAACACTATCCTGACCTGTAGAAGAGGTTAAAGTATCTACAGGAGCGGATGTGCTAGAAGTGTAAGTAACTCCATTTATCCATGTATAACTACCACAAGCAAAAATCGAATCATACGAAGTGGCTGAAGTTGGAGCATTTAGGGTAAGATCTAAATATTGGTAATCGCTACAAGCTCCCCCAGTTGGAACAAAAACGTAAACTCCTGAAGTAGAGTATGAGGATTGGCTTACAGGCCAAAAATAGCTTGTTGCAACCGTATCTACAATCTCAATAGGGTTACCATAATTTACATACAGACCGATTATAGAACCGTCATTCTTTGACCTCAATGTTCTTTGATTGCTTGTTGAAGAATCTGTCGGCCACATAATTAATGTCAATGCATTTCCTGCTTTCCAGTTAGGTCTATTGGTTATTTCGGTAATGATTGAAGAAACATCAACAGTATAATATGTTGAATCTTTGGTCCAATTATCAACGGTCCATTCAACTTTCTCGTTTGTTTGAGGAAGAGAGGAAAGGTGATAAGACGTGTTAGAAAAAGAAGATGTACTATCTAAAGCAACCCCGGCTATTGTTATTTTCAAGGGACTACTGTCATTACTTCGAGCAACCATAGATACCCTCGCAGACTGTATATTGGTGCCTTTTTCCAGTCCCACATCACTAAATCTAAAGCCTGATTTTAATAGCTTACCAGAGGTGCCGCCCAACTGTAGAGCCTTAGAACCTAAATTCATTGAACCGTTATTCTGAAATTCCTTGGCATCATCATTATTGGCAGAAACAAAAGAACTGTCTATACCATCGATTCGTGTAAAGTCTAAATACAGAGTAGAATCACAACCATGTTCAGAAATAAAAGATGACGAGTAAAGACCAGATGCAAAAATCGTGTCTCCTTGCCAATAGAAAGGCGTACAATAAGACAGCTGATGGATGGTATCTGAATAGGATTGATTTATCTCTAAACTCAATATTAGAATTGAGTCTTGACCTTGTGAATCCGTCAACTCTTCTATAACGATATTGGATGACTCATAAGTTTCATTATTTACACCCCAATAATAATTGTCACATTCCTTTACAGTGTCGATAGATGAGTAATTGAGTGGTATTAGTTCAACTTCAAGAGGGATCCAATGTGTGTGCTCGCCATGGATAACAATAGAATCTTTCGTAACACTAGTATCCGTTGTAGATAAATTCGTGAATTTCAATCGGATTGAGACATCAGCAGTATCACCAATTGGAATAATCAAGGGAAAAACCTGTGATGTAGTAACTCCATAAGGAAGAGATAAACTATCAATAACAAGGTCTGGCTTTTTTGTGTCATTTCGGGAATATCTCGAACTTATGGCTGTTGTGGTGTAAAGCCATTCATGTAGATTGATGATTTTAATATCTAGAATGGTATCGACCCCAAATTCTGAAGAAATATTCACCGAATCAGTATGAAAAACATCCTGCCTGTAAAAGGGTTCTATGAACGGAAGTGTCTTAGTTATTACTCTAGGTTGGCCGTTTTTAAAGGTTAAATCAACCGTATCTCTACTTCCACTGTAGCCTTCGAACATTTTTCGATTAAAGAGTTCCCATCCACCTCTAGCATCAGCATAAGTAAGATTAGATGAATGGTGGTAGTTTATTCCATGTGCGAACTCGTGATAAAAAGTCGAATTTGACTGGCCGATACTTTCATAAAATCTTTGACCGATCATCTGTCCCCCAGCAATAGCCAGCAGACTTCCACCTCCTAAACCAGAGACATTCTTTACATTACCTAAATACTGATCTGACTTGGCTTTAAAGGTGTTTAAAATTGAGAGTTTGTTCAATGTGTCACTGACAGGAAGTAGTTTATATAACTCACTGTTTGGAAAACTATCTAGGACCGTAGTATTTGTCCCTAAAAACCATTTATCGTTTATCAATGTATCACCGTTGGACTTGAATATAGTATCCATAGAGATTTCCTCATACATTAACCAAGATGTATTAGGCAGTCCGGAAGTACTATCGCCTGTTAACGTAAGAGAGTCAGAATTGGTCGTTATTAATGACGTTTTTAAATAAGTTCCATTCGACTTCTTGATGAATCCGTGCCAACTTTGATTACCATGAATAATCATATCAACATCCTGCCAAGAATCTTCAAATTCAGCTTGAGACCACATATAAGCTATGTTAGCATAAGCCGTTAGAAAGTGACGACAAAAAGCGGGAGTGGGATCATCAAAATTTCCCGTTGTTTTCTGATTATCTAAGAACCAAAGTCTTGTTGACATTTCTATCTCCCGAAGCTTATTAAAGCTTTCGTCAGAGCATTCTAGATAAAAATCTATATCCTTATTAAAAGGGTTCGAAATAGTAACACTTCCTCCATTGATTGTTGTAAAGGTTTTTTGTCCTGTCCCCGCTACATAGGGTAATTCAAGGATAATACTCTCAAAGGATCTTAATAGACTAAAATCACGTATGAAAACTGTATCCGTTGTGTTTTGAAAAATGCCCCAAACGACTACGTTATAATACTCTCTTGGAGTAGCATTGATCACTCTATAAAGACCCGTGCCTACAATAGTAGAATCATCATCTGGATAATGCGTGTAGGCATCAATAAGCCGATCAATATTAAAAATCCTTGTGTTTGCCCAGGTAGAATCCGGGTATTGCGGTTTTGAAGTTAAAATATCTTTAGGCTCATCTGGCATAAACATTATCTCCCGAGACACTACGCCGGGTGAACGAATTGATAAAACTAAGTTCACAATACTGTCGCAACCGTTTGAATCAGTAAAAGTCATTGATGGGACTGAAGTAGACTGTGAGTAAGTATTGCCATCGATCCATGTGTAGGAGCTAAAGGACACGACCGAATCAGCTCTATATTGCGGACTATTTACAACTAGATTTAAGGTTACAATACTATCCTGACCATTTACGTTTGTTAGCGTGTCTACTGCAGAGAAATTGCTCGTTGAGTATGTCAATCCGTTGGTCCATGTATAAGGCCCACAAGATGTGATGGCGTCTACATTTCCAGAAATACACGCAGCGGTAAATGACGCCAATTCCGCTCCTGTGCTTGTATTTGAACTTGGAGAATACGACGAAACAAAAGATAGACCATCTGAAACACTCAATCCAATCTCCTGAGGATAATCCCCTTCATCGGTTAGCACTATTTTATATTGATTTGAAGAGCATAATACTACTGAGTCAGTGTATGTCGAACCAGTTGAAAAATTGACGCCAAGAACATAAAAAATATTACCATTAGTATCCCTTATTTCAGCTCTAGCGCCATCCCAACCATCGCCATAGGAATCTGTCAAAGTAACGTTAAAAGAACACATCTGGGAACTCAAACAATTTACACAAGTTGGAGACAAACTAGCCATTTGTGTATTTAATGAAGTAGAGAACGAAGGGTTATAAGTGGATACAATTACACCATTGGATTTGATTACAAGACCTATTTCCTCCGGATAATTTCCTTCATCTGATACTACAAGTGAGTACGTAAGACCTGAATTCAACAAAACGTTATGCATAAAAATAGCTCCATCGGTAAAACTTTTACCGAGGGTATAGATCACATTTCCTACCGAATCGATAATCTCCACTTCTGCTCCGTTCCAACCATCATCATAGTCGTCGGTCAACTCGATTTGGTAATAACAAGCATGTGATTGATTTTGAGCAACAGCAAAGTTTAAACTCAATGTAAATCCTATAAGTAAGAATATATTTCTCAGGAACTTAGTTTGAAGCATAACTGGGAAAAATAGTTTAAATGAATAACAAAGTTAATGGAAATGAACAACTCGCATCTTATCTCGAAGTTAAATGTAACAGGAATACGTCTTCTAAAACGTTTGACACTATGTAAGTGGAGCTGGCGATAATCGAACCCGCGGACATTAATCATATTGAGGCATAGTTTTTATTTTGGTCTTCTCGTGCTGTTATTAAAATCATTTCGATTATGGAATTACACGTGATTACAAACGTCTGTTCGGAATATTCCGAACAAAAAATTCAAGCCAATGGAAGGCCTTACCGGACAATAATTCACTTAACCTGATCTGGTTCATCTATTCGATTTACATTCGACCTTTTCTCCAGAATGTCTACAAAGAAAAGCCTTGATGCACAGCACAGCAACCAAGCGTTGGATTATTCATTTTCTAATAATTTAAGTTGCAGTCCTTTTTCTGTAACTCTATCAACTCTAACTTTTATTCTGTCTCCAGATTTGAAATTATCCTTGAACGTGTCCTTGAATCTTTCAGGTAAATTGTTCTTATGCAGTAGTCCGTCACGTAACTTTGGGAGTCGGACAAAAATTCCAAAGTCCGCAGTATTTTTTACAGTTCCTTCAAGGATGTTACCGACCAGATCCGTATTAACTGGTTCTTTTTTTGGTTGGTTAAGGACTTCAATTACTTCAGCGTGAAAGTTGCCATCTTCTGCTTCCATTTCATAAAAGCTGACTTCAGCCTTTTCTAGCTGTGTCAAGGATTTAATCCTACGGACAAGATTCTTCTTGTGGAAGCTGATTACCTTTCCAGATTCAGCCTTTATACGACCAATCTTGCCATTGCGATGAATTGAAAATATGGAACCTTTCTTCTTCTCCTTGTCCCCATATCGTTCAGAATTCCAGAATTCTCTCGCACGCTTGATTACTTCATTTGTACTTTGAACTTGCTCTCTGTCAATTTTATGAAAACTGAAAAGACGATTGTATTCGTTTTTGTCTTTCCATCCTTGATCTTTTAGAATTGCAGCAATGAGCTCTGCCAGTACTTTTCCATCATTAGGTCTTTCCAGTTTAAATAGCGTACGAGCTTGTAGCAGATAAAGACCAATCAAAAAGTGAGGCTCATTTCCGTAGTATGCGGCATCAATTGAGTATTTCCAAGCTTTTTTGTAGTCTTTATGTTCAAAATATACTTCTGCTATGTCGCGGTACAAAAACCATTTATCGCTTCCAGCTTTGCTCGAAAGTAAATTCTTAAACAATGCTTCGCTTTCTTCAAAATTGCCTAAGCCTTCTTCTGCGATGGCAATCCGCATTTTGAACCACAGATCATTGTTGTAATGGAATTTTTCTAAAGAGTCTAGAGCGATTTCACAAAGCTCTTTGCAAGCATCAAACTCTTTTAGTTTGATTAGTGCCTTGGTGCCAAGAGCAAAATATTTTTCAAGATCTGATGCCAGTTCGATTTCCCCCCGTTGATCTGTGTCTAGAGTTCTTGCATCCGTTGATAGCAAGTTGAAATCTATGGTATCGAGTAAGTCGTTTATCTTTCTCGCATTAAATAAGTTTTCAGCGTGAGCATCTGCTAACTTAAAAATTGAGATGGTTGTCGGACAAGGGTAAGTGCTATCTTCGCGTAGGTTTTTTTGAGGGGACAGCTCTGGTAAGCTTAGAATGAACTGTTCATTCTGAAGAACTTCGGATTTCTGTTTGCCTTTGATGCAGTGATCAAATACCATCCAACCATAGAGATTACTAACTTTTTCATCGTCAAAGGTGCTGGCTAATTCTTTAGCCCAATTCTTATCTGGATTTCGAGATCCACGAAGCGCCTTCATAGCATAGAATGCATCCCAAGAATTAAATTCATCTGCGAACGCTTCCTGCAACTCTTTATAAAGCTTTACAGCTTCATCAGGATTGCTAGATATTAGGCTTTTAGCCTTTGCTTCAATATCACGCTTTGTTTCCATTTAGAAGCCATTTTTTAAGATTCTCGCCTAGTTCAATCGTGCTTTTCTGAAGCACAACTATCTTTCTAAAAAAGCCATCATCTCCATACCATACCCGAATCTTTGCTGATTCGTTGTTTCCACCGCTAATTGAAAATACATCTTGGTTTTTATGGGATTCCGTCAAGCTTAACTGATATCCCATATTGTTCAAGACACTATTCCAGTTTTGATAAATGGGTTTTCGGAAATCATCTGGAAACTCCGAAGTGGCCGTACCACTTGATTCTTGCTCAGCAGCAAAGAGACTTTCAATTTCTTGATTGATTGCATCCTGGTAATCCGAAGCACTTTGCTCTATTCTGATTGAAGAAACGGACCAATTATCCTTCTGGCCTTTGTTATTTATTGCAATTATCACTCGGCTATCTGTACTAGAAGGCACCGAGTAAACTGCCTTAGTCAAGTAATCCCCATTGAGGTTGATTGATTCGAGCAATAGTCCATGCTGTTCAAGCTTTATTGATAATTCGCATACAGCCCCGATTACATTCTCTTTCAGTTGTTCTGGTATTTTATCAGCAAACCTTTCTTCAATTCGATAATCAGAAAATGTTAGGAGTTTCTTTTTCGCTGGCTCATTATCAATATTTGCACTTGAAGTGTCTTCAAATGGAGTATCCATCAATGGGTGAACGAACTGTGGATTTGCGACTAGTAGTGTATTTGTTATAGTTGTGACGCCTGAATACAACCAACGGTAATATTCAGCATTCGTTGTTCCCCTGTTTTCGCCCTGATAAGCGTTAATGATTGCCTGAGAAAATGATGAACCAATGCATTTATGGACTGTCAATGCCCATCCATAATGAACATGCCCAGCATTCACAAATGGATCATTCTGAGTAATATTTGAGAGAAGTCTGTTTCGAAAGTTTCGTTTGTAGCTTCTTTCGATTTTCCGAAGCTCTCGCTGTTCAGCATCAAGTTTCGTTTTAACTTTTTCACCTGACTCATACCTTTTTTTAAGGTCGGCTTCAATATCCAAAGCTTCTTTGTAATTCTTAGCCTGCTGCATTTGAATGTATTTAGGAGACTTTTCAAAAGGGTTTTCTTTTGTTTTTGCACTTACTAGTTGGTTGACAAAAACTCTGAATGCAATCTGTTCTTCTTTGGACAAGCCGCTCTCACTTGTGAAGTAATTATCCAAAAGATATAAGTCCGTCTCAAGTCTGTTCGGTAGACTGAGACAAGTAACGTGAACCTTCGTAAAATGCAGAATAATAGGTTTCTTACTTTGTTTTAAGGGTACTGTTTTACTTGTGGTCTTTCCGACAGAATTCACCAGGAGAAACATACCGTTGTATAACTTGGTTGGTTGACCGAACCCAGTTTCATCGGGAATATTAATGTTGTTGTTCAGAATAAGAAGGTCAGAAGCTGCTAAGTCCTTACCATTCTTTAATGCATGATTCTTTACCCATAAATTAATCTTTCTAGCATCCTTGTTGGCGTAGACCATTACGGTTTTGGAAGGCTCTGAATCCAAAGGTTTGCTGTACCAAGAAGTCAAATAATTTGGTATTTCGGCTTTGGTGATTTCTGAGAGATCATCTGTTTTCCAGGGAAAGCTTAGGTTGTTGTATTTCTTGTTTTCTATTCCAAAGGCTGCACCCAGACGCAGACCTACTTTGCCAGTGAAAGAGTCCGTAACAAGAGGTTTTCTGTAGTGAGAAACTTCTCCTGAATAGTTCTCAGCTATAGTATCTGAATTTATGGCGGAATCCGAGTCCTTTCCGTAGGTCAATGAATAAGGATCGCCAATACAGATTAATTTTCTATTGGTTTCAGATTGATTGAGGAAGGTTAGTAAATCTTCAAGCAGACGGCCTGTTCCAAAACGTAATAACTCAGACTGATGAAGACTTCTGCTTACCAAATGAGCTTCATGTAGAATTATTACAGCTGATTCATCCACCGAGTCATCAGAGCGAATAGGAATAATCTCTTGTAATTGCTCTTCAAACTGTTTTTCTTCTGAGTCTGCTGCATCTTCAATGTTCAACGATTTTGGTGCTCCACCGTAGATAGTATTGTAAAGACTCTGAAGTTCCATCCCCATTCTTGCAGATACCTTCCTTCCAATCCTGGCCGAATGAATCCACGTTTCTACTTGAGGTAGTTCGAATTCCAGTGATTGAGATAGGATGTATTCGACCCAATCATCTCTATCTCTCGAATCCATTGATTCCAATATCAGTACGCCTGAGTTTTTTGTTTTAAGAAATTCAGAAATGGCAGTTTCAACATCTGAATCTATTTCAATTTGGCGATCAATAGCCCTTTGTGGTTCGGGCATCTCAATATGCTCCTGCCAGTCTTCTGCGTTGAAAACGGTACTTAGGGTGCTCGCAATCTCTCCACTAAATGAATTTTCACTAGAGTAATCATAGAGCATTGTGCCCAAGTCTTTTTCTTGAGTGATTTTGTAGTATGGGATTTCTTTGGGTACGGAATTTTGAATAGTGAGCGGACCAGAAAAAATATTCAGTGCACAAGTTCTATGCTCATTGATCGAGCCTTTGAGACCTAATTCATTAGAAACGATTTCTTTAAAAGCATTGCGATAAGAATCAAGTTGTTTAAAGGGATTTATAAAACGATTGCCTGCTTTTATGAGTGTTCTCTTTTTGTCTGTATCCGATTCGGTGTACCAAGCGGTTGATTCAAATTCAGTTTTGTTTGGTGGGAGTTTTACGTTTCCTGAATACGCTTTTAAATCAATGATAACTAAGCCATGATTATAGAGTAATATTCCATCTGCACGAAAACGAGAATAGTTTTCATTGTATGGATTACCAATCAATAGGCCATCCCATTTTTGCTTATCGAAAAGTAATTTTAAGGACTGCGCAATTCTTCTGAACTGCTCATTCTCGTGCGTATGTTCCGCTCTGTTATGTTTGATTTGAAGTCCCATGTTTTCTGTTTTATCGGACAGTGCTGGTAAAAAGGCAATGTGTACGTTGGCGATGGACGGAATCGAACCCGAGGTTTTTCATTGTATCGTAGTTTAGTTTTTGACTTGGTGACATCGTGAAGATATTGAAAACAATAGGATTATGGAATTACACGTGATTCCAAACGTGTGTTCGGAATATTCCGAAGAACAAATTCAAGCTATTGGATGGAATTACAGGGATATAATCACTCAATCTGATCTGGTTCATCCATTCGATTTACCTTCGACCTTTTCTCCAGAATGTCTACTACGAAACCCTTTGAAGGAAACTTCAGAGGGTTTCTTCGTCCTCGTCCTCTTTTGATAAAGGGGCTTTCCCATTGAAAAACCCTTTTGGATCGTAATACAACCCGCCCGTAATAGACGGTTTAATGCATTTAAAAAACAGCTTATGTGCACTCCCGCCCTTTGCTTTGGTTTTAGAATTTCCTTGTTGAGTTGCTAACCAAACAAAATGTATATCTCCCACCTTTTTTTTATAAAGACATGAGCAGAAAATAGACTTGATGAGATTTATATGTTCTTCGAGATCACCAACCTTGCTGCACATGTAGGATTCATCGTAACACAAATCCCTAGCATTTTTGGGAACCGGCAGGCCATGCCATTCGGGAAAAATGTCATAAACGAGGTGAATTGCATCATTGGCCACCGGGTTCTGGTCCTCTGTAGATTTTTTAAAATCACCCTTGCTTAGTCCAGTTATTAACGTTTCATACGAGTAGTCGTCTAGTGTTCCTATCCATTTTTTAAAAAGCTTCACCCCATAATTATTGCCATCCTTTGCTGATTTATTGTACAGGTAGTTCTCGTGTAGTAGGTCAAGGGTTCTAATTCTATTTTTTAATGGTTCTGAAGCCTCATTGTTAAAATCGAAGAATGAGGGAGAAGCTTCAAGCCCCCAAATCACAATGGGAATTTCCGTCTTAGGTGGGGTTTTCAGACGCTTTAAAATGGTTTCTTTCCACGCTTCTTTTTGTCGACGACAAGTTGCCTCTCTATGTTGATGTAAATTGTAAAACATTAGATAATTCCTAGTTTAAAATATTCTACCAAAACCTCTGCGCCCTCACTTTCGAGCGTCTCATCTTCCAATAGTCCTTGAATTTCGTAAAATCGATTGAATTCTACCTTATAAATATTCAAAGCACTGGCAAAAAGGTGTTCCTCAGCTTCTTTGAATTCTTTGAGCCAATAGGAACGTCGCTTCTCCATGTCAACCTCCCAGTCCTGTATACTAAAACCAGGTTTGTTGTTTGGGTTCATAGCGCATCTGTGCGCTATTGATTGAATAAAATCTGGATCTCGATCTTCTGGGGTTTCAAGTTTGCACAGGCCTTCAATGAAGTCGCAGAGAAGTTTTACTTCAACGGAGTTTCCTCGTAACGCGGTGGGCTGACCATCATCGTGATGGAAGTAACTCTGCAGAGGATGGATATATTGACCTAATTTTGGCCGTAGCTCAGCGTTAAATCGATGTAAAATGGTATTTGACATAAGGACTACTGTTGGTTATTAAGACGTGAAAATTCGCAGTGTTTGCAGGAAGCACTGGCCTCTGGAACAATGGGACTTTCGAAACATCGGATCAATGCGGATAAAGTAGGTTCCACCCATGACGTATCGCAGGTGTGCTCAATGAGTGAAGTCCTGAATGAAAGTGTATCATTGAAAT
>Ga0209308_10004601_pt1 | contig 10843 bp, 5 predicted proteins | sample COGITO_mtgs_1204_3_FD_184806 | JGI IMG/M metagenome (GOLD analysis project Ga0209308, IMG submission 184806) | Pelagic marine microbial communities from North Sea - COGITO_mtgs_120405 (SPAdes) (version 2) | ecosystem: Environmental > Aquatic > Marine > Epipelagic ...
TCATCACGGGTGGTTGTCGCTCACGGGTATTAGGTTTGAAGCGTTGCCCAATCCACCTCCTCCTCCTTCTCCTCCACCTCCTCCTCCGTCACCACCTCCACCTTCTCCGCCTCCACCTTCTCCTCCTCCACCACCTTCTCCGCCTCCGCCTTCTCCTCCGCCACCGTCGCCCCCTCCCTCGCCTCCTCCATCTCCGCCGCCATCTCCGCCCCCATCTCCGCCCCCATCTCCACCTCCACCGACGCATGCATTTGTCGACGTAAATGATGATAATGTCGTAGATAAGACTGAATTTATATCTTACTGTAAAAACAGGACGAGGTATATCGACGCACACGTTGTGCTTCAAGAGAAGTTTTGGAAAATTCTAGACAGAGATGAGACGGGAACCCTGAATAAAATTGAGTTCACGAACGCAGTGACTGCTTTAGACAAAGGGATTATTTATGGCGTGCCTTGGCTGGTTTATCCAGCCGTTGGCACGAAGCACTTAACGCAATTCTCGGCAAAGTATAAGGACGTGTCTAAAATTAATGCAGTCTTTTCTGTCTTACCTATTGACAAACCAGCGTTGCCTTTTTCCGAGGAAAGATGGCAAAAGTGGTCCGATAAGTTTGAATCGTCTTACACAGATTTTACGATGGGTACTCCATTGAAATCTGAAATTTCCAAAAACTCTCTTTTGGCGAGCATGGGCGTTGATGCTCTTCCGGAAACGAAGCTTTACGCGGTCCCTTTGGCTACTTACCCAACTTCAAAGAATATGAAATTGACTAAACATATCGATAAAGCAGATCGCGTTGCGTTCTCTCACGCCGTCCACGGTATCACCAAAGAAATGTTTGACCCGGATGAAGTGGAAGTGCATGCGATCCAAAGATTACCGGATGTAGTTCACGTTTTTGGCGACAATAGTGAAAAAGTTTTACCCATAAAACATCTTGGGGCGGCTGGCGAAGATATCGAGGATAATACAGCTGTTCTCGTCACGGGGATGGTACGATTTCCAGCATCGCGAACACAAGATTTCGTCTGCGGCCTTCAATTTGCAACGATTAGTGCTTACGAGGGAAAGAAATGCGATGCAGAGGAGATCGCAAGGAAAGAGTGTTCTCCGAAAGGGTACAAATATGATGTTGAAGCAACGAACTATACCGCAGACGATTTGGGGAGATTTGATTTAAGCATAACACCCGGGGAAACTTGGGCTTTTATTGCGTCCTACGACGGTCACGATTTATGTTTCGGGGGAAACGATTTAGATGACTTTCCTTGCTCAGTGCAAAATGAGACTTCTGTTAAGTTATACGAAACAATCTTCACTAAAAACATATACTATGAGTTGGAAAACATCGTAGGTGGTGAGTTTGTGGTCTATTTTGACGTCACAGAACGGCCGGTAGATGTTGGATTGTACGCCGGCGCGTGCGGGACTCCATATACGGAATACTCGTTATTGATAACGCCTGCGAACGGGTGCGGGGCACCAGTTGAAGTTTTCGATAAAGATATTGTTGGATCTACAGGCTCGCGCTTTGCAAAAGATCAGTGGCCTTTAGTAGATCCAAAAAATGAATCATCGAACGTACGCCTTTGGCCGTATGCGGCCATGGATTACTACATTCAACTTGCTCAAGCTCCTGATGTATCCGCTTTAACTGAATCAAAAATCATCGCTGAATACAACGGCGCTTCATGCACGCCGCCGGGATCTAATATCATGCAGTTCTTCCGCGATAGAAATGTTCTCGTACAAACCATGTTATTATTAAAACGTACTTCCGCAGAAGTGAGGTACGTCTATCACGGCTGGTTTTGCGCAGAACCAACGTTTGGTGATATACCGGAGAAAGCTTTGCAAACTCCATTCACTGCGATCCGATCGGACGAGACGTGTCTTGGAACGGACTTGTCTAAGCACGACTTAACGCAAAAACATTTAATTGGATCTTCTAATTTGCAATACTCCAAGGTATCGCCGCAACTATCCACTATGAAGTATGTATCGATGAAAGTAATCGAAGCGCATTATACCGGGCCGAATACCATCACGTATTGTTCAAACTTCCAGTCCATCATTAACGATGTACCGACAAAGTTAGGAGTTCAAGTTCAGATTCAACAAGATGTCAGCCCACAAGCGATGAATCCTTGTCATTCATCTAGCGAACCGTCAGACGAGTGCGTCTTTACCGCTGTAAACGCCTCCTCGAGCTTGGTTCAATTTGCTACCGTCGGGACAGGAAAGGATCCAAACTCTCTCGAAATTTCATCGAAAGGCGCTGTTCCAAATCTTGTCTCGCCGTACCGACGCAAATTTCTGGCGCGCATTGAACGTAACGATGGATGGGCCGTTACAAACTTGGCGGTAGAGCGCGAATTTGTCACGGTCGCGAGTAAAATACGTGGTGGAGGATCTGATCCAAGCGCTAGGTTTCAGTCTGACACGAAGTTTTATGCGACGGCGCCTATTCGCGGACTGGTGTACACCGTCGTTCACGACCCTCCTGGTGGTCATTCATTCGCTAGTATCATGCAAGGAACTCATATCGATTTAGAGCTTGGCCTTGAAACGACGAGGGGTACCGGTATTGATTTCGCCGCGGACTGGGCTTTAGGAACCGAGCTTGGCTTCAGTGTTGAAGTTCCCGGATTTACCGCTGGGTCTGCGTACGCCAACGTACTTCTTGAATTCGATGATGAAGCTCCGGAAGGCTCAAAGGGGACGTTGGGTTTCAGCGCTGGCCAATCGGGAGGAACTGAATTTTCCGGGCCAGATGTAAGTGTCTCTGCAACGACCGATAATGGATGGGACTTCCATTTTACTTTAGACAGAACAATCAGTTCATCGGAAGAGGAGGGATTACCCGGTCGCGTTGGCGACACAATCTTAGGAGGTGGATTTGAAATAGTCTACTTGAGAGTTGACACTGTTGACATCCGAGACAACTGTTTAAAAGTAATCGAAGAAGTGCAGTGGCTTCCGAGAAAACCTACATCGTACGTCGTTTCCATTTTTCACGTAGAGTACAAACTAATTCCAGAAATTGACGGATTAATTGCCACCGCGAGTGATAAAGACGCGATAATGACCGACGGCGAGTTTGGTAGTAAATCCAACGAAGAGATTAAATCAATCTGGAAGCACCGTTTGAAACAATCCTTGGATGATTGGAAGAAAACAATTGAATGGTCGTCACCGGATTTCAACCCAGAAGGCTTTTTAGCTCTTAAAACTCCAGAACAAAAGACAAAGATGGGTGAAATTGAAGCAGCATTCGATAAATCCGCCGTTCCTTTCAGTTCCGATAGCTCTGTCTTTGGCAGATTAATGAAGCCGAAGATTGATGATGCGTATGGAGCGTATACTGGCGATAAAGATCGATCGGATTACACGGCTGAACAGGATTGGAGGGACTTGAATGCCGTCTGGAAATCAATCCCCAAAAAAGGAGCCACGGCATCTCTGAGCTCCTTGAAACAAAGTAGTCTTGATATGGATGAAATTATTGAAGGCGAAGACAGCGATCCTGACCAAGGCAACACCGGCAGATGGTTCCCAAATAAAGGTTCCTGGTTAGAAAGCTGGCAACTGAAGGGTGAGGAAGTTGGTAAAAATGTATTTACTTCTGTTGAGAATGATAGCGATGCAGTGCCTGATAGCCTCTTCTCTCGAGGTATGTCAGATGGCGCTGAAGCGGATGTGCGTGCGCGCGGTGATATGGCTCTTGACGATTCATTCTTCGAAAAAGATACAGTTGCGCGGTATATCGATGCTTCTATGTACGGATCAAAGGCGCCTTTCAGCTTCAGAGGAGGGAACACCCACGATCCGAAAATGAACCCATCGTCAAAAGGTCCGGAGCAATCAATCTATTTGACGTTCTCCGGAGGCGGGCACGCGCTTGAGTTTCACTCTGATTTATCTTCTAATATCGACAGCTGGGGGTATTCGTGGGCCATTGAAGCTGAGGGCGGTTTTGGAGGCAGCCGGTCAAGGGAATACTCCGTTTCCATCGTAGATGGAGAAGATAACACGGGCTGGGGAAAAGGAAAATCAATCGCTCTCGAACATGCCATGGCGTGGGCAAAGTTTGGAGATTTGGAAGTCTCGTACACACTTGGTGATGGTGATCCGTATGACAAATTCGTGGTTCAGGTTTTGAGCGACAAGCGCTTTGGGACGCCAATCTTCCGAACAATCGGGGGCGCGTCAAAATGCCCGGGCGAACCAAACACCATGTGGAGAGAATCTGGCCTAATTATTGAAACCGAGTGGAGCGCTGGCGCAAATAATAAGTTTATCCCCCCTGGTCAAAGGGCTTTGTTTGATCTTATGATTACCAACGAATCGCCTTATAGGGAAGGGCATATCTATGGGTTGTTGCTCACCTCGGGAAGTAAATATGTGGGCGATTTTGGCGGGAACATGATGGACTTATCATTCTCAATCAATGGGGCGGACAGTCTTGCTCCTTTCCATAGCTTAGTTCCTTTACACGACGTACCTTCGGTTGACTCCAACGGAGATTTGAAGTATACGCGTTTATCCTTGAATGTCATGAAAGGACAATTTGCTCATAAGTATTCTTCTATCGGAGTGCAGTTGGTATCTGAATGTGAATGGCAAATGTCGAGAGACTGGTTGTACAGATCGCCCATCTCTTCAACAGCGTTTTTAGGCGATTTTAAATGGGAACGCGAGTGCCCAAAAGTTAATTGGGATCTGACCACGTACAATACCTTCTTGAACGCGGTGCTTTCGAAACAAACTTCGCCGTATGTGAATATGACGCTGATGAATCCGGATCCAATGAATTTGTGGTCTGCCGATGAGATTGAAGGCAACACAAAACATACAAACCATTTGGTTCATCCAAGTGTTGAATTCGTTCGCGTGCAGTGGAGAAAACTGGGGGTCGGCGAGTGGATAAATGCGTGGGACATGATCGGTAATGATTCGGATATCTGGAAACGCGACGTGAAAGATGCTGACGCGCAGTGTAATTCGGCGCGCGGCGAAGGATGCACTTTCAAATGGAATCTTCAGCGTCAGTACTTTATGAACGGTTTGAAAGACGGATCTTACGAAGTCAGAGCTAAAGTCTTCTGCTCCGGGTACGACTCGTTTGCAACTGCAGATGTAAAAGGCTCTGTCACGGAAGAAAACTTGAACATCATCGTTGATGTGAAGAAACCCGAAGCCATTGATATGCGCATGCTCCACAATCGTTTCACGATTGATTACTCCGAGCCAATTGTTTGTCCTCAGCTTCAAGCTGATCACATGACATATGCGATTAGGCGCGTCAAGACATGCGATGGAACGAAGATAACTTCAGGTGGTGAAGTGGACAAAAATGACGTATATTTTTATTACAATTTTGCGTGTCTGGACAGAAATTCTCTCATGATTTCTTTTCCGTACGATGCGGAGCACGGTACTTACGAAATCACCGTAAATGCAGATAAGCTCGGAAGTAAAATAATCGACGCGGGGAATAATCCTGTCGCGAAAGAGACGTTCTTGACGACGTATGGATGTGGGGAAACGATAGAAGGAACACAAGCTTCTAAAGCGCCCACCACCAGCGCTCGAAGCGAGCTTGGATCGCCAAGGACGGTGTCGTCGTCGTCGGGAGTCCAAGCGGGAAAAGAAAATCCATACTTTGCGAAGGGAGGCGATTCTTCCACCGTATTCTACTTGAAAGTGTATGGTTTAGCTGCTACGGTCATCGCGCTGTACGCTCTCTTCTCATCTAATGAACGCCGCAGCTTGTTTTACGGAAGTCCCTTCTCTCTCTTTCGAAACAAAGATGAAAGTTCATATTTAGTGTCAAAGAGCGAAGTATTAGAGAGAGAAAACGTGCAACAACGCTACGGGAGTGTGCTTTAGTCGAAGTTTCATGTGTTCATCTCGTCGCTGTGGTGAGTAGACGCGTGTTTGTAAAAAATAATCAATTTTTTTTTTGAAAACCACGTGTGGAAGATAAAGATAAAAATTCGCTACTTCCCAATGCAAAACTCGGAAAACAAAACATCGAGAACGTTTTCTGTCACATCCAACCGACCAACTACGCGAGAGCAATTGCCCAACGCCTCCCGTAAATCCTCGGCGACGAGTTCAGTTCTCACATGACCCAGAGAATGGTTCAAAGAGCATTTACTTCCTTCATCTTCTGTTGTTTTTTTTACGTTATCATCGCTAGTGGTTTCCTTATTTAGCTCGGAGAGACACGCGCCAAGGGAATTGGATATTGCGCGAGCGTGCGCACGATGACGAGATCGGGCAATGGCAGCCGTAGCGCCGTCGCTGGCTTGAGATGAAGATGACGATGCTGTTATTGTACACTCTTGGACGGCATTAGAGACAGCTTTCGTTAATGCTTCTAGTCCCTGTCCGGTTCGTAAACTGAGACGAAGAAGGGAACGATCATACCTTGAATATACTTCTTCTTCTTCTTCTTCTTCTTCTTCTTCCAAAACATACAACGCGTCGCATTTATTCACGACTGAGATTATTTTAATACCATCCGCACGTTTAATGTTCATATTCGCAAAATCGATTCTCTTAGGATTTGTGGCGTCGATCATTTCGATGATGATATCCGCCATTTTTGCTACATTTTTACCTCTTTCGATGCCTTCTCTTTCAATTTCATCGATTAAATCTTTCGTGTCGTCCGAAAGCTTACCGACTCTTCTTTCGTACTCGTCGTCGAAAAGTGATTCGTCCTCGTCTCCGGCGTCGTAGCATTCTTCCATTATTTCCGACGTTGATGAAGTTTTTCCCGCTATTGGCAAAAATCGATGCCCGGCGGTATCAAAAATAACTACTTTTCTCCCATCTAACTCTAAACTCACCTCGACGACGTCTCTTGTTGTTCCTGGAACTTTCGAAACGATAGCCACGTTTCTTTTCGCAAAGTAGTTCAACAACGTCGATTTCCCCGCATTCGTGGCACCCACTATACACACGCGAACACCGGTCCGAACTAACTCTCTCGCCTCGGCGTCTTTTAACGCCGCGTCAATTTCACCTTTCACGCGGCAAATCGCTGGTAATACGTCTCGGTGAATCAAAGACGATTCGAGCTTTGGATCTTCGCCAGGGAAATCTAAAACCGCTTCGCACACGGCTAAAGCTTTCGTCAACACGTTCGTCCACTCGTCTACTTTCCTCGACAACGACGAAGCAGTCGGAGCACGACGATAGCTAACATCCCCGTCAGCGCTACCGAGTTCTATTTCACTCACAGCCAACGCTCGTTGTGCTTCTGTTTCCGACTCTATCAAATCTGCCAAAGATTCCGCTTGAACTAAATTCATCTTCTTGTTCAGAAATGCGCGTTTGCTGAACTCTCCAGGTTCTGCCGGTCTCAAGTTTCGAAAAGACAACAACGTGGGACTATTTTTTCCATCATCCTTTTCGTCGACAGCGCTCATCGTCGCCAATACCTCCAATACCTTTTTGCACACGGCTATGGAACCATGCATGTGCAACTCGCACACATCTTCTCCCGTGAACGAGCGCGGCGCTTCGAAGAACACGATTAATCCTTCATCGATAACCCCGATGGTATTTTTCTCTTTCCTTCTCGCCACAGCTGGCGCTTGATTTTCTCTTCTTCTTCCTTGACCTTTACCACCTTCCACTTTGTCGAATTCATCGTCGTCGTCTTCTAGTTCTAACTCGTCCATTTCCTCTAATTCTCTCTCTCTTGTTTCAAAAACAAACTGAGCGCGTCGCAGTACCCCCGGTCTCGCCATTTCCCTCCTCTTCTTCCTCCTCTTTCTCGTCGAAGAAATATATTCGTCCACATCTTCCAACCTTCCCCTTTTTTCTTTGAGAAGTCCAGTTAACGTCAGTCTCTCCCCAACTTCCCAGCTCTTCGGGCCGGATATTCGCAAAACGGCCACGCCACCTCTTCCCGGCGGCGTAGATATCGCGTATATCGTCGACCCTTCTTCTTTCTCTTCTTCTTCTTCTTCTTCTTTTACTTCTACTTTTACTTTCAAAGCGCTGCTACACTTCGTCGCAAAAGTACTAAAAGAAGCAGTTTTTCTCGTCGTCGTTTTCGTCGTCAAAAGACGCGGTTTTGATGGGAACGCTGTCTTCTTTGCCTCTGCGCTTTCTTCTTTCTGAGAATTTAAGAATACACGATGTGTTTTGCGTTGTTGTTTTGAGGAGAGAAGATGATGAAGCGAACGATGATGATGATGATGATGATGATGATGATGACGACGACGAGGAGGAGTACTTTCGGGAATACTCCGTCGAAGAAAAAGGAAAAGACTTTCAAACGAGAAGGAAGACGACGACGACACATCAAAACCACACGGTTCAGCGCTTCTCCGCAAAATCCGCATCTTCATCGTCATCTCAAATCATATCATCTTTTTTACTCATAGCTAAATGTACTCTAGGGGATTTGATGAATGTCGTTAAAATAGCCCAAATTAGATTTTAGGGCATTCTTAGGCATAGCTTTTAGGGTTTGAAAAAAATCAAGAACAAAACACAGAACACATCTCATTCATTCTTTCTTTCTTTCTTTCTTTCTTTCTTTCTTTCTCTCTCTCGAAAGCGTCTCTCATCACAGTTTTGCGCGCGTTGTTGCCCGCGTTTTAAATAATAATAATAAGAAGAAGAAGAAGAAGAAGAAGAAGAAGAAAGGAGTATGGCGGCGGCGAAGAAGAAGAAGAAGATGAAGAAGATGAAGCAAAAATGGGCGGCGATGGAGGAGGAAATGATGATGTCCTCCTCTCCATCGAAGGCGGCGGCGTCGATGGAGAGGAAGAAGAGAGACGAGGAACTGTTCGTGGTAGATACTGCGACAATCACGCACAAAACATCTGCTAATGCTTCCGCGGGAGGGGGTGCTTTGTTTTTAACGAAAAAACAACGCGCTCGGATGAAAACGTTACGGGTGGATTCGATATTGAGAAGGGAAAAAGTGGAAAAGTCGTATCCGAAACCGACGAAACATCGAGCGGTTGACGGAAACGTGGCGGTCATGAAGAAGAAGGAAAAAGAGGAGGAAGGGGGAAAGAAAACCGAAAGAACACTCGAACGCGCAGACGAACAAAACGGTCTGAGCTTGTGGGAAAAGCACTTCCCGAGGGCCACGGGAATCGCCCGACAGGCGATGAAAATTTTGCGACCGACGGTGGATCGAAAGCACGCGAAACCGGTACAAGTGGACGAGGCTGGATGTTCGTACAATCCACCAGAAGATTTGCGAAACGAAGTCATCATGAAAGCGGCGGCGAAGGAAATCGCAAAGGACTATAAAGAGCAATTGAATCCGGTGCGACCGCCGTTGTTAGGGCAGAAAGCGGACGCGATGCGGATAAAAGAGTTGTATTACGAAACTGGGTTTGGGGATGAGGACGACGAGGACGAGGACGAGGACGACGAAGGAAAAGTAAACGCGAAGAAGAACAAAAGTGCAGCGAATACCTCGGAAAAGCTCAACAAAGCCGCGCGAAATAAACGCGCCCGACATCAACAGTTACAAAAAGAAATCGAAGAGAGAAAGCAATTGAAGAAACAACGACGGGATTTAAGCGAATTGAAATCAATAACGAAAGATATCGCGGAAAAAGAAAAACGCGACGAAATGAAACGGCACAGGCTTCACTTAACGCGAAAAGAGCGCGAGGAAACGCAACCTCGGCGGTTAGGAAAGCACAAATACGAGGAAGATTTACCGGAGGTGTTGTTTACAGAACAAGTCAATGGAAATTTACGAACGCTGCACGGTGCGCACGCGTTATTAAAAGATCGTTTGAAGTCCTATCAGAGAAGAGAATTGATCGAGCCAAGGAAAAGACAGATTAAGAAGAAATCAAAGATGTTGATGAAGTACGAACCAGGCGCGAGAGGCGCGAGAGAGAGCGAGAATCAAAAAGAAATCGATGCTCTGAACGCGCAGATCAAGGAGAAAAAAAAAAAGTTTTCTTCCGTTTAGTTACTTTTTAGTTGTAAAAAAAACGCTTCGTTTTTTCAAGAAAGAAAAAAAAAAGTTCTTTCCTTCTCTTTCACAAAATACGCGCACGATCGATAGATATGCGGCGGCGGCGGCGTTACAGAATCGAAATCCTTGCACATCGAGAAGATCGAATCTTTGCTCCGCAGCGCGATGATGATCTGCAACCGCCCGTCGATATCCCGTTCGCGCCGATCGATAAATATCCCGCGATATCGAATTTACAAACGTGTTGGTCATTTTTTTTCACCTCTTCTTCTTCTTCTTCTTCTTCGAGATCTTTGCCTTCGAGTTGCCTGCTGAAGCAGGCACTGAGCGAGACCTTGAGGTATTTCCCGCTGTCCATGAAAGTGGTGGATTGGCCTGCAATGCCAAGCCTTTCAGGTAGAGAACAATGCGGCGTGTATTGGAAAGAGGTGGACGTGTTATACCATCAGGAGGAAAAGGAGGAAAAGGAGGAGGAGGAGGAGAAAAAGAGAATAATGGAAAGAGTTGAAAGAAAGACGAAACCTTTGAAAATTCCTCGAAGAACGTGCATGGCGGTACAGAAAACGAACGTTCGTTCATTTACTAAGAATAACGAAGAGAAATGGGAAGTTCTGACTTTCTTTGTGAAGCACTACGCGTGCGACGGGGACTCGATGAAGACGTTTCTTTCTTTCTTTTGTCGCATCATCCAAGAGCAAGAAGAGCAACGACAACGACTACAACAAAGAGAATACTTACTTTCTAAGCGACGTTTGAGTGAGATTCACCTGCCAACGAGTAAGCGTTTGGAATACTTTAAACTCTCAAAGAGAGAAGAAATGAAAGTTAAAGAGTACGGCGAGTTTATCGCGTATCCTGAACTC
>Ga0209308_10004603_pt1 | contig 10838 bp, 10 predicted proteins | sample COGITO_mtgs_1204_3_FD_184806 | JGI IMG/M metagenome (GOLD analysis project Ga0209308, IMG submission 184806) | Pelagic marine microbial communities from North Sea - COGITO_mtgs_120405 (SPAdes) (version 2) | ecosystem: Environmental > Aquatic > Marine > Epipelagic ...
AAAGTTGCCGATCCGAACGCGGTGTATCCAACGACAACGACGACAACGACAACGCCAACGAATGCAACTGATGATTACGTCACTACAAATGACACTGCTATTGCAGCTAAAAGTAGTGTCGATGCAGCGCAAACACTCGCAGCGGGAACTGCGCCCCCGGTTAAAAGAGGATCGAGAGGATCGCGCGGCGGAAGAAGAGGCGCGAAGAAATCGTCCTCGTCGCCCGGATCCGCGTAAGAAATCATCCAAAATTAATTTACGAAGAAATCAAAATCAATAATCGAAAGACATCAATAATAAAAGTCGTTTGCTTGGCATTGCGCAGAAACTTTCGCGAGAGCGCCGAAAACGATTTTATCACACGAGAGATGTATTTACGAGAAGAAGAAGAAGAAGAATAGAAGAAAAAGAGTTGAAAATTTGAAACGCGCTTCTTTAAGACATCTCTTTTCCCATTAACATAGCTTTCCGAATCACATCTCTCTCTTCTCCAGCTAATACTCTTAAAATTACGTTGTTGTTATTACTATTCATGCCGTTATACAGCAATCTATCATCTTTTGCGGTGACCAACCTGTTGAAAATCTTCAACGCCGTTTTCATCGCCTCGTCTTCCTCGTCCTCGTCTTGGACGTAAAATTCTGCGAAATGTGCGAAGAATTCTCTCGCGTTTTCTCTCGTCGCGTTCAATCTGTTTTCCAAACTGTCCCAATTCGGATCTGCCACGTTCGCGAAGAACTGAGGCAGCAACCCGAACCCACCCGTGCGTCGAAACTCGCCCTCGCACCTCGGCTCGCACGCGTCCACCCGGCGCAAGCGTTGCAAAGGAAACGAAGAGGAGACGAACGCGTCGTCGTCGTCGTCATCGAGCGATGAACGCACACCACCTAAAGCTTTCATTTTAGCATCGTACAAGGCTGAGTTTTGCTTCATGAACGCGTCTATAAGTTTCGCGAGAAACTGCTGAGATTCCTCTTCTCCTTCTCCTTCTTTTTCTTTTTCTGCTTCTCCAACAGAAGAGGTTTCGTTGGACGTTTTTGGCGATATAAATCTCCGGGGAAAGGTCTCGTCCAGATTAAACGTGTTCAAACGAAACGCGTTTATCCCCAAATCGCGAGCTCTGTTGTTGCTGTTGCCGCTGCTCTCTGTCGACAACGCTCTCCTCGGAGGCACGTTGTTGTCGTCCTTTTCTTTTTTCTTCGCGTCGTGATCACTCCTCGTCGTCGAGAACGTGTGGAATTTCTTTAAAAAGAACGAGACTTTAAAAAGAACGACAAAGACGACGACGAAGAGTACTACTGTAGATTTTTTAATACCACCCCAACCTGCTGCTGTTCGCCGCCTTCCTTTCGACACTCTCTTCTTCTTCTGTCTTCCGTTTTCAAAGTCTTTTCTCGAAGACATCAAAAAGATGACGATGATGATGATGATTAAACGCTTTGATGATTAAGCGCATGTGCAAATGTGTTTTTATTTAAAAACAATTCGAAAAAGCGTTTCGAGGCAAAAAAAAAATCACCACAAAAAAAACAAACGAGAGAACAGATAAGTTAGGAGTATGTCTTCTTCTTCTGAAAAGACGAGGAGAAAAAGGACGACGACGACCAAAAGAGGAGGAGCGTTAGGACAAAACCACGATGAAAAGAAAAGACGAATATACGGAGGGGAGAGAAAAAGAGATGATTCATCATGTTTGGAGTTGTGGGACGTGATCGTGAAGTGGGACGATATTTGTTTTGAACACATTCTTCCGAGATTGAATGGAACCGATGTGAAATTCTTGCACGACGTGAATGGTGAAACGAGAAAGTTGATTAAGAGATCACCTTTCGCGGATGATTTGAAGAAGAGGTTTGAAGCGAGAGAGATGTCCTCGATATCGACTTTGGAAGTCGCGTGGGAGCATTATCCGTGGGGCACGTGGGGCGACGAATCTAGGATGGACGAACCATATTTCTGCTGGCAAGTTGCTCGAACGAATAAACTCGAGTTACTCAAGTGGGCGCGAGAGGAGAAAAATTGTGATTGGGATGAAGTGACGATTTATATGGCCGCAAGTCAAGGTAATCTGGAAATGTTAAAGTATTGCGTTGCAAATAAGTGTCCTATCGATAAGGAAGCGTGTGCACATGCTGCCTTCAACGGTCATCTCGAGTGCCTCAAATACTTATGCGAAGAAGTCAAAGCGCCTCGGTGTTTTTGGACTTGCGATTGGGCGGCTCAAAATGGTCATCTCCACATACTCGAATATCTTGTTGGAAGGGCCGCATTAGAAGGTAATCTGAACGAGGTACAGTATTGCGTGAGATATGAGTGTCCTATTGATGAGTATGCGTGTGCAAATGCTGCCTTAAAAGGTCATCTCGAGATACTCAAATACTTGCACGAAAAAGCCAAAGCGCCTTGGGATCGGAGAACTGCCCATTGGGCGGCTTTAAATGGTCATCTCCACATACTCAAATATCTTGTTGAGCGTAAATTTGATGAATTTACCGAATGGGCGTGCGAGGATGCGGCCAAGAACGGCCACTTGGACTGTTTGAAGTACTTGCACGAAACCGCCAAAGTGCGTTGGACCTCCTCTCGGGCCGTACGAAAAGCGTTCGACAACGCACAACTCAGATGTGCAAAAAATAACGCACAACTCAAATGTGTACACTACCTCCTCGACAACAACTGTCCAATACCACGCAATTGGCGAATTGACGAGCACGGAGAGTTACATCATCCAGGAAACTGAGTAGTAATCAAAGCTTCGCATACACGCATATATAAACGAAAGATTTTATCGCGCAAACACTTCTCATGATAAAAACTCCTTCTCTAATGTGGTTTATAAAAAAAAAGAACAACAGAGGAAAACCCAAAGAAAAACACTTGTGATATTTTCACCACAAATTTCTCTCTCTCTCTTTCTTAGTACAATTTCGTCTTGAGTAGTATATATAGTACACTCATCATCAGAAAGAGAACAGATAAAAGCACACAGACAGAGACTTTATACTCACACCACACGTTTTCCTTATCTGAAAGTGGTTTTCCGTTTTATCGGCTTCGTTTTTTAAGAAGAAGACAAAGAAGAGACATTCGGAACAGATTTTAACCTCGATTATATCTGCGGTGAACAACAAACCCCTCGACGAATTTGAGAAGTTTAAGAAGTTTAAGAACAAATATAATGATGGCAAAAGGCGATTCAGGATTCGCCAAAACAGCAAACGCGGCGAGTGGTAACGGTACTAACGGTGATCAAGACGGGATGATACCACCCATCGTTCTCGCGAGTGGAAGTTTCAACCCGACGTCCTCTGCCGCTGGAATGCAACACAATTCGTTCCATCCTCCTCCTTATGGAGGACAACAACAACAACAACAACACTACGGACAAGGAACGCAAGGCGATTCGAACTTTGCCGCCGGGAACGTATTCTTGAACACAAACAACGCGAGCAATAACAACAACAACAACAACAAAGATAATAACTATAACTATAACAGCAGTAGCCAACAACAACATCAACAGAGCGGCGGCGGCGGAGGAGGGGGAATGGTACCGCCCGGAGGGTATCCTCCGCAGCAATACCATCCGTATCATCATCAAATGCATCACCACATTCCGCCTCCCCAAGTGCAGCAGCAGCAGCAGCAACAACAACAACAACAACAAGCTCCGCAAAATCAGATGCAACATCAAACGCCGCTGCAGCAACAACTACAACAACAACACCAACAACAGTTGCGGTTGTTTTGGCAGCAACAAATGACCGAGGTTGAAACGGCGACGGATTTTAAGAACCATCAGTTACCACTGGCAAGGATTAAGAAAATCATGAAAACGGACGAGGACGTGCGGATGATTTCCTCGGAGGCGCCGGTGTTGTTCGCGAAAGCGTGCGAGATGTTCATCTTGGAGTTAACTTTGAGATCTTGGATTCATTCCGAGGAAAACAAAAGGAGGACGTTGCAGAGAAACGACATCGCGAGCGCGATTACGAGGACGGATATTTTTGATTTCCTGGTGGATATCGTACCGAGAGAAGATGGGAGCGCTGGCGGAAACAACGCGGCGGCGATTGCCGCCGCCGCCGCCGCGGCGGCGCTGGGACAAGAGCAACAAAAACAACAAGGGGGTGGTGGTGGCGGAAATTTAGCAACAGTAATGGGAGGAGGAGGGCCTAGCGTGCAGGTAAAGCAGGAAGAGAATGGTACAGGATTAGGAGCGGGTAACGGGAATACGACAGACGCGTCGTACAACACGTACCCGCCGCAACCAACAACAGTAGTAGCTTCAGACGCAACGCCGGCGTCCCAACCATCGCAGCAAGACGGGATTAAGAAGGAAGGCGGCGGGCAAACCGACGCCGTCGTGCCTTTGATTTAAGAGACTGAAGAAGAAGGAGAACTTTTTTATTAATACGAATTTAATAAAATGAAAAGAAAAAAAGAGAAGAAACACATTAGAACGAGAGAGATTTTGCGCGAGTATTTTCAATAAAAAATATATATCATTACCAGTAGTATGGTCATTAAAAATGTGATACAGCAAGGCCCATGATATTATTGTTGTTACCTTTTCTCGTAATGATGTCCTATGCGTGCGCTACGACGAGCTAGCTTGGGTGATGTCTTTGCTATGCTAAATGATGGTATATTTGCATCATGCGGCGCGAAAAATTTGGAACTCAAAGCGTCTCCTTCTTTCGAGTATCTTTTATTAGTCTCCTTCTTATTATTCTTACAGTATTGTATTAGTATCTCACATCCTCTTCGTCTCTTTAAAGGACGCGATGGTGATTCCATAACTGTTTGGACTCAACGCGGTATCTTCGTCGTCTCTTTCGACGCTTCCATCGATACCGAAAATAGCGTCCATGTTTAACATGTGCGGCATCGAGAAGGCCAGCGCGGTTGGCTGCTCTTCTTCCGTTTCTCCTCCCTTCTTAAAATTATTATTTGCTGCCGCTCTTTTGCTGAGTTTGGATCGAGCAGCGCTGAGAGAGGATGTTGGTTTCTTCCTCTTTCTTCCTCCCACCGAATTTTGTCCATTCTCGTTGTTGTCGTTATTGGTGAAAGTCGGAGCGGTTACGTTGAAAAAGTCAACGCCGTATCCGGAGGAGTACTCGCTGTTCGCCGCCGACGTCGTCGTGTACATCATCTTCGTCTTAGTATTAGTGTTTTTAAAAGACGGTGGCAACGATGGATGACCGCGATGAGTTTGGTATTGATCTTCGTCGTCGCAATGATCGTCCTCGTTTTCGATGTACCCCGACGACATTTCGTTGTTGATAAAAGCGTACGAGTTGTTCAAATACGTGTTCGTCTCCGCGTCGCTGGTGAGCGTTCTCGTTCCGCAGGACACGTCCACCATTTGATGATGGTTAAATGCAGTATCAGCACCAGACATTTCCACGCTCTCCTCGGACGAGTACGTCGTCGTGTTACACGTAGTATCATTATTCGCGCTCATATTATTCGTGGTTGTCATACTCGTAGTCATCGAACACGGATTGGCCGTCGGCGCCATCTCCTTTTCCTCCTCCAAAAGATTTTGAGACGCCGACGACGAATTTTTGCTCTTCCTCTTAATATGTTTCGAGTGCACGTGTCTTTGTTTATAAATCGTCGCTCGAATTCTCAAGATGTCCTCCGGCCACGGTTTCGCTTTCTTCGGCTTCGAGTGGTGGTATTCGTTTAACAAAAAGACGTTTCGTTCCTTAAATTTTTAGAAAGAAAAAAAGTCAGAATTTTTATTTTTTCGAAAAAAAGAAAAAAAAAAGGGAAGTCGAAGGGTCGCTTTTTTTCTGTTTTTCTTCACACACAGACAAACGAATTTTGAGTGTTGAAAAGACAAAAGTCTCTTACCACTTGAAACGCGTATTCTCGCAACCGGTCGAGATCTTTTTTCGTGGATTGTAAGACCTCCATAGTGGATTCGTTTTCGGGGTCCACAGTTGCTTTTTCGCACAGTTCCTATTTGTTTTAGAGTTGGAGTGATGTCAGTTTATTACGTGCGCTTTCGTATGTTTACGCGAAAGGATTTTGATTGAAAAAAGGCAAAAGTCAACCCCCTAATAGTAAAATGAAAAGTCAAAATCAATTTTTACCTGGTAGTACCCGGCTAAGCTTTTATACATCTCGAGGAGAGAGTGTAGCTTCCGGTGCGGCCATCGAATGATTCCGAATTTTCGACATCTGTTTTGATGAAGAGAGATGAAGAGAGATGAAGAGTTAGTCGTAATCAAAAACAGATAGACTCTCATTGTAAAAGAAATTAATAAACAGAAGAAATGGATAAGGGTCATCGTATCACACTACTCACATCGTCTTAAACCTGGTCGTCCCGCAGCCAAACTTCTTGGCGGCTTCGGATTCCGAGTCCAACGCTAACTTTATCAGGTCGTTCAGGGTGATGTTTTTCATCAACGAATCCTCTTTGTCGTCTTCATCGTCTTTGTTGTTGTTGTTGTTGTTCTCAACATCTCGAAGGTGACTTTTCGCCGTCTTTTCCTTTTTCTCGCTCATTAAAATGCCTTTCGTCGTCATCATAATATCATCCAAGATGTATTACGCGCGCGTAATGAGAGAGCTTAAAGAATACCAAGGCAGTAGCAGAGCGCTGTACTCCTACTGTTATTATAATAATAACGCGTCTTCAAACGACGACGACGTGTCTTTGTGTTTAAGAGAGAGATCCGACCCCCACGAGGGAGACCAAACGACGCTTTTTGCAAACAAAAGTGACGAGTCTTTTTTTTGTCTTTTTGTCCCTTCTTTCTTTCTAACTGAGCTCTTAGGGTTGGACACCCTAAAATAAAAATCTCTCAAAATTGGAAAAGGAGCAGCTTCCTCACATTTTTGTGCGTCAGTTTGTGCTCACTACTGTTACTACATTAAGAAGTTAAAAGAAGAAGAACAGAAGAAGAAAAGAAGAGATAAATATAACATACTATAATGCCAGTCCCGCGAGGCTCGTTATTCGGCGTCCCGAACGAAAACTTTATGAAGAACAAAGACCCGAACAAAAAACACATCCAATGGGACGACGAAAATTTACGAGAAAACGAACGCACGAAATCGGCGAAAGATATCATCGACGAACCGGATACCCCTTGGGCCTCACCACCGCCGGAACTCTTCGATTCAGACGCAGAAGAGGATGAAGTAGTAGAGGAGGATTTAATGAATAAGAGGAAAATGTACGCGGAGGAGGAGATTAAAGAACGGTTGGAACGGTTGGAGTTGAATACGAGACAGTCCACGGGAGTTGAGTTTGTTCTCGAAACGACGACGACGGAAACGAGTAGGAGTAACTTTAGCAGTAGCGATGATAATAAAGAAGAAGAATTAAAAGGAGAAAACGACGACACAATCCTGAAAAGCAGACTGTTCGAAGCGCAACGGAAATCGTTGCAGTGTACGTACGATAGGAAGCGAGGGACGACGTTTAACAAGACTTCGCATCCGTTCGTCGCGCATCATCACGAAAACGAAGACGACGAGGAGGAAAAAGACGAGGAGGAGATTAAGAGGGAGCTAGAAGCGCTGCTGAACATGCAACGTAAAAGCTAAAATTTAGAAGACGTACGTTATGGTACAATCTTTTAGTACTAGTAGGTATAAATATACAACAACACATAATACACACACGCACATCGCTTTTAACGCCTTTAACTACTATTCGATGAAAATAAATTCTATATTATTCGCCTCGTCCGATTAAAACTTCCGAGCGGTTCTTGTTCTTCACGACCGCGTCGACGCCGTCAAACATTTTCTCCGTTTCTGAATCCGCTTGGGTGGTTAATAAAACCGTCTTCTTCAAGAGGACGTTATTCACATCGTCGCAGCCACTCGAAGAGCTACTACTATATTCGGATTCAATCGCGCGCAACACCGAGACGACTCTTTCGATGCCTTCGGAATCTAAATGTTGCAACGCTTCGTCCAGTATCAATAAGTTTGATTGCACGTTTAATCGGCGAGCGGAGACGTCGGCGTACGCCAAGGCTAAACCGATGGCCAGTCTCCGTCGTTCGCCGCCGGAAAGTTGTCGCAAAGAGCGTTCGTATTGCTCGCCGGAGTGTTGTTTACGCGCGAATATGACTCTCTCAATCTTTTCTAACTGCGTCGTTTTCGTTGTGACTTCGTCGATCGAGTCGTCGTCGAAATCGTCGTCTGAATCGTTATACGTGATGATATTGTTGTTCTCCGCCGCCGAGGACGACGAAAAAGAAGAACTACTACTCACCAGTTGCAAACTCAACGCGCCGCCAGTTAACGCGAACACGTACTCTTGACATCTCTCCGAAACCTCCGCTAAAACATTTTCGAACAAATAATTCGACACGCCTCTCGTCGGACTGAAACATTTGTCCGCGATTTTCGCCGTGTTCAAATCAAACTCAATCTTTGAGTACGAATTCTCTTTCAAATCGTTCAAAGATTCCGTTTCTACCGTCAATTGTTCTTGGAGTTGTCTCATCGCTTCAAAGTGCGGATTGTTGGTGTTGAAACTCGAAGCGTCGTCGTCGCTCGTGTTGACGTCTTGCTGGTATTTTTGATTGATTCTCTCGTAGTCTCTCAACGATTTCTCGCATCCTGCGACGAGCGTTTCCGCCGCGGCGACTTTCGATTCCACCGCTTTCGCAAAGGAAGGTAAAGAAGCATCATCGGCGAGGAGTCCGGATGAGTGATCGATGTGGAGGAGTTGCGCTAGCGATGTGATGTTATTCGCGACGACGACGTTGTTCTGAATGAAACCGCCGTTTTTACCCGGAGGATTGTTTTCGTCGTTTTGAGAGGAAGCGTATCCTCGCGAAGAAGACGAAGTATACGGCGTCCGGTAATCCAGCAATCCGGGAACGATGCCTGATAACGCCTCTCCCCGTTCCGACGAGAAACCCGCAGGGGCAGCGGCGTACTTCGTCGATTGTTGTTCTTGTTCTTGTTCTCTTCTTTTCCTTCTCTCTGAACGCAACGCGTCGCCATCGTCGCCAAAGCTCTTTTCCAACGCCAACACTTCCTCGGGCACGTACGGCAGCATTTGAGAAAACCGTTCCGAAACGTTCACCAGTAACGAAACTAACCGTCTCAATTCGTTCGTCAACATCATCTTCTTGTTCTCTTTTTCAACTCGAGCGAACTTCAAATTCTGCAGCGCTCTTTCTTCGTTCAACATTCGCTCGATTTCGGATTTCTTAAATAATTGAAACTGGTCTAATTTGACTCGCGAGTCGTTCAAAGCTTCAATCGCCGCGACGTGTTTCAATCGCATGACTTCCGCGTCACGTTTTAACTGTTCGAACGTTTCTTTTTGTTTAATCGGGTCGATGGATTGGTGACACAACGTGCACTTTAAAGTCTCTTTGTCGATGGCGTGTTGATGCACTGCTGCGGACTGTTTTGAGAGATTGAACACTTGACCGGCGCTCTTGTGCGCTTGCTCCGCCGTCGCTCTCGACGAGGCTTCGTTGCGTTGCGCGTCGTTGAAGAGTTTCAACAGGTTCTGTTCGTCTCGATCGAGTTGTTGATGACGTTGTTCGTTTTCTTTTGCTTTTCTGTTTTGAATGGAGACACCTTCGGCGTCGTCGAGAAACTCGTTTCGGTTCGTATTAATATCGAGAATTTGGCGCAACGCTTCGTTCGCGACTGATTCGATATCTTTGACTTCCTTCACCGCCTTGCGCGCATTTCGCATTCGATCTAACGCCAACGCGTCCAACGCGTCTTCTCTCTCGATCGTAATCGCTCGCACTTTTTCCTCGAACGTTTCCTTCCATCGGTTATATTCTCTCTCGGTTTCTAAAAATCTCGATTTCGTTCGTTGGACGTAACTCTCGCGAGATTTCAATTCAGCTCGCGCGATGGTCAATTTCTCGCGTCGTTCTTTCAGAATCTTCTTGCTCTTGTTTTTACACCTGAGCCAGACGGATTGTTCGACTAAGGAACCGAAACTGTTTTTCAGTTGCGCGTCGGAGGCTTCGAGTAAGCTTCCAATCGTGTGTTGGCCGTGAAAGCACGTCTGCGCCAAGACCGAAGCGCCTATAATTTCATCCATGTGTTCCTGCGTTTTCTTGGAGTCTAATTTCGTTTCGTCCGTATCGTCTACGACGAAGGATAATTTCGATAACTTGGTTCGCGTGACTGCTCTTTCAATAACGAACGGTTTCTTTCCGCCGTCGTCGCCCTCTCGATCGTCGATCAAGGATCCGCGCACGATAACTCGAGCCGATCTCGAGTCGTCGTTGACGACGTCTTTGTTGGTTAAATATTTTTGCGTCGAGCCGGTATCTAAGCGAACGTCAGATTTACCGGTCAACGCCCACATGACGGCGGTGACTAGCGTCGTTTTACCGGCACCGTTGGAATCTGCAAACCCAGAGTCATCTCGATTATCGCCGACGACGCACACCACGCCGCGGTCGTTGAGAGGATACGTGATTTCATCTTTGAACGCGCCAAATCCAGTGATTTCAACTTCATCGAATTCGATTTTACGAAGATGCGCAGACGTGGAGAGTTTGTTTGAATCGTCGCCGGTATCGAGTTTGCTGCCGTCTTCGTTTTCTCTCGACGACACGGCTTCTGCGATAATCTCTTCGCAAAACGCCTTGGCGTCTTCAGTTAACTGAATACTCTTGGCGTACGAACTGAACAAATCCACCGGACTTAACGATTCTGCGTTCTCAATCGTCGATTTCAACTCCGCCGGAGGTCGTCGAACTTCGATTTGACACCCGTATTTCAGACGCGCGTTTTCGACTCGTTTTGGCACGCTTCGCGACAGCGTCTTCTTCTTCTTTGATTTCTTCTTCTTTTCTTCTTCATCATCGTCTTCT
>Ga0209308_10004610_pt1 | contig 10834 bp, 20 predicted proteins | sample COGITO_mtgs_1204_3_FD_184806 | JGI IMG/M metagenome (GOLD analysis project Ga0209308, IMG submission 184806) | Pelagic marine microbial communities from North Sea - COGITO_mtgs_120405 (SPAdes) (version 2) | ecosystem: Environmental > Aquatic > Marine > Epipelagic ...
TTGCTGTAAAACCTGTTGTCTTGACTGTTGTCTGCCAATTAACTTGGTTGTCAATTGTTCCTGTAATTGCAACACCTGTAATTGTTCCTGTGTTTGTAATTGTTCCTGAATTTTGTAAAGCGCCACCACTTGTTAAAGTTACACCGGCTGGAATAGCTACAGTATCGCCACTGTCTCCGAGTGTGACTGTGCCACAATCTGCTGTTGGTGTAATTTTATTAACTTTAACTTCACTCATATTACCTATTGAAATTTATACCTTATGATTACTATACCTGAACCGCCGGCTGCTCCTGTGGCTGCTTGTCCGTTACCACCTCCACCGCCTCCAGTGTTAGCTGTACCAGCTGTCATACCTGAACTTGTATTATTATCACCTCCGTCACCACCACCACCTGTTCCTCCGTCACCCCCTGTACCACCTGAACAAGCACCACCACCGCCACCACCAGCGTAAGAAATATCTGATCCCGATATAGTTAAAGGAGAACCTGCACCACCATTACCACCGTTTGTATTCGGTGTTGGGTTAACACCACCACCTGAAGCTGAATGACCTCCGCCACCACCACCACCAATTGGACCAGGTGTTCCTGTCAATCCTCCTGGTTGTCCTTGAGGTGGACTTACAGGTGGAGTATTTCCTGCACCACCGCAGACAGCAGCAGGATGACCTCCGCCACCACCAGCACCACCACCAGAACCACCGTCACCACCTAAACTTCCTGTAGGGTGATTATCATCACTAGCACCACCGCCACCTCCTGCGGAAGTGATACTTGAAAAAACTGAATTAGCTCCTGAAGAACCTGGTGCAGCAGGGCTTGTACCACCATCTCCTCCTCCTCCGACAGTAATAGGATAACCTTGTGCTGTAACAGATAGACCACCTGTTCCTGGATTTGGAAAAGAGAAACGCATACCACCAGCACCACCTCCACCACCATTACCGCCACCCCAACCACCACCACCACCACCAGCAACCACCATATAATCTACTGTATTTGATCCTTGACAATTACCCGCTGAGGAAACAGTAAAAGTTCCTGGTCCAGTAAAAGTATGAATTTTTTGATCTCCACATTCTGTTACAGTACCACCTGATGCTATTACGTATTCAGGAATAGGTGCTTTATCTGATTCTGCTCCAGAATTAGTGACAATCCAACCTTTTGTTGCATCCACATAAACTAATGTAAGTGAAGCACCGTTTTTCTTAATTACTAAATCAGAGGCACTTCCTTGAATATTAGATCCATTTCTTGCTATTGTAACGTTATTTGTTTCTGCTGTTTGTGCATAATCTGAAACTGCAACAATATCTCCTGCTAAAGGTGATGCTGGAAGTGTCGCTGTTATAGCTGTTGAAGTTGTATTAACAAAATAACCTTTGCCACTTACTGCTGTAAAAGCAGAAGTTTTTGCGGTTGTATCCCAAGAAACTATATTAAAAGTTTCTCCGTTTTGATTCTGAATATTGTCTACTTTAATTGTACTTGTCATAATTTTTACCTATTGAAATTTGTACCTTATAATTACTATACCACTACCACCACCTTTTCCAGTGTAAGAATAATTAGGAGAGGCACCTGAACCACCGCCACCACCACCAGTGTTGGTTGTACCAGCAGTGGCTTGTGTACTTGAATAGGATCCGTCACCTCCGCCTCCTGATCCACCTTGTGGTATATTACCTCCAGAGTTTCCAAATTGTCCTTTTCCACCACCACCACCACCAGCATAAGCTGTTGCACTCCCTGAAATAGAAGTTGTTGCACCTGCACCACCATTTGCTGAAGAGGCACCATTATGAGTTCCATTACCACCAACAGCTGTAGCACCACCACCTGCACCACCTTCTTCATAGTAATCATTGTTAGGGCCTGGGCCTGAACCAGTTCCACCATTTTCACCTTGTGAAGGACTTGTTGGAGGAGTATTACCTGATCCACCAGAACTTCCTTCTCCACCACCGCCACCTGATCCACCAGGAGCATCAGAGTTTACACTTAAGTGATGTTTTCCACCGCCGCCACCTGTCGATGTTATTGTTGAAAAAATTGAGCTATTACCTCTTACACCATTCTCTGAAGGTGTTGAGGGCGCAGCCCCACCACCACCAACTGTAATAGGAAAGGCTGTAGCTGTAACTGTTATTGGCCCTGCTCCTTCTAAGGGAGATGCTGTATAAGGTGTTAATGGAGATTTATCTTCTCTAAACCCACCAGCACCACCACCACCTCCAGTGTATGAACCACCAGAACCACCACCTGCTACTACCATATAAGAAACTTGGTTTCTTGTTGGAGCACAAATCACCGCCACATTACAAACTGTAAAAGTGCCTGGACCTGTAAAGGTATGAATTTTACAATCTCCACAAGTAGTTACTGTTCCTCCTGTTGCAATTATAAAGGGTACTTTTCCTGTTGCATTAGTTGTTCCATCATTAATGTTTTTCCAGCCTCTTGTTCCATCTACATAGACAAAAGTAAGAGATATACCATTACTATCAGCAACGTATTCATCTGTAATTCCATTAATAGGTGAACTATTGTTTTCTACTGTTAAATTATTTGTTGCAAAAGTATTTGCATAGTCAGCTACACTAACTATATCTCCTGCAGAAGGTGATGCAGGTAAAGTTACTGTGATTGCTGAAGAACTTGTATCTACAAAATATCCATTACCACTTACTGCCGTAAAAGCTACTGTCTTTGGTGTTGTATCCCAATCAACAGTTCCTGTTCTACCGAAACCTGTTTGACTTGCGCCTGATGCCAGAGTAACGGTATCACCTGATTGACCAACCGTTAATGTTGATCCGCATTGTGATGATATTTGATTTACTTCTATCTTACTCATTAAATTACTACCAATGTCCCTGTTACTGTTTGTGTTCCAGTAATAGTTACTGGTCCTGCTAATACTCCTGAAGCAACTGTTTGAGTTTCGTCAAGTGTTGTTGCATGTGTTACAACATAACCTGTAGCTGTCATAGATGGTGACATAGCTCTCTTCGCTGGTAGTGTACAAAATACTTCTTTTTCTCCTGAACCAAAATCAATTTTAGCTGTGGTACCTAAGTTATTACTTATCACTGTGTCTCTTGAAAGAGTATCTGGAGAGGCATCGGTTACTGTACCAATACCAACTTCAAACTTATCTGTACCTGTTTCTGTGATACAGTAATACGTAGTATTAGTTGTACCTACTCCAGCTACAAATGTTATAAAGTCTTGTGAAGCACCAGCTAGGTTTAACGTTCCCGTTCCCGAGGTAGTGCTTGTCTCTTTAACTCTATCGTTAATGACAAGTGCCATCTAAACCTCTCTTACGTTAATCTTAATATTGCAGCAGATGTTGTAAATGCAGGGAACTGAATTGTAAATGTTCCTGCAGTTGCAGTTTTATCTCCACCAAAATCTAAAACACAAACAGCATCAGTAGTACCTGAACCACCGTCAGTTGTTGTATTATAAATTAAAGCTCCTCTAGCTGTTAATGTTACTCCTGTAAAAGATAGATCAGCAAAGTCAGTAATTGCTATTGCTGAAGATACTTTTACTCCTTGATTAACAAGTGCTTTACCACCTGCAGTGTATCCTGAAGAAGTAACTTCAGTATTAGATCCACCACCTGGGTTTGTTGCATAGTTTTCTGTTGAAGCACCTAAAGTTGCTGATGATGTATACATCGCTAATTTATATGTATCAGATGATGTATCAAAATCGTGTTTTCCTTGAAGTAATTCTTTTTTAAAAGAATTACAAATTGCGTTAGTTGTTATAGCCATAATAGTTCTCCTTTAATTTTTTATGGTGATGGTGAAGGTACTTGAACTCTAGGTACCCCATCATCGTATTCTGCTCGTCTTCTTCTCCCCATTTGTTGGAGAGCAAAATTCTGTACTCCTTCAGTATACTTACTTTTATATAGATTGTACATATCCATAGGTCCTTTTAAAAAGGCATAAGCTTCAGTTAAAACTCCATCTAAAAGCATTCCTTGTTGATATTCAGATAAATAAGTATTGTTAGAAGAAGTAAAACTTGGTGGTGAAATAATATAGTTTAATTGTACAGCGTACGCTTGGTCTGGTGTGGGCGCAACAACAATAGACGTTTCATCCCAGTTAGCATAATATTTTGGTAATCCTGTAGCACCACTTCCATTATATTCTGTTATAAAACTAGTATCTCTTTTTTCCATAAAAGTTCTATCTCCTGTTTGATCAGTAGTACTAAACACTTGTAATGATCTAATAATTAAAAAATCTGCAGGGGTAACTAAATATCTTTTGTTGGCAGTAAATGATGAAGTTGCATATTTTCTAGTGTCATCATAATCAACTTTACCTGCAACATCTAATTCTACATTTCTTATAAATTGTCCAATAATTGTATCACTTAAAACATTACTATCTACTTCAGTAAAGTTTCTCACTTGTGTTAAAAAATCTGAATATGTTATAGCCATTATGTAATACTCACGGTTACTGAATTAATTTGCATTGATACTTGTCTTCTTCTATTTTGTAATGATGGATCTTCTGGAAACATACTTGATTGAGAAGTAGTAATTCCATTTGATGTAACTTGAATTGACTGTGTCCCAAAAGCAAAGTCCCCTGGTAAAGTTAAATTAGCAGTCATCATACCTTGACCTCCTGTTGAGGCTATTACACCATTGACTAAAGTTGGTTGTTGAAAATCCATTGACCTTGTATTTTGTAAAGCTACAGGATCAGCTTTATGATAAGGTGGATCTAGTTGAGGATGTTTAGGTTCATACTCTGATATATGAACTAATGCACCTGTCCACTCCTTAACCATTTCTTTATAAGGAAATGCTTGTCCAGATCTATCTGATATTGCTTTACTTCTTCTACCTGATGCGTAACTCATTACGAACCTCCAGGAAAGTATGACTGAGGAGAAATATAAACTGAAGTTCTTGAACCATCTTCGTTTAATGCTCTAATTAATTCATCCTCATATAATTGTTTTAATAATTGTATTCTATCTGGTGCTCTTTTTTGTGATAAATAATATGCAAGACCAGAACACATACAAGGTAAAAATCTATATGCAACATCAGCTGTTTTTGTAAATCCACCTGCATCTTCAATTCTATTTATTGTATAAAATTTTAATGTTGTATAAGTAGATGCATCGGGTGCAACATATAAACTTATAGTTGGTGTTGTTTGTCTATCAACATAATATTGTGAAGGTTGACCTGTTGCAAGTTTATTAGGAAGTGCAGCATAAGCAGATCTATCAATTTTTGTTAATGCAATATCATTTGTTGATGATGTATTTCCTGCTGCATTTGTTGTTGAGATATATGCTTCAAGAACATCGTTGACATCTGTAGCTACAGTGTATGTAGCAGTACCTGCTACTAATGCTTTTTCATTAAGTTTAACTTTCCAAAGGTGTATACCTCTGTTACCCCATTCTGAAAATAAAAGATTTAAACTTCTTCTTGCGCTACGTAAGTCATTACCACTATTAGTCCGCATACCACATCTTTCGTATGCTTCTTCAATAATGTCATCGATCTGAAGATCGAATGATGTAGTTCCTGATGTAGCCATAATTCATTACATTATATCTTTATAATAATCTAAAGACTTTCCTGGTATTAAGTTTTCATCTTGAAGACCTTGACCTTGAGTTCTAGCTGCGCCATAACCTTTAGCCATATCACCTTTGTAAGCTTTCATCATTTTACCTTTGCTAGCTTGTTGTTGTCCTGTTGTTTGTGGCTGTTGTTGATTTTTTTTATCCCCAGGCATAAGTATAGGTCCTGTTGTTTGATTTTTTTTATCCTCAGGTCTAATAACATCAGCTAACATTGCAACTGGTGAAACAGCTTTGATAGCTTTTTTCTTTTTTTTGTCGCTTAACATTTTAGCACCAAGTAATCCCATTGTAGCAATACCTAAAGCAGCTTTAATAGGTTTTTGTTTCATATTTGATTCGATGGCTTTTGCTCTTTTTTTCTCATAACCAGATAATTTGCCATCCTTATCTAAGTCAGCTTTTTTTGAATTCTGTAACATTGTATCTCCTCCATTTTTAAGTCCAAGAAGACTTTTTAAACTTTTTAATTGTATAAACATTGAGCCTGCACCGGGCTTACCTTTTAATTTTTTATCTTTGTAAGCGTATTGAGCAGACTGTTTTATTTTAGATTTTCCCATAATTTTCTCCTTAAAATTTTATAGGTCTATCATACCACCATAGTATCTCTTGGTAAAGGTGCTAACATTATTTGGTTTGCCTCCAGGATTACCGGCTGCTCTCTTTCTTGCAACAGCAGAACGCTTTTCTGATTCTGTCATTCGGCTTGCTTTTGCAGCAGGCACGCATTTGGGGTACTTTCTTTTTGATCCACTTGCAGATTTTCTTCCACATTCTTTATATCCTCCGCCTTTTTTAGGTGATCCTATATCGACCCATTTTTCATTGAACCATTTTTTAAGACTCATTAGAATACGCCTTTGAAACCTTTGCCTTTAATCGCTGCTCCCGTGCCTCTAGCTTCTCCACCTTTACTGTACCCTTTTTTATTAAAATATTCAGAATCTCTTTCGTATTCTTTTTTTCTTTTCTTTAAATATTTTCTTGCTTCATCTTTTCCTTTTTTTGTAATATTTTTTGGAAATCTACTAATAATTGGAAAATCAAGTTCACTTTTTAAAGTTGCTTCTTTAGCTTGTGTTTTTAATGATTTTGCAACAGAACCGCTCATTAACGGAGTTCCAAAATCTCCTCTTCTACCTATTTTAGATACTTCTTTACTATATTTTAAATTGGCTTTAGTAGTTTCTCTTAAAGCATCTTTTGCTTCTTTAGAAAGTTTTTTAGATTTAGGTTTTTTACCAACCCCACCTGTCATTCCAACATTATCTAATCTTTCAGCTAATGGATCTAGTTTTATTATTTTTTTTGATAAGTCTTTGTCACTCATTAGAACACTCCTTTAAATTTAGTTCCTCTTATCGCTGCTCCCGTTCCACGTACCTCGCCACCACACATCATTGGTTTAATTGATTGAGATGAAGGTCCTTGTCCAAGAGGATATGTTGTAGTATCAACTGACATTGCGGCATCTGGTTTGACACTTTTGTATGGTTTCTTTTTTGGTTTTTTAGTATCAATAATTTTTTCTTTTGGGAAATTATCTATAATTTTTTGTGTTTCTTTTTTAAGTTCTTCAATAGTTTTGGTATTTCTTTTTGTCATTAATACACCTTTATTAGCTTTCTTTGGTCCCCAATCTTTTCTTTTAAGTCCAGATGGATCCTTTGCTTTTCCTGCACATATTTTAGAGGCGTATGCATTAGCATATGCAGAAGGGTAAACTTTAAATTTTCTTTTAGCGGCCGCTTTGCCCCTAGCACATAATTTAGTCATAGTGTCTAAGCTCTTTTTAAATTGTACAATGTAATCTATTGTACCATTTTTAAACTACACAGTAAATGTCTTGGCTAATGGGGTTTTCTTACGTTTGATGGCTTTAATAACTCTTTGTTTCTTTTTCTTTTCGTCTCTAGCACCTCTTAATTTACCATCTATTTGTGCAGGTATTTGACCTCTTGTAATTGTCATTATATTAAGTCCTTTGCTTTTCCTATTATTGGTTTGTATTTAGTTTTACCTTCTACTCTATGTGCAAGTAAAAATTGTTCACGTCTTCCTTCAGGTATCCAACTACAATGTATCCATCCCGAGTTGGGTTCCCCAGGCGTGTAGTATTCGAGAATCAATTGATCTGTTTGAAGGTTCTTTTTAATCCAATCAGCTACTTCAGCATTATCAACTCCAACACATTCGAAGTCTGCGGCCTCAGCTTTGGTATGTTGTGAATTCCTAGAGCTGCCAATAGCTAAACATAAATCCTCACTACGGAATCCTGATGTCACTTTAACTCTACCGAAATGGTCCCGCACGGGTTGTAAAATATTTTCACATAAAGCTTTTAACTTTTCTATTTGACCTGCGTTTGGATTGTTGTTGATTCCCTTACGGACAGCTGTGTCCGATTTGATTAACTCTTGAAGAGTAAAATTACGAGATAGATTCATTATTTTTCTGTAATAATTTTTTTAATTGATTTAGAACCATCAATATTGTCTTCTAATTCTGCTTGTACCTTACCACACATGTACTGAACATTAACATTTTGATCACGTTCTGCAAGTCTTTTTCCTTTTAAACAATCGCTCATTGATTGCTGTATTCTATGTTCTTTTAATTCACCTGCTATAAACATACAGAGAGCAACTACGCTACTGATGACTGTTTCCATTTTCTCTTACCTTATCTTTTAGTTTCTCAATATCATGTAACATTTTTTCAATTTGTTTTTCCATAAACTCTATTCTTAATTTGTTACTTGTATTCATTTCTTGGTTCTTAGTTAATTTCTCCGTGGCCTTATACAAATCCTCGATCAACATGAATTGCTCAGAATCTGCGGGCAATGAACCCATTAATCCTCTTGGCCATTTGATTCTAAATTCAGTATTTTTTTCAAGATCAGATTCCATCAATTGAAGTCTTGTGTTATGTGCGTTTTGCGTTTCAATAACACCAAAGTATGCCCAGGTACCAATTGCAACAAGTCCTATTAAACTGGCAACCGTCTTCATAGGCATCTGAACTGCAGCCTCTTCTGATATTTTTAATGGTTTGTTACTCATCTAGGTATATATCCTGGTTGTATAAAAAGAGCTAGTAATACAAAAGCAACTATTAACGCACCTGTAAAATAATAATTCATACTATTATACTCCATTATTTTTTTCTCTTTTTCTTTCTAAAAATATTATCGACCCAATTAAATAACTTGTCTAGTAGGCCAAAAAATTTATATATGAAACTATCCATCATTTTTATTTATTTCGTAAAACATTTTGTCACTATCTTCTGTAAGCCAATCTTTATTTTCAACATTCCATTTTGTAGTTTGTACCGAATAGTCTGGAACCCCGTCACCAACAGTGTAATTAGGAGCATCCCACAAAATGCGGTTATTAGGCTGAGCTGCATAATTGCCGTCATCAAGAGCCAATATATGCGCACACTTATGTTCAGCGGGTATTTCAGAATGTTCCGTATCCAAGATATTACTTTCTGGATGACCCCAATCAATTGTAAATAAATATTCAAATGGATAATTTTTTTTATCTTTTCCATAATATTTACCTCGTTTACCTCTTAGGAAACTAAAGCAATGAACACTAGGATAATAACTAAAACAATTCCACAATTGAAGCTGGTCGATTGGCATATCAGGCACTTCGGCTCTATCGAATTTTTCTTGAAAAAACGCTGATATAGGCAGTCTCCAAAAACACGCACCGTTTGGTAGCATGATGTTAAATAAGATGGCACGGTCGGTAATAGATGTAATACCGAAGATGCAACAGTCTTCGCTTTCGCCATTATGTTTTTTAAGATCATATAAATACTCCTTTCTTACCTTACAGTATATAGGAGGAATGTCCGCATTTAAATATGCCATTTAACATTTCCATCTACGTCTTGCTTGTCTTAATCTTGAATTAGGATCCTTTGCAGCTTTAGGAAATTTTTTCATTTGACCTGCACTTCTTGCACAGTATGATTTTCTTCTAGCTGCTCTTTTCTTTCCTGGATTATCTTCTGTTACTGCAGTAGATAATTTACTTCCTGGATTTTTTCTTCTATAAGCTGCAACTCCTGCTGCAGTCATTCCAGCTCCACTTTTAGTAGATCTAAAATTCTTTTTGTTTCTAGGTGGCATGCCACCTTTCTTTAATTCGATTATATCTGCGTAATAATCTAAATCCATCTTATGTAAATGTAATAGTTACACCTGCAGTATTAGCTATAGTTGCATGAATACCATCTTCAAATAAAATTCCATTACCAGGTAAATACATATCCAACCCTTCAGTATCAAATAAGTAAGTTGCAATCACATCTCCTGTTGCTCCACCTGATCTAAATATAATAGATCCATTTGTAGCACCTTTTCCTTGAATAGAAGTTAGTCTTACTCTACCTCCTACAGGTACCATTTGAGCTGTAGCTGTAGCGTGTGCGACCGACTGGTCTGATGAAAAACTTGAACCACCCATTATCCATTACTCCCTGTTAAGTTAGGACCAGAATATTTATCTGTAATTAATGTATAGGCTGCAACATTTGTTTTTGTTTTACAAAAAATTCCTTTTGGAAATAAAATTCCATCATCTGGAAAACCAAAATTTACTAAGTCGCCAGTTGGTAAATCAGCTATAAATAAAGTGTCACCAGAGTTTGAAGTTGTAGTTAATTCTAAAAGACCTGCTCCATTACCATCACTAGAAATTATAATACCTTTTAATCTTACTGGTTGTGAAATAATTGCGGCTGCTCCTGCAGCAGCAGTTGATCTTGTAGCTTGTATATCGCCTTTAAACATAAATCTCCTAATTCGTGGCTCCCGAAGGAGCCACTAGTTTATTATTATAAGTCTACTGCGTCTTGAATAGAATTATTCTGCATGTATAAAACAGTTACCGTAGCTGCACCAGTTGTACCATCGCCATTAGCACCTGTAAAATCAGCAAGAACTTGTATGTCAGTTGCACCAACATTAGTTGCTTCTGTATCTAAAGTACCATGAGTAGTTGCTAAAGCTTTAACATTAAGTGTAGCTATAAAAGCATCTGCATCTGCTACTGTTCCTACTGAAACAGTTGCTGCACCAGTATCATTATTCACTGTAGTTACATTAACTATAACGTCAACTATTTGTGAGTTTGCTGGAACTACTGCACATACTTGATTAA
>Ga0209308_10004614_pt1 | contig 10827 bp, 6 predicted proteins | sample COGITO_mtgs_1204_3_FD_184806 | JGI IMG/M metagenome (GOLD analysis project Ga0209308, IMG submission 184806) | Pelagic marine microbial communities from North Sea - COGITO_mtgs_120405 (SPAdes) (version 2) | ecosystem: Environmental > Aquatic > Marine > Epipelagic ...
TCTACCTTTGACATATGAGGTACCAGAATAGGCTGCATAATTAGAAGTAGTCCAAGGGTCTTTATCTTTAGATGTATTTAATGCTCCATCTCTAGCATAAACTGCCATAGTATTATTATTTGAAGAACATGGTCGGCTGTAAGTTGCCCCTGTTCTGCTAGTACCATTCATAAAAGTAGTATTTCCAATACTGCACTTTTTTAGTTCTGCTGAAATTGATTTTACAAGACCATTATGAATGGATTTCATTGCTTGTTTTTTTGCATTGTCTGTAAAACCTTGAAATGCTGTAACCCCTACTGCTGCTAAAACACCAATAATAGCTACAACTACTAATAATTCTATAAGTGTAAATCCTTTAATATTTTTTTTATTTTTCATGTAACTCCTTATTTTTTAAAATTATGACTTATTTGCTCTAATTTTTCAACCCCCAAAAAACATTAATTTACTGTATGACATCACCAATATTAAATATTGGTGAATACATTGCTAGCATTAAACCACCAATTGTAACACCCATAAATACGATCATAATGGGTTCAATTAGGCTTGATAAATTAGCAACTGCGGTATCAAATTCCTCTTCATAATAATTTGCAACTGAGCCAAACATCTCATCTAAACTACCAGTTTGCTCTCCAACTGAAATTAATTGGCTAAACGTTGGTGGAAAAATTTTTTCCTGCAAAAATAATTTAGTTAACGTTTCTCCTGAAAAAATACCTTTTTTAATGTTATCTAAAGCCTCAATTACTATCACATTCGTGGTTACTTCTTTTGCAATGTCGATACTTTCTATTAAGTCAACACCTGCTTGATTTAAATTTCCAAGCACAATTGACACTTTAGCTAAAATAGATTTTGAAATTAAATTTCCAAATATTGGGAGTTTGAAGTGCAGCCGGTGCCATACTTTTCTTAATTCATAATTTTTTGCAACTGCATATCTGAACAAAAATATAAATGAAATAATTGAAATTAATGTAATTAAACCTCCTGATCCTTTAACGAAATCACTCATACCCATAATTACTTTTGTCGGACCTGGTAATTTATCACCCATCCCCATATTTTCATACATTTCAACAAAGGTTGGAACCACATTAGTTAACATAAAAACAGAAACACTAAGCGCAACGGTTAACAACACACCCGGATAGAAAAATGCACTTTTAATTTGACTTTTAATTTTTTCTTTTTTTTCTAAATTGATGACAATCTTATTCATAAAAATATCAAGCTTACCGCTGGCTTCTCCTGCTTTAATAAGGTTAACAATGACGGTATCGAAAACTTTTGGGTGTTTTTCAAAACATTTAGATAGAGAATTACCTTGTTCAAGATCTACTCTAATTGTTTCAATTACTTTTTTCATCCCTTCAACTGTTGTTTGACCTTCAAGTAATTTTAAAGTTTCTAAAATAGGAAGACCTGCTCTTTGCATAGTTCCAAACTGTTTACAGAAAACAAGAACATCTTTTGGTTTGACACCAGTTCCAAAAGAAAATTTTAATCCTTTGGCTTTTTTGTCACTAACTTCTTTTTTCTTTTTCTCTTGAACTAGTTTAGTAATAATTATTTTTTGTTCTTTAAGTTTATGAGCTGCTTCTGAATTATTTAAAGCTTTAATATCACCCTCAACATATTTACCTTGAGAAATACCTTTATAATTAAAATTTAATAAACTTTCTGGCATCTTAATCACCTACTTTTGGTATTACACGATCAAACTCAGCATATGATAAGTCTCCACTTAATAATAGATCATGTCCCATTTCCTGCATGGTTCTAAAACCATTTTTTTTAGCAATTGACGTAAGTTCTGTTTGAGTAAGATTTTGTAAAATTCCATTTTTTAAATCTCGATCAATCACTAAAATTTCATATATGCCCATTCGACCTTTGTAACCAGAGTTTCCACACTTATCACATCCTTTACCTTTATAAATCTTGGCTCTATCATGACTTGCAGTTGCAAGACCAATATCACTTAAAATTTTCGGAGTTATACTCTCATCAATAACCGCACATTCTTGGCAATTTTTTCTAGCTAATCTTTGAGCCATAACTAACGTTAATGCAGCTGATATCAGATAATTTGGGGTGCCCATATTAAGTAATCTTGTAATTGAACTTGGGGCGTCATTTGTGTGAAGTGTACTGAATACTAAGTGACCCGTTAATGATGCTTTTAAGGCAATCTCAACTGTTGCTTGGTCTCTGATCTCTCCCACTAGAATAACTTCTGGGTCTTGCCTTAAAAATGATCTTAGGGCTTCTTCAAATGTATAGCCTATAGATTCTTTTACTTGTACTTGCCCTATTCCATCTAATTCATATTCAACTGGATCTTCTGCTGTTAAGATATTCATCTCGGGTGTGTTTATATGTTTTAAGATACTATAAAGGGTTGTTGTTTTACCACTTCCAGTAGGTCCTGTAACCAAAACCATTCCTTGAGGTGCTTTAATTGCATTAGTAAGTTTTTCTAAATCCGGTGGCTCAAAACCTAATTGTTCTAATTTTACATCTCCAGTGGATTTGTCTAAAACCCGCATTACTACTCTTTCTTTATTTTTGGTTGGCAAAACTGAAACACGAAGATCTACTGATTTTTTTTCAGTTGAAAAAGATGCAGCACCGTCTTGAGGAATTCTTCTTTCTGCAATATCAAGTTTACTGATAATTTTTATTCTAGCTACAATCGCATCATATTGATCATACAAAAAAGCTGAAAGATTATCCATTTCTCGTAAAATCCCATCAATTCTATATCTTACTTTTGCAGTGTTTCTAAAACACTCTATATGAATATCACTTGCACCCATATCAACAGCATTTCCAATAATCTTGTTTCCAAATTCGATAATATCATCATCAACTGAGACCATATTCTCTTGAGTTTCATTTCTCTCCATAGATCCTTTTGAAGAATCTGTTTTTTCAGCTTCGTTGGTTTTAGAATTAATTCTCTCAATAAAGTTATGAATTGCAGTTAAACTTGCCGCATAAATTTCAACGCGTTTACCACTCATTTTTTCAATTGTTTTAACTAAGCTAAGTTTAGAACCATCAGGAATACAAATTTTAAGAATTTTATTATCTACTTCAAAAGGTGCTATTTGATTTTGTTTTATAAATCGATCATCTAAAATATCTATAATTTCATCAGAAATGTTTTTTGTAATTAAATCGATGGTTTCTAATGAATAAGTTGAAGCCAGAGTATGTAAAATTTCTTCCTCACTTATAAATTTAAGTTCGATACCTGTTTCTAAAAGAGTTTTACCAATTTCATCACTAGCTTTTTTAATCTTATTATATTCTTCATTAGTCAATTGATGATGCTCTAACAACATGTGAATTATATTTAATTCACTTTTATTATCGACATTACTTTTAAACATTAATCAACAACTCTTGGTGCTATAAATATTAACATCTCATCAAGTTCATCTGTTATACTTTTTCCTTTAAATAAATTTCCAACAACTGGGATCTTACTCAGACCTGGCGTAGCTGATGAAGTACCTTCAGCTTTATCAATTTTTATTCCACCTATTACAACAATATCTCCATCGCTAATTAATAATTTAGTATCAATTTGATTTGTTTTTATTGCTGGTTCATCAGTACCTAAAGTTGTATCAGGAGAGTCGTTGCTTACTAATATGTCCAGTAAAACATTTCCATCTCCAATAATACTTGGTGTAACAGTTAATGATAATGCAACTTCTTTAAATTCTATTGTTGCTTCACCATCTACAATAACTGTATAAGGAATTTCTGTTCCTTGTGTTATTTTGGCTTCTTGGTTATTAAGAGTAAAAACACTTGGTGATGACACAATTCTAGTTGTTCCTAAAGACTCTAGTGCTTCAAGTTCTATTTTTAAAGCTGCAGATGAAAATGTTTTAATTATACCAATTCCACTAGTTGCACCTGTTAAGCCATTTTCAGTAACGGTACCAGCTGCTGCTCCTAGAGCAATACCACCCGGTGTAGTCGCTGCTCCACCAATAATACCTGACTGAATGCTATCAGAACTAGCATTACCAGCGCTATCATTTCGATTATTCATTGCAGCAATTCTTGAGCCAAGTCCTTTACTAAATGTTTTATCAGCCTCAACTACAAATGCTTCAATTAAAACTTGTCGTGTTCTAATGTCAATTTCCTTTATAACTGCATCAATAATATCTAAATCTTCTTCATATCCTCTTACAATTATTGATCTCGTTGTGTTTTCAACTGTTATGGATAAATTACTACTAACACTGCCAGCAACTCCTGCCGTTTCACCACCTCCTCCACTATCACCAAGTCCAAATAAATCTTCTAGTGTAGCTTTAGCTTGAGCTGGCTCAATATAATAAAGTTTAAATAATTGAGCCAATATCGGTTCAACAGATTGCTCGAGAGCAAGTTTAGTTTTTAAACTCTCAGCTCTTTCTGCTTTAAATTCCTCTTGGCCTTTTAGTTTTTCAGGTGTGTGTACCCTTATAACTCCATCTGCAGCATTATAATCAGCCCCTAATGTTTTCATATCTAATAAAGTTTGAAAAGTTACATCCCAAGGCACGTTATCAATTTCAGCGGAAACTGTTCCGCTAACTTCTTCTCCAACTATTATATTGATATCTCCAATCTCAGCCATTAAATCCATTGCATATTTAAAGTCTAATCCCTGAAAATTTATACTAATGTTTTGCTTTAATTGAGTGTACGTGTCTGGAATGGAAACATAGTTTTGAACTTTTTCCTCAGTTAAAGTTTTTCTCTTTACTTCAGGAGCTTTTTTTAAAATTCTTGGTTTAGGTCCCTCTAGTACCTTTTTTTCCATACTTTTTTGACCCTGTGTTACAATTTTTTGAGAATCAATTAAACTTTCATTTTCCTCAGCATTAATCTTTTTATCTTTTTTCATTGTCTGACAGCCAAACATCAAAACTGACAGAAAAATAATTAGAAATATTTTTGAAAATTTAATCATTTAACTTTTAATTTCCTTTATGATGTCATTCATTCTGACTTCATATGATTTACCTTCTGCATCTTGAACTAATAAGCTGTCATTAAAAATTCTTATCAATTCAACATTTCCATTAATCTTATCATTTTCCTCATAATTGTTAGCAAAACCATCTGAACTATTTAAAACTGCAATTCGTTTATTATCTCCTATAATTACTGCAACTAATTTCAAACCTCCCAATAGTCCTAAATCTGGATTATTGCTTGCCGTTCCTTGCTGACTAGAACTATTGACACCTACTGAGCTACTTTGAAAAGGATCTATAGCTGGGAGTTCCTCCTCCTCAAAACTTAAGTCTAATTCTTTGCTATTATTTACTGCATTAGTTTCATCAGCTGTTACGTTGCTTACTGAGAGTACTTGAGCAAATAAAAATAGTATAAAAAATAATACTCTACTTATAATCATCTGGTAATCCTACTATTGAAATTGTTCCCTTAGATAAAACTTGTCCTTGAGGTTCTTTTAAAAGATTAATTTCCTCTTTATCAAAATTTATAACCTTTTGTGATTTTGATAATTCTCTCCTAAATTTTAAATATCCTATAAAACTTCCCATAATTTCGTAATCTACTGGTATCTTGTAATATAATGTATTGCCACCTTCCTGACCACTACCATCATCTATCATTCCACTACCATCATTAATCATTCCACTACCATCATTAATCATTCCACTACCATCATTAATCATTCCACTACCATCATCTATCATTCCACTACCATCATCTATCACACCGTTCACACCCATATTAGTATTTGGTAAATTTCCTTTAACTGGCTTTGGATCAGTTTTTTTAATATTAATAATAGTTAAACCATTTCTCAAAGCAAAGTTGCTAATACTTTGATAAAGATCTTCAACCTCTTTTTGACTGTGAAACAATTTACTATTACTTTCAAATTCAGGGGTGTTTGCTTCAATTTGTTGTTTAACATTTTCAATTTCAAAGTTGAGATTGTCTATTTGCATTTCATTTTGTTTCATTTGATTGATAGAATTTTCTTGTCTTGTTAGAACTGGAGAAACAAAAATATAATAGACTAATATTGATATTAGAAATGCCCCAAAAAAAATTCCAAATTTTGTGAGTGTTTTTTTATCTTTTAGGATTTCTGAATTCTTTAATTTATCGAATAATTGATTAACATCTATATTTTTAAGTTCAGCTAAATCCATATTATATCTCTATCTCACAATTAATTTCAAAACCTTTAGTATTGGTACTTGATCGTTCTTCATTGGACTGAACATTCATAGTAATTAAAGATGCTTGTTTAATAAGTTTTTTTCCATTTAAATTATTAATGAAATTTAAAATATCTTGGTCAGAAAAAGCCATTCCTTCAATTTTAATAATATTCGTTCCATCAAAGGTTAATTTTGTAAATTGAACTCTAGCTGGTACACTTCTTGCAACTTGAGCTAGGGCAACATAAGTTTCAACTTGATTTGAGCTTACCATTTTACCAAGCTCTAATGATTTATTCATTTCCATTAGCCTAGAATTAAAAGTTTGATACTCATTGTTAATTCGATCAAATTCAATCTGAATATTATCAGCGTTTACTAAAATATTATTATTCGATTTTATTTGAAAATAAGAGAAAACAATTAAAATTAAATAAATTGCAGCAATAGCACTGGCAAGACCCTTAAAAGCAAAGCCCGAAATAAATTTTAATTTTGCTGATTTCTTTAATGCTTCTCTATTTGGTAATAAGTTAATATTTTTTACAGCTGTAACAAATTTATAGTATCCAAAAATATCCAACTTTCTAAATGCAAGACCCATTACAGATGCTAAAGTTGATTTATTTTTCAATTCAACTTTTTCTTGATTGTAAGTTGGGACAGATACATTCACCAAAGGATCAAATAATTGTAAACCCGTCGTTGGTAAATTTTTTCTAAATTCCGGTATAATTTCCTCAATATTAGATAAAGCGCTAACTACTTTTATATTATTAATTTTAGCCTGATATTTGGCTTCATAATCATTGATTGCTTGCTTTAACTGCATGGCATATCTTCTAATTACAGCATTAATTTCTTCTTTATTTTCAACAGTTATTTTATCAGAGGACAATAGTTCTTTCTCAGGCTGTCTTAAGAAAATGTCAGTTATGATAGGCGTATCATTATGTATGATCATTAAATAATTTTCCTCACTACCAATTTCTAAAATAGTTGAGTCGGTATTAACCTCTGTTTTTTTATATAATGAATTATCAAATGAATTTTTTAAAGTGAAACATCTAACGTCAACAATTGCTGGGTTAAGGCCAGCTTTTTTAATAAGTGATGAATAACTATTTATGTCTGAAAGTTTTGATGCAACAAATAAAATTTCCATAGTTTGTTGCTTTTCGTTTCTATTGATAATCTGATGAAAAATTGAATAATCATTTAAATTTTCTCCTAGCTGAACAAGGTTTTCCCATAAAGAATCTGTCTCAATAGCTTTTTGCAACTCATCATCTGTCATCAAAGGACTTGTTATCACTCTGATAATTGCACTGGATACCGGGATTGATATTGCAACATTAGGTGTTGTAATTTTTGCATTACTTAGAGCTAATTGTATTTCCTCAGAGAGATATTCTTTAGAGTCTAAAATATTTTCTGAAATTTTTTCAGGATCTAAAGATCGGTAAGAAAATTTATCTAAAATAAAACCATTTTCTTTATCACCTGTAACTTGACTAACCCTTATGGCCTCTTTTGTAATGTCAATACCTGCTATTTCTTCACCAGCAACACTTGCTTTTGAAACTTTTGATTTAAAAATATTTTTTAAATTAGATAGTGAATTTTTTTTATTTTTATCATCACTAGATTTGCCAAACGAACCTAATTTTATATTTGATAATTTTTTTAAAACGCTAGTAGCAGAGTTTTTGGAATCTTTATTGTCACTACCATCTTTGTTTTCACTACTCTGACTATTTTTAGATTTAAAAATATTATTAAATTTGATATTTTTTAAATTATTTAACATTTTTGATTTTAAGTCTTTATTTTCAATAGTTTCAAGGTTATCATTTGAATTGTTACTCTCTCTTGTTTGAGCTTGGGCTTCATTATTATTGCCTGAATTTTCATTTAACTCTTGATTTGTTTTATTATTTTCACTTTCCACTTGTGATGATGAAGATGTAGTTTCATCAAACCATTTTTCTAAAATGGGTATTGCTTCCTCTAAATTTTGAGTTCTTGAGGAATGGACAACCTGTTTTCCATCTAAGAAAGCTCTTCCAACCCAATTTTTTGACTTTAATTCTCCTTTGTATTTGTCTTGTCTTACGTAAATATGTAATCTACCATCTTTTTTATGGATAATTCTATTTTCAGTTGATTCTGAGACATCCTTGTTGTTATCTTTCTTCAAATCTTCTGATGAAACATAATTATTTACTATTTCAGATTGATTATTTTGAATTTCACTATCTTGATTATTTTGATTTAAAATATTATCATTGGAATTTTCTGCAAACTTATTATTTAATTCAGATTGGGAATTTTCATCAGTTTTTTTTTTATCATGAATCATATCTTAATAATTCTTTACATTATTATTTGTGTTAGAGCAACTAAAATTGTGTTAGAATAAAAAAATACTAATTTTTGTTAATTTTAAATTAAATTTTACTTTGTGTTAGAATTAATTTAATTTGTGTTAGATAATAAATTATTTGTGTTAGAAAAAAATTTAGAAAATAAATTTTGTGTTAGATTTTTTTATTTAAAAATTTTAGTAATTTTCTCTCCAAAATTCAATTTGAACTTGTTTTCCTTGGCTTACAGCTTTCGATTGAGTTGATAGCAAATTATCTTTATTAGTAAATCCTGAAACATTTTTCTTAACTTCGCCTGAAATTCCCATATAAAGTCTATCTTTTCTAACTAAAACCTTGGATAAAACACCTGTTCCTACCTCTGTCATTAATACTGAGCTGCCACACAATGAATCATACGCAGAAAGTATAGCTTTTCCAGTTTTACAAGAATTTGCGCCATATGTAGGTTCATAAAGGGGGAAATATACCCTATCTTTATCAATTGTTGGTTCTGCAGTAACTTTTCTAGAATTTGGTAAATCTACGTACCAACCAATATGTGCTGTTGGACAGCTAGATTTAGAGCAATATTGCACTGTATTTTTAGAAATAGTGGCAGTTGATCTTGGAAAATTAGTATCTTTTATACCATAAACCCTATTTTTTACACTTGATGATTGTTCTTGAAGTTTTTGACTATTACCTGTTCCAAAATACAACCATAGGTTACCATCAGAATTTATAGTAGCTTCAGGGCTATTAAATAAATACCTGCCATTTGAAGTATTTGACTGAGCATCAAAGAAAGTTGCTGTTTCATATAATGTTCCTACATCTGTTAGGTTAATTTTTGATATTTTTCCTTCTAAATCCGCTGCATACACCATAGCTCCATTATAATCAGCTTTATCAGTACTATTTGCAGTTATTACCCTTAAATCTGCTGGAATTGAATTTACAATATTACTTGTTGATGTGTCTAATATATCAATTTTCTTGAGTAAACGTCCACCATTTTCAAGGTCTACAATAAACACTGCTGATCCATAATTAGGATTAACGCCTCCATTATATCCACCACCCATTACAGCAACCCATTTATCTTTACCGCTGATTTTCATTCTAATTATCCTTGGAGTTGACCAAGTTTCACCTAATTTTCTATAATCAAATTCAGCTGCTATATTCCCACTAGAATAAGGGAATTGATTTACATTTTCATTTTCGTCCCAATATTTAACTATTTTATTAGTTGGGTCATTTTGTATGGCAAATAAGTGTTTTGGACTATTAATGTCTGTAATATCTAAAGCAAAAAACCCTTTTCCGCCTGCTCCAACCCCACTAAACAATACCGTTCTCCATCTAGGGTTATTGCTTCCATCATTAGGGGTATCATCAAAATATATGTCTTTAACAACTGGTGATCCATCAACTCCATATACTGAATTTGTAGTATTTGCTTTTGATGAGGGAATTCTCTCTAAGTTATCGAAAACAACAGGGGGTATATAACCCCAAAGCTCATTTCCATCAGATGTTTTAAATGCATGGAGTATACCATTATTTGCACCTGCTATGATAACCTCTGTTCTTTGTTGACAATTTTGACTTCCACAACGACCATTTTTAAAATTATTATAGTTGTATACTTGTCTGTAATAAGCGTCAGATTTATTAAAATTACTATTACCATTGTCAGAGGTAGAGGCTTCTGGAGAGCCTACAACAATTACATCGGAATTATAAATATCTGCTAGTTTATGTATTTCTTCAGTAGTGTTTTTATCACCATCCTGGTCATATGTATCAACTCCACGTATGAAATTAATCAGATTATCTACTTGTGTATCCGATACTGCATTCTGGGCGTTAGGAAACAACAATAATTTAAGTTGATCTCTATTAGAGGTTGTAAAATTATTTAAAGACGATGTACCAATACCAATTGTCCATAAATTTCTTGCAGAAGCTTTTTTGCTATTCAATTTTGTTGCAGCATCCCATTGCTCTGCATCAAATGTTCCATCAGCTTTAAGCTTATATTTCTTTAAATTTCCTTTCCATTGCTTGTCTTTTTCATATTTAAATGTTGATTGATAAATAAAATCCCCTTTAGTGACATCTGACATAATTGCGGGCGTTGTGAAGGTTAATCTTCCTGAAATTGCTTGTTTTATTGCATCTGTAAGTTTATTTAATAAATCGTTAGCATTGCTCGCATATAA
>Ga0209308_10004618_pt1 | contig 10821 bp, 18 predicted proteins | sample COGITO_mtgs_1204_3_FD_184806 | JGI IMG/M metagenome (GOLD analysis project Ga0209308, IMG submission 184806) | Pelagic marine microbial communities from North Sea - COGITO_mtgs_120405 (SPAdes) (version 2) | ecosystem: Environmental > Aquatic > Marine > Epipelagic ...
ATCAGCATGTATCTTACCACCTATTTTTTGCCATAATCTACAAAAAGCATAATCCTCTGATAGATATCTATTACTTTTTTCATCAATAATACAGTCAAAAAATGCATAACAGTTATCACTACCATATCTTTTTCCATTAACTATTTGATCACTAGTATATTTAAGATTAGAATAAGCTTCTTTCATTTGATAAAAAACTTCTTTTTTAATACACATAAATCCAGTTGCAGCATCCATTACTTCAGTAAAACCGCCAGTTAATTCAATTTTATTAGGATCTGCAAAATTTAAATTATAACCTAAAGCCCTTTGTTCTAAATTTTTATCGCTTGTTTTAATTAAGTCAGGAACTTTATCCCATTCAATATTTTTTCTAGGATATATTCCACAAGCTATATCATAACCTGATTCTAAAACACGTCTTACAGCTTCTCCTCTAAATCCTATATCTGCATCAATAAACATTAAATGAGTAAGACTATCATCTTCTTTATCAGCGTCTAAAAACTGACTCACAATAGTATTTCTAGCTCTTGTAATTAAACTTTCATTACCAATAGTATTTAAATTAACTTGAAAATTATTTTGAGCAGCTACTCTTGTTAAATCCATTATTCCATGTAGATAAGCTTCTGTTAATTGACCACCATAACAAGGTGTTCCAATCATTACTTTTAATTTTTTATTTTTTATCATGTTACAACAGTAACACTTCCTAATCCTATCTGTAACAAATTTGTGTTGTTAGTATACCAAGAAGTTGGAATAGTTGCAACTCCAACATAAACAGATTGTCCTGATGTATTTTCAAATCCAGGTAAAACAGTTACTTGATTAGGAACACCACCTGTTTGAGAGCCTGGTAATCCTCCACCAGTTCTTGCAGCCTCTGTTGCACTTATACTTGCTTGAGGTCTAGCATTTTGTAAAGTTTGTGCATCAGTAAAATAAGTTAAATCTAATTGAGGTTGTTTAGGTTCCCACTCTGAATTATGAACAAACATACCAGTCCATTCAAATACCATTTCTTGATAAGGAAATGCCATACCTGATCTATCAGAAATTGCTAAAGCATGTCTACCACCTGCAAATTTTGTTGAAGGTGCTCTATGAGGTCTAGTAGTTGCTGGAACCCTAGCCATTATGAATAAAAACTGTTGCCTGTTGCTGGTATAATTCTAGTAGATGGAGTATCATCACCAGCTATTAATCTTTGATAAGCTTCTTCATAATCCACTTTTAATATTTGTTGAGTTTGAGCAGTTATACCTGTTCTTTTTTTAGAAAGATAATAAGCAAGTCCTGCGCACATACACTCGAAAGCTCTAAATGGCACATCAATGTTTTGTTCTACTCCACTGACTGTAGAAGCTGTAATATCTTCTATTTTTCTCATACGATAATAAGTAATAGTATAATTAGTATCTGGAGCTGGATAAATTTTAAGTACAGGAGTATTTAATCTTTGTAAATAATATTGTGTAGGTCTAGCTTGAGTAGTTTTATTTGAAATAGCAGCATAATCATTAAGACCTAGTGCTGTCATTGCATATTCACTTCCATCACTTATTTGAATATTTGCATTAATGATATCTACCGTATCATAATCTAAAGTATATTCTGTAGTTCCAGTAGTAATAGCTAAAGTTTTATATTCTACAGTCCATTGGTTATAACCTCTGTTAGCCCAATCACTAAACATAATATTCATACTACGTCTAGCGGACCTTACATCATAACCTAAAATAGGATCACCGCCTATTCTGTCATAAGCTTCTTGTATTACATCATTTACTGTTAAAGTAAAATTTGAAGTTCCTGATAAAGCCATATTTCTCCATTATGCAAAAAATGCTGTTACACCATTTGTAGTAGATACATTAGCACCCGCAATAGTAGATGAAACTTGTAAACTTGTTTTAAATTTTATACCTTCTGCTGGTAAATTAATTTGTACTGTTGAAGCACCTGCAGCTGCATTACCTGTTTCAATATCAAATATATCTGTTCCACCATCTTTCCATGTAAGAGTGCCTGGAGCATCAGTAGGTTCAATAATAAAACCTTTTAATCTCGTTGGTCCTCCAAATACAGTAACTGTAGTGGCAACATTTGAAGCTACATTAGATAATGCTGCTTTATTTTTACTTACAACATTTATGTCTGATCCTGCCATTTATTTCTCCTAAATTAGGTTATATTTTTTTAAGTCTTCATATAGTAAAGCAATTCTGTCATTAGGTACAGTAGAAGGTTTTAAATACTCAGCTTGTGCTGCTTTAGCTTGAACATTTCCCATATCTAAAGGTTTTTGATTTATATTATCATTAATACTGCCACCTTGTAATTCACCAGTTGGAAGAGTTTGAGATCCACCAAATTTATCAATAACTTTTTCTATATTAGCTAATTTTTTTTCTAAACTATCTTCTGTATCTTCTTTTTTTTCTTTTTCTTCTTTACCTAAAACTTCTTTAACTGATTTAGTAGCTCCTGTATCATCTATTGATTCTACAGCTTTTTGATCTGCAGTTTTACCTGCTTCCATAACTTCAGTAGTTTTTAAAAAATCATCATACTTTTCAACAGATGATCTTTCATCTGTATCTACTTCTTTATCTTTTCCAAAAGAAGAAAGAGCTTCACCTGTTTTTCTTAAAAAGTCTAAATTAAATTCCATATTTTAAATGAGGGCCCGAAGGCCCTCTAATTAATTATTTATTATAAATCTGCTGCCACTGCAATAGAATTATTTTGTAAATACATAACAGTAACTGTAGCTGCACCAGTTGTACCGTCACCATTAGTACCTGTAAAATCAGCAAGAACTTGTATGTCAGTTGCACCAACATTAGTTGCTTCTGTATCTAAAATACCGTGAGTAGTTCCTAAAGATTTAACACTTTGTCCATTTATAAATGCATCTGCATCTGCTACTGTTCCTACTGAAACAGTTGCTGCAGCACCATCATTATTCACTGTAGTTACATTAAGAATAACGTCAACTATTTGTGAGTTTGCTGGAACTACTGCACATACTTGATTTAAATGTGAAGCACCAATAATATCAACTATTACTGATTGTGCCATTAATACTTGACCAGTATTTTTTATACTATCGCCAAGTGCTGTTCCTGTTGTTTGTGATATCGTTCCCGCTTTTATCGGTCCCGAAAATGTTGTTGTTCCCATATGTCTATCTCCTTATAATAGTCTGCTTTCGCAGTCGTTTGGGTTAGTTTAAAACTACTAGGCGTATTGCTACGCCTAGTAATTAATTATTTATTATGCTACGCCTTCAGATCCGTATACACCTCTCCAGTCTGTAAAACCAAAGCTGTATCTTTCTCTACACTTGTATCTTAGGTTACCAGTTTCAAAATCGCCTTCAACAGCTTTTTTGATTGGTGATCTAACGAAGTGTTTCATTCCATCTGGGCAATCAGTTAGGATAAAATACTGATCAGGGTTAGTAAATCTTTGATTTACTACTACACCTTCAGGTATCATACCCATATTTCTCATTGCATTGATATCATTGTCAGCAGTACCAGGTCTTAAATTAGACTTGATAATTCTTTCTGCAACGAACACCAATTGAGGTGGAACTGCAAGTTTTCTTCCAGATAACGCAACAGGTATGCTTCTATCATCTACAGCAGTTGAGATTTGAACTAAAAGTGTCTCTAAAGACGTTTCAGATAAATCCGCAGGTGTGCCTAGGATGTTAGATGCTGTACCACCGCCACCAAGTGGGTGAGAGCCGTTCATTAAAGCTACGCCGTCTCCTCCAGTTGAAGTAGTAGTTGCATTATTAAAGATATTTGCACCTTTGATCTCTTTAGTTTGTTGCATTGATCTTGCTAGTGCTCTTGCGTATTTAGCGCCTAGAGAACCGTACAAGCCATCTTCTTCAGCTTCTTCTGTAATCGCAAAAGCTAAAGCGACAGTTTCATGCACATATCTTGAGACAAAGCCTTCTCTGCCAGAATCATAATTGATCATGGCACCTTCAGCTTTAGTAGGTGCAGCACCGAATCCGATCATTTGTACATCTTCTTCGAATGCTTTCATTGATTGCTCTGTAGAATATAATGATCTCCATTGTTCTGGATATCTATCATATTCCATACCAAACACGGTGTTTAAACCTAGATTGAGCTGTTTGGTAAAAAGTGCTCTGTTTAAAGCCATTTTTAACTCCTATTGTTAAGGTTAAACGCCAGCATTCTGAGTACCATATAGAGATAGATTTATTACTACTTCTACAGATGCATCAGCGCCTGCCGCATTATCAGGATAATCAATTAATCTTAGTATTCTCAAAACTTTTGCAGTAGTTGCAAGAGTTGCGATATCTAATTCATCAGTTGAATGTCCGTAGGTTGAGTTATACGTTCCAATTGTAACATTAGCTAATTCACCAACATTTGCTGTTGCGAATACGCCGTTAGTTTGGACTGCGTAAGTGATATTTGGATCGTCATACACATATGCTTTAATCGGAGTTCCCGATTTAACAGCTGTGGCATTACTCCAAACTTTTTTAAATTTAACATCACCAGTGTCATTATCAATGTATTCAACGCCATAAAAAACACCAAGAGCTGTTCCGCCCGCTGTGCCTCTTACAACTGTTCCATCGGTTGCCAAAGTAACGAGGTCTCCACTTGCAAGATTGGCTGCATAGCCGTTTGCAATTGCATACTCATTGGCTCTAATAACACCGCCTGTTAAATGTCTTAATGGTACGAAACCATTTGGTGCATTTACATTTGCCATTTTTATTTACCTTTGTTAGTTGTTAATTGCCGTCCGAACTAACTCTAGATTTAAAAGACCTTTGGATAGGTTGGCCTGGTGTTTCAGCTCTGTTCATGTCCTGTTCAACTGACTGCATTAAATTGTTAGTCATTTGAGCATAGTAATCATTTCTTTGATTAACCATTTCTTCAGGCATTTCACAAAGTACCATTCCTTCTATTCCAATATGCCCAGCGAATTTGCCATGTTCTATCGTTGGAAAATGTTGACCATCTTTGACACTTTTAATGTCTCTTGGTTGCCAACCTTCTCTCAACCGTTTAGCTACATTCGTAGGCGTTTCCTGTCCTAATACCATAGTTGCTACCCAACGTTGAGCATAACCAGGTCTTGGTTCAGGCGCTTCTAATAAGTTACTCGGTCGCCATTTTGAAGCTAGTGTAGATTTTTCTACTCTAGTTTCATTTTTTATTTTATTATCTTTGTTCATAATGTCAGGCTCCTTTCTATTGTCCTGTGTCGCTAAAGCTTTTTACTTCTTTAGCAAATCGTTTTAGTGCCACTTCATCACTGATGTCTATACCAAAAGTTTTAGCAGTTGATAAATCGTCAGAGGTTAGTTTAACTCTATTACCAGTTGTTCCTTTTTTACGAGAAACTCCAGCAACAGGAGATTGCACTCTATTGTTTTTTTGTACAACATTTTCTTCAGCTTTGGAAGTGTTTTCTTCTGATTTATTAAAATAAGAAAGACCACTTGCTTTAAGTCTTTTAGTCATCTCATCATAATATCCAGGATCGTGCACATCCCAACCTTCTTCTGTTAATTCAGCATCAATTCCATAAGCCATAGCTGTTTCTTTTCTATAACCAGGCTTATTAAACCATTTTGAATTTTCTTTAACCCACTCTGTTGCCAAAGGTGGAGCTTTTTTTTCAGACTTTTCAGTTTTTTGAGGTACTCTTGCAGCATAATCTTCTGTTTTAGTCATTTGACTACGAATTTCTGCCATACTTTCATACAATTTTACTTGTTCGTCAGTATTACCTTCTTCAATTGCTGATTTAAGTTGATTAGAAACACTAGAAAGCTGATTACCTAACGATTTATTAGCTATATCATAAGTTCTTTTTTCCATTGCTGCTAGTTTTTCTTCTAGTTCAACACTTCTTTGTTCTGCTTCTGCTCTTTTGGCTACTTCTTTTTGGATTCTTTTACGAACTTTAACAGAATAAGGCATGTCATCTGAATAAGCTGGTGCTTTTTCATCTTTTTTTTCTTCAAGCTTAATCTCTCTTTCGTTCTCAAAAGTTTTATCTTCTTTAGAAGGTTCTTCTTGTTGTTGTTGAAGGTTTTCTAATGGATTTAAAGGTACATTGACCTCTTTCTCCGTTTCAACTTCTTCAAGATTAACTTCTAATTCTTCATTCTTATTTTCTTTTTCGTCTATCATAGTTTCTCCTATGTTGGCATTAACTTTCGTTAATGTATGTTACAGTTGTTGAGTTACTACCTCTGGATTTTCCAAAGTTGCAATAATCTCATCATCATTTAATAGCACCATTTTTACTTTTTGTACAGAAACTCTTGCTCCTGCATATCTACCAAAAATAACCCAATCTCCTACTTTACACCAAGGACTTTTTCTATCGCTATAACATTCTGGTCCCATAGCAATCACTTGTCCTACACTATTTAAGTAAGCTTGATTATCTTGTGAAGAATCTGATAAAATTATTCCACCTTTAGTTTTTACTACTGCTCCTCTAGGTCTAAGTAATATTCTATATCCTACCGGTTGTGGTATTTTTTCAGGTGTAGGTATATCATTATCCGTTGCCCATGCTTCATTACTATTCATCTTCTATATCTCCTTTTTTATATTTTTCGATTGTTTCATTTATTATTTGAAAAGCTTTATCTAAACCTTGTCCGTATCCGTAGACACGTTTGAATTCAGATATATTTTCTACACCTTTACTTAATAAATTTTGTGATAATTCTTGTTTATGATCTTTAATATTTTTCTTAATCGCTTGAATCAGTCGTTCCACTTGTTCCTTTCTTAAAGAAATCTAATGTTTCATTAAAATTTTTTCTTAAACTATTTGAAGCAATTGCAAATAGATGAGGTTTAACTTTTTTAATAGAAATTTTTTTATTTTCTAAAAACTTTTTAGCTTGTCTTACTTCTTCAGGTTTAACCGCCATTAATATCTTTCGTTGCTAGTTTATTTTTATTAATACCTTTTTTTATTATATAAGATTGAGTTCCATTAGCTCCAGTTTCAACTTCTTTTTTAAGATTTTTAAATAATTCCATTTCTTTATTTTTTTTTTGTTGATTTTTTGAAAAGCTAGTTAATAATTTATGATCTCTCATTAATCTCTCTTATTATCTTCCTTTGCAACTTTACTTGCAATCTCTACTACTTTAGCTTTTGTCTCAGTATCTTTTCTAGCATTTTGTTTTTCACTTTGTTTAACACCTTCCATAAATCTAGCTTTTCTAATATTTAATTCTTCTGCTTTTAACTGTAATTGAGCTTGATCTTTTTGAGCTTCTCTTGATTCTTTTTCTTGTTCAGGAGAAAGTGGCATAGATCCTATTAATTGTTGTGCAGCTTGTGCTGCTGCAGCTGCTATTCTATTTTCTTCTTCTATACTTATCTCTTGTGATGGCTCATCATTTAATTCTCTATTAAAATCTCCAGAAGAAACAGGGTTACCTTCAGGAACAGATGCTTGCATTTGTTGTTGATATAAGAAAGCCATGTGTTGACCCATATGAGCTAACATTTGTGGATATAATCTTTCTTTAGCTTCAGGATTTCCACCAAATCTAGGATCATTCATAAACTGAGCGTGAACTTGCATATGAGCTTGATGATCTTGATCTTCAAATACTTGAATAGGTTTACTATTAAGCACAGCCATATTCTCTGATACTGGATCACGTCTAGGCGTATCTTCATCTTCAATCATTAAATCCATATAATCTGGTATATTAAGAGCTTGTAAAAATCTTCTTGTAGCTTCTTTAACATCTATTATATCAGGAGAAGCTTGTGCTAATTGTAAACCAGTTTGAGCTAAAGCTATTCTTTGAGCTTGAGAGAATATATTAGGATCAGATACAGGAACTACACTAATAGCTTTTGTAAAATCTTTTCTTCTAATTTTTTGACTTCCACCTATTACTTCAAATGAATATTCATCATCTAAATATTCTCCATTTAATTCATAGATTAATTTAAATTCTCTACCTTGAGCTTGGTGTATTCTTTTATGAATAGCAGAAAATACTTTTGATCCTTGTTCTATTAAAGCAACAGTTGTTCCAACAGGACCTGATCCAGCTGAATCACCAATCATTGCATCTGCAATAGAAGCAAAACGTCTCCCTGACTCAGTAAGCACTCCAAGTAATTGAAGTAATGTCGGTGAAGGTTCCTTAAAAGGAAGAGGGATAAAACTTTTTCTAAGATCATCACCATATGCTTCAACTTCAACCCACTCACCAGGAGAGACCGTAATGTCTCCACCTTCTATTCTTGCTCCTTTAGCTCTAAAGCCTCCATTGAGGTTGGCAAAGGCAGCAGAATCAAGTAGTGCTCTAAGAGCACCAGTACTTGCGTGTTGTAGTCCGCCGATCATTTGAATAAGGCCAAAGCCATAGAAGCCTAAGCCAGGAAGATATTTATAGTGTATAAAGTAAGTTCTTTTTCTTCTTAATGTATCTTCTTCTTTCCAATTTCTTCTAATAGATAAAACTTGTTGTGATTCATAATCTATTGTAACAATATAAGGTAAAGCTAATTCATTTTTATCTTCACCTAAATCTAAATTAGTATGAACTTCTAATACAGTATGAATTTTATCTGCCATACTAGGAGACATTCCTTCTAATCTTTGTATAGTTTGTTCAACCATATCTCCATCGTTATTACTTCCTGATCCGCCAGCTTCTGATTTAGTTAAAGGTATATCTCTGTAGACACCTGATATTTGATATTTTCTAATATCATTTCTTGTTAGTTTCATTATTTGTGTATATCTTTCAGCAGTTTCTAAATCTGTATTTTCCATAGAAATTACAAAATCTTCTGCTGGTACAAATTTAGAACAAATCCTATCTAATGTATTATCAAAATAAACTTTTTTAAATGCACTTCCTGCAAGAGCTAAATAAAATAACATTTGATCTAGTTCATTAAAGTAATCAGGAATTTCTTGAGTAACTTGAAAGTTCATAAAGTCTTGAACTCTTTGAGCTTGTTCTAATTTTTTATCAGTAACTTTTCCAATAATTTGAGTTTTAACAGGGCCACCTGGTGGAAACATTTCTGCAATAGCTCTTGCTTGAAACTGTGTTGCTGCTTCAGCAAGTAATGGGTGATGAACACCAGAAGCTCCCGGGAATGGATCTTGTCTATCTTCGACAATTACTCCTAACATTCTTAAACCTTTAGAATATTGGTCTTCCCAGTTTTTTCTAGAACTTTTATCATCTTCATAAGCTCTAGTTAATTCTTTACCTAAAAGACCAACTTCTGTTTCGTCTAATTCTTCTGCTAAATTAGAATAATGATTACTTTCAAAGACTTCTTCATCTTTTTCAGTTTGATCTTGATCTACATCAACATTAACTTTTTCACCTTCATCATTAGTGAATTGTAATTTTTTTTTATCTAATTCAACTTCCATTATTTAACTTTTTGCAGTTTTAGCGGATGCTTTTAAAGCTTTAGCAGAAACAGTACCTTTACCAGGTCTACTTGTGCCTGCTTTTTTTCTTTTGTTCATATTATAATACAAACCTTTTTTAGCAACTCGGCCACTTTTAGTTTTGTGATAACCTTTTTTCATAAGTTTACCAAATCCTTCTCTGTTAATCACTTACTATTTTTTAAAACCGTAAGTGCCTTTTGGTTTACGTGTAGCTTTAGCTACTTTTCTTCTTGAAGCCATAGACATTTTTTTAGATGATTCTTTACCACTTTTCATACCCATTGATTCATCTTTTCTTGCATTATAGCCTTGTTTCTTTTTTACTTTTTTTTTCATAGTTTTTAACATAACATAATACCTCCTGGTTCATACCATACTTTCCTATTTAGAGATATAAAACAAAAATATTGATAATGAAAGTCTTTTATTCTAATATTAGTTTTTTAATTGATAAAGATCCATCAATATTTTTTTCAAGTTCTGCTTTAGATTTTATACATTGATACTGTACATTTTCTTGATATTGTCTTTCCGCTTTACGTTTACCACGTAAACATTGAGCCATACCTTCTACTTGTATTCTGTGTTCCTTGATCTCATTATTTACTAACATAAGAAGTGCTACTACAGTTTCTAAAATCATTGGCTATTACCATTTTTATATACTATCTCTCTGTTTTTATCTTTTAATTCTTCTACGTCAGTTAATAATTTATTGATCTGACCTTCCATAAATTCTATTTTTAATTTATTACTCATATTCATTTCAATATTTTGTTGTAATTTTTCAACTTGTTTATACAAGTCTTCAATTAACATGAACTGCTCAGAATCTGCGGGTAGTGAACCTAGTTGTCCACGTGGCCATTTGATTCTAAAGTCTGTGTTTTCTGTTAAATCTTTCTCCATTAACTGAAGTCTAGTGTCTGCAATATTAAGACGTTCTACAATCTGAAAGTAACCCATGGTGCCAAGTGCTACGATAATTATTAATGAAACCACCGTCTTCATAGGCATCTGCACGGCTACTTCTTCTCCGATATGTAATGGTTTATTTGCCACCTATATACTCCTCTAATTTTTTACCTGCTGGTGACAGTGTTATAACATAAGAAAACACTGCAGCCAATAATGCAGTGCAAGCTGCTTCTGACCAATATTGTCCAAAATGAGTTGAATGAGATAATATATCTGCAGTAAAACAACCTATAAACATAAGTATAGGTAATTTGCAATGAAACTTCCAGGGTATAAAAGACATAAGCACAACTAAGAAACCCGTGATCGCACCGGTTCGTGTTGCAATAATAGCGTGAGATGAAGTT
>Ga0209308_10004625_pt1 | contig 10802 bp, 4 predicted proteins | sample COGITO_mtgs_1204_3_FD_184806 | JGI IMG/M metagenome (GOLD analysis project Ga0209308, IMG submission 184806) | Pelagic marine microbial communities from North Sea - COGITO_mtgs_120405 (SPAdes) (version 2) | ecosystem: Environmental > Aquatic > Marine > Epipelagic ...
TTTGAGGAGCTGGCGCAGAGGTATTAGAACTTTTCGTTTCAGCTGACCTTGTCTGAGCCGTTAGACAGCGATGACTGGCAGGGGCACACGGGGTATATCCATGATGTGTTGCGTCGCGAGTACTTGGCTGCGCATCCTGAACCCGCGACTGTTGAGTATTATCTGTGTGGGCCACAGCCGATGATTTATGCCGCGCGCTGCATGCTCAATGAGCTGGGCGTTGGCTCAAACCAGATCGCGTTCGACGAGTTCTGAGCGCGAGGGAAGGGGGGACGCGAAGGAAAAGGATCGACTCGAGTCGATCCTTTCTTGGCCATTCAATGGCTAGCCGGCAGGGACTGCGAACGGGCTCCGCTGTTCCCCAAGATGGCGCTACTTTGAATCGCTCTAATGGTGGCAGTGAGATCTCAGCAGGGTAGGGTAACATCTTTGGAACAGAACGGAACTAGCAGGAAGAACTGTGAAGCGTTATCTGGTAGTGTCTTTCGTGGTGGCGGCCGTGGCTTGTGGGCAGGGAACTGTCGGATCGTGGGATCTGGCTGCGCTGTATGAGACGCCGAAGTGGGAGCAGACAGAGCTTGCTGCGAAAGCTGGGATGACGGGCATTTTGTACGAGGGGTTGGTCTATGAGGGGAAGCCCGCGCAGGTTTTTGCCTATTATAGCGCGCCTGCCGGGGAGGCACCGGAAGACGGCTGGCCCGCGATTGTTTGCGTGCACGGCGGAGGCGGGACTGCTTTCGAGAAGTGGGTGAGACTTTGGAATAAGCATGGCTACGCAGCCATTTCTATGGACCTGGAAGGCCATCTGCCATTGAAGACAAAGGGCGGTAAAGGGCGCCAGCTCACGCCTACGCCGGGGCCTTCACGTCTCGGAGTCTTTGCCAAGGTCGAACGACCGTTGGCGCAGCAATGGTATTTTCATGCGGTAGCCCAAATCATTGCTGGGCATTCTTTAATTCGCTCGTTTCCGGAGGTTAACGCCGAGCAGACCGTAGTTCATGGGATCAGCTGGGGTGGTACTCTGACGAGCACTGTGATGGGGGTGGATACTCGCTTTAAGTGCGCGATCCCAGTATATGGCTGTGGCTTCTTGAGTGACTCAGACGGGCACCAGGGGCGGGCGATTGCGGACGGCGCGCACGCGGATTTTGTAAACGAGCACTACGACGGCTCTGGCTACTTCGAGAATGTGACCTACCCGACTTTCTGGGTGAACGGCACGAACGATTTTCACTTTTCTATGCCAGCTACGCAGGCCTCAGCCCGGGCGGTGCAAGGGCCAGCCACGCTGCGCTTTGGCCTGAGGATGAAGCACGGTCATCTGTTTGATGTGGCGGAATACTTTGCCTTTGCCGACAGTGTACTTAAGGACGGAGAGCCCCTGCTGGAGCTGGGCAAGCCGCAGGCGAACGGGAACGCGGCATCCGTGACCAGCGATTTACTGGGGCAGATCAAGGGGGCAAGATTGTTGTACACGCTGGATGATGACATCCCCTGGCCGGATAAAGAATGGCAGGCAACACCTGCGACTGTGGACGGCTCCGAGATCAGCGCTGAGCTGCTGCCGGGAACGGTGGCATTCTTCTTTGAAGCGACTGACAAACGCGGCTTGTTGGTAAGTTCCGAGTACCTGGAGCATGAGGTGCCCGGGGGCAAGAAGCCTGCGCGAGCAGTTGGTGAAACACTCGACTTTGCGGCGTTGTTTGACGCGGCAGCCGCTGAGGGCGCTGGCACCAAGGTGATCATCGCCGACGACTTCGAAGAGGGAATCAGCGCGGCGGTCATTGGGATTCTGGAGGTGGACGACGCGGCAGGAAAGGCTGGGATTTCGCACTGCTACGATGAGGTGGCAGCTGGCGGCAAGTCCCTTCAAATCACGAATTCAAGGACAGTGAAGCATAGGCACCAGCCGTGCTTGAGCCAATGGTTCAAGGGGGCAGACGTGATCCGCAGCGGGACGGTGGAGGTCTCGTTCGACGTGTGGGTGCCGAAGGCGGGCGGCCATCCACTGTCAGTTTTGGTGCGGGACTACACGACCAAGCCATCTCAGGAATCGCTGAATGCTGCCTGCACGTTCCAGGGAGTGAGAGTCAACGGCAAGAGTATGGCAGTGGCAAACGATGAATGGGTGCACTACGCAATGGCTCTACCAGTCGGGATACCTGATGCGAAGATTGCACTCACGGTGGTGGATACAAAGTTCGGCACGCGCAAGAGTGAGCACCCGATCAGAGGCGGGACAGCTCAGGCAGTAAGCTGGGTGGGGCTTTGCCTTGGGGGGAAGTCTGACGCGACAATCTATCTCGATAATCTGGTGATCAAGGTGGTGGAGTAGCCATGGGCGCCACTCTTGAGGCTGAACGGGCTAGTGAATGGGCGAGGATGCACGCCACCAAGGCTCCCGCGCTAGCGGCATTTAATGAGGCTAAGTTTGGCATGTTTATCCACTGGGGGCTTTACTCGCTGCCCGGTGGTGTGTGGAAGGGCGAGCGGATGGAGGACGGCGGCGTCGGTCCCGGCGTGGCCGAGTGGGTTATGCGGCGAAAATCCATCCCGCGAGACGAGTATGCCCAGCTGGCCGAGGCCTTTAACCCCGTTGGCTTTGATGCAGATGAATGGGCGCAGCTTGCTGCGGATGCTGGGATGCGCTACATGGTCATCACCACGAAGTCGAACGTGAGTGCTTACAACATCGTCGACGCCACGCCGTTCAAGCGTGATGTGGTGGCTGAACTGCATGGTGCCTGCGAGCGCACCGGGGTGCGCTTTGGGGCCTACTACTCGCACACGCTCGACTGGTATGACGGCGGAGATTATGGCCTGCAGTACGCAGAGAAAAATGGGGATGGGACGCCGACCTGCATTGTCAAGGCGGTCAATGATTGGGACCCGTCGCCTCGTACGTTTGATGACTATATGCAGAACAAGTCCGTAGCACAGGTCACAGAGCTTGCCCAGCGCTACCCGGACCTCTTTTTGGTCTGGTTTGATGGGGCTGGCCACATTCCGGCAGAGATTAGCCATGCGCTCTATGAGGCGATCTACGAGCACGCCCCGCAGGCTCTGGTCAATTCGCGGATCAGCAAGGATGATCTTCCGGATAAAGTGTGCGACTACCAGAGTGCTGGCGACAATCACGTGCCCACTCCGGACGAGATTGAGAGCACCCACTGGGAAACCTGCGGGACGACGAATAACTCTTGGGGATTCAAGAGCTATGACCAGGACTGGAAATGCGCGCTTGAGGTCCTTTCGTGGTTGGTGGACGTGGTCAGCCGTGGCGGGAACTACCTACTGAATGTGGGGCCTGATGGCAACGGCAAGATCCCGGCTGCGTGCGTGGCGATTCTGCGGGACGTAGGCGCCTGGATGCGGGTGAACGGAGAGGCTATCTACGGCAGCCGGGCCTGGACCGTGTCGCGCGAAGGGCCGACTCAAGTCGCCCGTACGGGGACCGGGAACCGGGCGCAAGCTGGATTTTCGACGGCATTCACCGCGCAGGATTTCTGGTTCACCAGCAAAGGCAAGACGGTCTACGCGATCGGGCTGGCTCAGCCTGCGGATCGGCAGGTTCTGGTGCGTTCGCTGGCGGACGTTACGGTGGCTGCAGTCCGGATGTTGGGCAGCGAAGACGCGGTGGACTGGGAACAGACTCCGGATGGCTTGCGGGTCCGCCTGCCTTCTTTTTTATCGAAACTTGGATACGCACTCGCAATTAAGGTCACAGCATGAACCAACGAATTCTTCTTCTTTCCTGTCTTTTCTCCCTGCTGAGTGCGGGCGTGGGCCTGGCCGACGCGCCGCGGCCAGAACGCGCCAACGTGATTCTGCTTTTGGCAGACGATCTGGGCTGGCAGGACGTAAAGTGCTACGACATTGATGAGCCCACGCCGATGGAAACCCCGCACTTGGATCGGCTGGCGACCAAGGGCGTGCAATTCTGGCAGGCCTACTCACCAGCGCCGGTTTGTGCGCCTAGTCGGGCCGCGATCCTGAGTGGGCTTCACCCGGCACGTGGGGAGATGACCAGCGTGGCTGGCGGCAGCCCGCCACACCCCCATCACCCCAGCCGTGCAGAGACGATCGCGCCCTGGTACAGCGCGCGCATGCCGGTTGCCACCTTTACCTTGGCCGAGGCGCTGAAGGCCGAGGGCTACGTGACCGGGCACAGTGGCAAGTGGCACATCTCGCAGCACCACTACGCCTATCCAAATCCGTTTCATCACGGCTTTGATCAGTCAACGCATCATCGCGGTGTCCAGACCCCGATGAAGCCTGATCGCCTGACCGGCTTTGCCACCACGGCGAAGGATGACCCCTATCGCCTGGACAAGAATGGCTTCCCGTTCGACGTCCCCCAGGATGCGGCGATGACCTTCATTCAGGAGAATCAGGACCAACCCTTTTTCCTTTATTACGCTAGCTGGCTGGTTCACGCGCCCATCGTCATGCGCAGCGAGGCGCTGTTGCAAAAGTACGAGAAGAAGCTGGGCGTGACTCTGACTGAGGAACACAAGAAGAACTGGAAGACGCCCGGGCAGACCAATCCCTTTTACTGCGCCATGGTCGAACAGCTTGACTACTACTTTGGCCAGATCTTTAGCTACCTGGAAACCACGGCTGATCCGCGTTGGCCTGGGCATATGCTCAGTGAAAACACGTACATCATTTTCACGTCGGACAACGGTGGAATGGAAGGCGGCGGCCACGAGATTTACACGGATAACTATCCGCTCGATCGCGGCAAGATATCGACCAAGGAAGGCGGGGTCCGGGTTCCGCTTATTATCACCGGTCCGGGCATTCGCGCTGGTGTGCAATCCGATGTGGTGGTGAATGGCCTGGACTTTTATCCGACCATTCTGTCCTTGATTGGTGCGAGCGAGCCGGAGGGAAAGCACCTCGATGGCTGCGACCTGACGCCCTTGCTAAAAGAGAATCCCAAGGATGCCAAGCTGGTGCGAGATGCTGCTGGCAAGGTCCGCGACACCTTGGTTTGGCACTTTCCGCAGATGGAGAATACGGCGAGTATTCGAGTTGGGGACTACAAGCTGATTCGCCGTTTCCATGACGACAGTCGTCAGCTGTATCGACTCTACAACACTGATGCCGGGAGTGTGCAGCGCGGCGATATCGAAGAGAAGCATGACCTAGCTGCGGCGATGCCAGAGATGACGAAGCAGCTTGATGCCAAGTTGAGCGCTATGGTCAGCGAAATGGGGGGAAGAACGCCGTACTACAACCCGAAGTACTTCGGCGAGCTCCCGCACAAGGAGAAGGCCCCGACCGTGATTTCCTGCGAACAACGCGACCGCAGGGTGCACGTGCGCTTCAAAGACAATGGCGCCAAGATTGCCTTTGCAGACCTGTTGTACAGCCAAAACGGGGGAAATCGGATGGAGGAATGGCAGCGAGTGTCGGCCATTTCATTGACGGCGGACGAGGCAGTGTTCGAGCTTCCGGTTCAAACCAGCCATTACTTCGTAAATTTGATCGATGAGAATCACTTTCTGGTAGACTACCCGGAAATAGATGAGCCGAAGAGGCGTAAGGAGAGTACCCCGTTCAGCGCCTATGCTCTTGCCGCCGGGTACCCGCAGCCGGGGCCGGGAGCGCCGCTGGACCTGAACAAAGTCTTTGGCCAGCTTAACCAGGCTGACGCTAGCGTCCAGGTGCTGCTAAGCGAGAGCTTCGAAGACCCGACTGCTTTGGTCCTCAAGTCCAGCGGGGCGGGTGTTTCCGTGGTTGATACGATTGCCGCGACTGGAAGGCGTTGTCTGCACCTGCTGGACGAAGCAGGCCTGGAGCGCGAATGGATGCCGCTTGTCGATCAAGGGTTTGAGATCCCTGCTGCCTGGGAGGCTGGAACCTTTCGGCTGGCCTTTGACTTGATGCTTGATCAGGAGGCCCCGGGCGTGCTCAGCGTCATGCTGCGCGACCAGAGGGAGAATGCGGCGGAGATCCTGGTAGGCAAGGGACTTACGGTGGATGGCCTGGCTGCGACAGCGATTGAGGCTGGCGTCTGGTACCACGTGGATTTTTCCTACCGCTTTGGGGCAGCTGCCGACTGGATCCTCACTGTCACGGTTACGGCCGCGGATGGGCGCACGGCGAGCAGCGAGTTCCCGCTTGTGAATCGCGGGTTTCGGCGGGCGACTATGCTCGGATTGGCAGGACTTGGCGCGGTGGGCAGTCGGGTCTACATCGACAGTTTGGTGGTGCGCGTAGAGGAATGAGCTGAATATCCAACAGCCAACACGGAATTTCCAATTGCCAAATGAAGACTAAGGCACCTACGCCATGCCTTGGATATTGGATATTCCCTGTTGGCTGTTGGCGGTTGAATACAATTTAGAATTCCGCTTCAGCGATCGGCGGGGCTGGCGTGGTGCGCTGCACCACAACGACCCCAGCCTGATCTAGGATCACCTGCCAATTGCCCGTCGCACAGCGCGCGGCAACTTCTTGATCCACTTTCTCGGGCGGGCGGTGGCGAGCGCCGCGCTGAAAGACCAGGAAGTCGGTCTCGTGAGATGCGAACCGCGCTCGGCGCGCGTAGCGATGATTGACGAAGAGCAGCATGGTGCGTTCGTCCGCGGTTACGCTGGCCGACTTGGGCACCAAATCGCGGATTCGCTGAAAGACCTCTGCAGATTCTGCAAGGGGAGCTAAGGGCCGCTTGTGCAGAACGGTGCGCCGCGCTACGGGATTGTTGCCCATAAACAGTCCGCAGACGAGGCAGCCAGCCACTACGGCTATGGCATACCCGCGCCGCTGGCCGACAGGGAGATCGGTCATCGCGGCTACCGCTGCAATCCAGACGCAGCCAATACTAAGCGTGCTGTATTGCAGCGCCATGCAAGTGGCGACCTCGTCCGTGCGGAGGACGTTAAACAGGACCGCAGGCCAGAGTGCCAGACACAGCCGGGGCCGGTGCCAGGCGAGCACAGCTACCGGGATCAATAGCTCCAAGAGATGATGCAAGGTCGTCCCGCGCATGAGCTGGTCCCACCAAACGCTCGGTCTCAGAAATGGCGACAGCAGAATCTCGCCGGTGGTCCGGCCCAAGTGAGCCCAGAGGACCATGCCGCCACTCATCTGGCCACTCCCCTGGGGTATGAACACGCGAAACGCCAGGTAGACGTAGAGCAGACTCAGTACGCCGAGAACAGCACCGACGCGGCGCTTCCCCGCGGTAAGCACCCAGGCCGTTGCCAGGCCAAAGAAGTAGATGGCGATGTGCTCCTGCATTAGACAGGCGGCGAGCGCTGCTGGCACGCCCAAGCGCCATTGTTCCCGGTCAAGCCAATGCCAAGCGAGTACAAAGAAGGGCAGGGCGGCGGTCGGCGCATGAAAGCCAAATGAATAGGCATATGGGCCCTGGCTGACGGCTGGGGAAACAAGAAATGCCGCGCACATGGCCGCACTGACGGGCCAGGACAGGCCGCGCTTTCTGCAGACCCAGGCTACGGCTAAGGCCGCGGCCACGAAACCCGCGGACTGGATTAGCATGAGTGCGACAGGCGATCGCCAGAGCCAGAGAATTGGCGCGAGGACAAGTAGGCCTGGGCCAAAATGCTTTTCGTAGGGTGCCAGGTCCGAGTTGATCTGGTGAAAGCTGCCGCCGGAGAAGATGGTGGTGAGGCGGTCGTAGTAAATGCCAGTATCGGAGTAGCCGAGCGTGAATTGAAGATACATCAGCACTTGGTGCAGGAAGGTGCCGAGCAGAAAGACCAGAGCAACTGTACCTATTCCCAGCAGGCAGGTCCGCTTGCTCGGACGCCAGTTGCTGGCTCTGCCAAGCCGTAGCCAGGTAGCCGCCACGGCGAGGGTCAGTGCGTAGACCGCCCAGTAGCGCACAGAAATCGGCAGAATCCACAAACAGAGAGACGCTGCGAGCATTCCGAATAGAAGCCGTTTGTCGTGGTGCCTGGTGTCTGGTGGGGAGGCCCGCTTTACCAGCGCTAGATGGAGGGCTACCACCAGGACCCAGAGCAGCCAGCGTGGCACTAAATTGTCCACGGACGTGTGCGTGGCGATATCGTAGTGGGAGCGATCCAGGCACGCGAGCGTGACGAGAAGCGCGAGATGTCCCAGGATCAGCGGGCCCCACTTGGAGGAAGACTTCAAGCGGCTCAGCCTCGCAGCAGGAATCTTTGGGGAAGGATGCGCGGGTGCATGCGGACCTCGCAAGGGATGAAATTGGGACGCTGAACCTACGCCGAGAACCTTGGAATGCCACGTCGGCGATTAGATGGAATGGCGGGAGGGATCGGACGAGTGCGCTGTTACCCAACGACCGTGCCCGGCTGCGGGCACACAACCTGCAGGCTACGGAGTGCGCCTCGAAAGAGGCCCTGGAAGGCCGGGTTTGTGGGCGCCATTGGTGGATTTGTGGCTGATTTGAATCAAGGAATTTCGAGTCAGTTTCCGGTTTGTAATTTCGGGTTGGGAGTTTTCAGGTACTGTAGGGGTTTGAGTAGGTTCCGCGTCGGAACGCCACGCACTATTGAGAGGTCATTTGCCATCCCGCCAATCCATGAGTGATCTATCGCAGGGCTCGATGCCAATCAGCGGTAACATCACGCATACCCGAAAGACGATTTCCCAGCTCCTTGAAGAGCGGGGGCTGAGCACGGGTGTGCCCATGCCGTTGTCGGTGAATGTGGATACGGATCCGAGCGAACGCTACCAGATCGGTCGCCTGATTGCGACTGGCGGGGTGGCGGAGATTTTTGAGGCGGTGGATACCGGCAGCCGGCGCGTGATGGCGATGAAGGTGATGTCGCCCGGCAAGATCAGCAATGATGCCGATCTCGTGCGCTTTGTCGAAGAGGCCCAGATTACCGCGCAGCTCGAGCATCCGGGGATTCCACCAGTCTATGATTTTGGCGTGGATGCCGACGGAAACGTCTATTACACGATGAAGCTGGTGCCGGGGCGAACGTTGGAAGCAATTCTGAGCGATATTCGCGAGGGCAAGCAAGAGACGATTCGGAAGTACGGTCTCGCGCGGTTGTTGTCGATCCTGATGCAAGTCTGCGATGCCGTGGAGTATGCGCACTCGCGAGGGGTGATTCACCGGAATTTGAAGCCGGAGAATATCATGGTGGGCAGCTACGATGATGTGCAGGTGATGGATTGGGGCGTGGCCAAGGTCTTGCCCAATCGCGGGGTGACAGATCGCCGGACCGTGGATCAGACGGTGGATGGAGAGATGATCGGCACGCCGGAGTACATGGCGCCGGAGCAGGCTTACGGCAAGATCTCCGAGATGGATGAGCGAAGCGATGTCTACGCGCTAGGCGGTGTGCTCTATGCCATCCTGACGCTGCGGCCGCCTGCGACGGGAAACCAAGTGAACGAGACTCTGCTGAAGATTGTCGAAGGCAACTTGGTCTCGCCGCAGGTCTACAGCGATCGTAGCATCCGGGTCGGGCCGCAGCTGAAGCGTGGCGGCGCGGCTGCGACCGATAATGACGAGATTCCGCTGTGGCATTGTCCGCGGTTCGAGATTCACCCGGCATTGACCAAAATCTGCCTTAGGGCGCTGGCCTTGAAGCCAGGGGCCCGCTACGAGAGGGTTCGGGATCTGCGCCATGCGTTGGACAAGCATCGTGGCGCATTCGGGCTTATGCCTACAGACGAGTCATTTCTGGCGGAAGTGTTTTGGCTGTTTCGCCAACATCCCTACGTGAGTGCTCTGGCGGCCGGTATACTGACTGCTCTCGTAGCGTTGATGGGACTAGCTGGCACGAATTATCTGGGGGAGATCGGGCAGGCACGGGACACCACTGTAGCCAATGAGCGGCAGTCGGAGCTGATGCAGAAAGAGATCGCGCGGCTGCGACCGCCAGAGATCAAGACCACCGCGCCACGCAAGCCAACCTTCACGGACCCGCGCGATGTCTGGGGCTATCTGGGCCGGGAGCTGGCCGCGCAGCCGGACTCACGGGCGATGTTTTGGCTGGATCGTGGCCGGCTGGCGCTGGGGCGGCTGGAGCTGAACAAGGCGCGCGACGCATTCGACAAAGTACGGCTCAAGGCCGAAGATAACGAACCAGTGCTGCGCCTCCTACGGCATTACGAACGCTTGCATCGGAACGTGGCCCAACGCCTCGCCTACGCAAATCCGCTCGAGCGGCCGGTGCCGTTCCCAGGGGATGAATCCGAACGTGAGGATGAGTTGGATCGACAGTTGCTCACGATCCGGAAGGAACTGACTGTGGCGTTGGAGGAGCTGAAGACAGCGAACCCGGGGCTGAACCATTACAAGCTGGCAGTATCACGGGCGGGCGTGCAGGTGACGCTGGACGGGCCTACGGTCACCACGCTCGCGGCGCTCAAGGGGCAGCTGATTACGTCGCTGTATCTACTGAATACGAATCTGACGTCGCTTGAGCCATTGCGGGGGATGCCGCTGCGGCATTTGAAGCTGTATCAGTCTTCAGAAGTGACGGAATTGGCCCCCTTGGCCCGCATGCCGCTGGATTCGTTAGACATCGCTGGAACCGCAGTTTCGGACCTCGGGCCGTTGGCCGGCATAGCACTGAAACGGTTGTACGCAGATCAGACCAGTGTGGCCGATCTCGCGCCGTTGAAGGGGATGCCGCTGGTACGTCTGAGCATTGGGCAGACCCGCGTATGGGATCTGGGACCGTTGCACGGGCTCCCGCTGGAGCAACTGTCGATCAGTGGCACAAAGGTTCGGGATTTGAGCGCATTGCGCGGCATGCCGCTCACGGTTTTAGAGGCGAACATGGCCCCGGTACGCGACCTTAGCCCGCTGAGGGGGCTAAGGT
>Ga0209308_10004632_pt1 | contig 10787 bp, 9 predicted proteins | sample COGITO_mtgs_1204_3_FD_184806 | JGI IMG/M metagenome (GOLD analysis project Ga0209308, IMG submission 184806) | Pelagic marine microbial communities from North Sea - COGITO_mtgs_120405 (SPAdes) (version 2) | ecosystem: Environmental > Aquatic > Marine > Epipelagic ...
ACAGGCACCCAGCACTATACGTTTCCTATGCGCCTTAATGTAGAGCCATTTGGTAATGCGGAACTTCGTACGGCATTGAAATATGCTATTGATCGAGATGAACTGGTAGAAAAAATCCTTCTTGGCCACGGTGTTGTTGGAAACGATATTCCAGTTTCTGCGGCGATGCCATTCTTGAACACGGATATTGCTCAACGTACATTCGATCCAGAAAAAGCGGCCGCACACTATAAAAAATCTGGTCACTCTGGCCCAATTCAGCTTTCTGTTGCAGATGCTGCATTCCCAGGCGCCGTAGATGCTGGCCAATTGATCGCTGCTTCTGCCAAGAAAGCAGGCATTGATATCGAATTGGTCCGCGAACCAAATGATGGTTATTGGTCAAACGTTTGGAACAAAAAAGGCTGGTGTGCCTGTTATTGGGGTGGTCGTCCGACCCAAGACTGGATGTACTCTTCTGCTTATACATCTGACAACAACTGGAATGATACAGCATGGAGAGATACGCCAGCGGCAGATCGTTTCAACGCTGTTATCACCGAAGCCCGTTCTGAGACAGACGAAGCCAAACGTCGCAGTCAGTATTTTGAAGCACAACGCTTGCTTCACGATGATGGTGGCGCGATAGTTGCTATGTGGGCAAACTATATCCATGCACACAGCAAAAAATTGACCCATGGTCCAGATGTTGCAGCGAATTGGATCAACGATGGGAACAAAGTATCTGAACGTTGGTGGTTTGCGTAAGGACCCCAATCAGATAAAGTGGCTAGAAAAAGCGGCCAAATCGTTGGTCGCTTTTTTTAAAATTGGATGATCAAATGAGATACGAAACCATTTTCCCACGCAAAATTATAGAACATCAGGATATGGGCATTGTGATGCCCGATGGTTGTCGATTATCCGCGCGTGTTTGGATGCCGGAAGATGCAGCTAGAAACCCTGTGCCGGTGATTTTAGAACATCTACCTTATCGGAAACGTGATGGTACCATCGTACGGGACCAGTTTAGCCACCCTTGGATGGCGGGCCAAGGTTACTGCTGCATTCGGACAGATATGCGCGGAAACGGTGAATCAGAAGGTCTAATGACAGATGAATACACCAAACAAGAACTGCAAGACGCATGTGATGTCATTGCTTGGGCTGCACGCCAGAAATGGTGCAATGGAAACGTCGGCATGCAAGGCATCTCTTGGGGAGGATTTAACGGGCTTCAAGTTGCTGCCTTGCGTCCACCAGCTCTAAAAGCTGTTATTACGATCTGCTCTTCTGCTGATCGCTATGCGGACGACATTCACTTTAAAGGGGGCAGCCTATTATTAGAGAATTTTGGTTGGTCAGTGAACATGATGTCTTATTCTTCACGCCCACCTGATCCGAAAATTGTCGGTGATAAATGGACATCTATTTGGAAAAACAGATTAGAGAACCAACCTTTCAATTGGATTGATTGGTTAGGCCATCAAAAACGTGATGATTACTGGAAACATGGCTCCATTTGCGAGGATTTTAGTCGCGTAGAGGCCGCAGTTTTATCCGTGGGCGGATGGCACGATGGATACCGCAATACGATCGCCAATTTGGTTGAAAACCTAACCTCGCCAGTAAAAGGCATTGTTGGTCCTTGGAACCATAAGTATCCCCATTATGCGGGACCAAAGCCAGCTATTGGGTTTCTTCAAGAATCTAAGCGGTGGTGGGACAAATGGTTGAAAGGGATAGAAACACACGTAGAATCTGATCCAGATTACCGCGCCTATGTCATGGAATCAGTTAGCCCGGCAAGATGGTATGAGACACGGCCCGGTCGGTGGATCTCGGAACAAGATTGGCCTTCATCAAACATCAACAAAAAAAAGCTATTTCTTTGTCCGGATGGTTTATGCAACAGCTCAACCAATTTCGAAATCAAAGTGAAATCTCCCGAACATTGCGGCCAATCTAGCGGAGAATACTTCCCTTTTGCCTTTGCAGCCGAATTGCCAGACGAACAAGCGTTAGATGACGCATCCTCCGCATGCTTTGATGGAGAACCTTTAAATCACAGCATTGACATCATTGGCGCACCGATCCTTCGCTTGAATGTTTCCTCAGACAAGCCCAAAGCTCAGTTAGTCGTTCGGTTAAACGATCTGCGACCGGATGGAACCAGTGCTTTAATTACTTATGGTGTTTTAAATCTCACGCATCATACATCCCATGAACATCCGAGCGAGTTATCTCCACACCAGAGGTATGATGTTCAACTAAGTTTAGATCAGATTGCATATAACATTCCAGCCGATCACAGGCTACGGATCGCCGTTTCAACTTGCTATTGGCCAAAAATTTGGCCATCGCCAGAAAAAGCCGAAGTTTCCATTCATTATGGATCCATAGAAATTCCTTCGCGACCGATTACAAATACTGGTGATGAAATTGAATTCGAAGAGCCAGTTGGCGCTCCACCATGGAAGACGGAAGAGTTGCGGCCAGCATCCTATGACCGAGCCACTGCAACAGATGTAAAGACTGGTATTGTCACGACCTCAATTTTTGCTGACAACGGAGAGAACAAAGATTTAACCCACGGGTTGATTTCCGGTTCATGGATGAAAGAAAATTTTTACATTCACCCAGATGATCCAACTTCGGCAAAAGCGACAGCAGAGTGGGAACAAACTGGGGGGCGAATGGGTCAGATGTGGCGTACGCATGTAACGGCTGAAATGACTTGTGATGTTGAAAATTTATATACTAAGCATACACTTAAATCATATTTGAATGGTGAAGAGTTTTTTGCAAAGGAATTTAAGGGGCGTGTAGAAAGAGAGTTTGTTTAAAAACAATGGTACTGTCAGACAAATCTAACTTGAGACGGGTCGTGCGGTTTCGTAGTCTCTCCGTATGACAAAACACTCCCCATTTAGGTACTTTAAACGATCTCTAAGATCATCCGCCTGGCTGTGATGCTTTATGTTCGTTTTCCGCTCAAGTTCAATCGAATCACCGTTCTTACTGAGTGGCGTCAATTATTGAGCGCATAGGCTCAGGCTGCGCGAGCAATCCGATGCGAGTTCTCATTCGTCTGACAGCACCCTTTTTTTGAGCAAGCGCCTGTGAGAAGCTATCGACCAGGTTATCATAGCGTCCCTTCAGGAATTGCCGTAGCTTATGGTTAACAGGCTTAAACAAAGCTGCTATGGAGAATTGAGGTTGTCTTGGTATTGGATGACGGGATTTTCCAGGACCCCGATGCCTTTGATCGCGCTGGTAACCGTATCGCCCGGCAAACAGTACCTACTCGCAGGAACCAGCCCTTCGGTGGGCTGCCATTTGCCGCCGAGTTCGGCGTCTACCGACCAGGCCGTGCCGGCCGGCGTTCCCGTCAGAATGACCATACCAGGGCGCAGCGTGAAATTTATCGAGAAGAAATGAATAAGCTCCGCACAGGTCCAGATCATATCGGAAGTTGACGCGGACTGGCGTGGTTCGCCGTTGATTTCAGTGAATAGACTCAGCTTTTGTGGGTCTGCTATTTCAGCTGTCGTAGCAATAATCGGACCCAATGGCAACGCCGCGTCAAAGGCCTTGCCGCGACCAAGTTCGTAGAAAACGATGCCATCGTCTGTCATGCGCACCTGGCGGTCCCGAGCCGTGACATCGTTTGAAATCGTATAGCCAAAAACATGATCCAGCGCGTCTTCAACCGCGATAAAACGGCCCGGACGGCCGATCACAATTGCTAGCTCGGTCTCGCAATCGAGTTTTTGTGATAATCGTTCGTCGTAGAGAATTGGAGCGTGGGGTCCGATGACGCAATCAGAGGTCTTCAAGAAAAACTCCGGCTCACGGCCACTGAGCGGAGAAGACGCTTTTTCGGCGTTGTGCGCGTGATAGTTGCTGCCCGCACAAAGCACCGTGCTTGGTGGAAGGGGCTCTGCCAACTTGATCTCTTCGATTGGCTTGCAAGCATTGGGGGGCCGCGCGGCTAGGATCTTCTCTGCCGCGCTTTTGGATGCATCCCCACCACGAATAAAAGAAATCATATCGACAAAATCCGCGCGATCTTCCGCCTGAAGCAGGTCGATCGCGGTGTCACCATCTTGCACAAATAGTCGCTTCTCAACTCCGTTTAGATATGTCCCAATTTTCATCGTATCACGCTCCAGTTTACGTCAGAAGAAAAGATAATGTCAGAACCAAACCCAACACAGCAACACCGAGCCGCACATAGGTTTCAGGCAGCCGTCGAGTGATGCTCGCGCCAATGTAGCCACCCGTTATGCCGCCGATCAGAACGCATATTGCCGCCATCCAATCCACCATGCCGGAGAACATCAGGGGTATGACGGCTACTGACTGAATAGCTGCGGCAAACATGTTCTTGGCACCGTTCACGTGACTAACCCCGCTGCCAGTTGAGGCTGAAAGTACAGCCAAAAGCATGAAGCCCATCCCTGCACCAAAAAAACCGCCATAGAACCCAATTAAGGCAAGCAAAAAGGCGGTGGCGGTTTTCAATCTCTCTCCAGGGAACGCCCAATGCATGAAGTCGGTTGTGCGGGGGCCCAGTATGATAGCGACGACGGCAACGATCAAAAACAGAGGGACGATCGAAATGAAGACCTCTTCGCTTGAGTTGACCATTGCGACAGCGCCGATAAAGGCGCCGATCAAGGCTGGCACCATTTGGCGAAGGAGCGTTCGAAATTCCTCAGCAAGCTCGCGGCGATAAACCCAAGCTGCCGGAAGCTGGGCGGGCCAAAGCCCCACGGCTTGTGTGACGTTTGCCGCGATTGGTGGAAGCCCGGTGGCCAAAAGCATCGGAAACACAAACAGTTTTGCTCCGCCCGCTGCGGAGTTAACAATGCCGCCAATCAACCCGGCAAACAGGAACAAAACGATCGAGGCCGTCATTCGGTTTGACTAACGGCTTCTTTGTGTGTTGGCTCTTTTGGCACGAGCATGGCCGCTGTCAGCCCGAAATGCGCCTCGATCAATGCGCAGGCTTTATCTGCATCTCGTGCCAGTGCTGCCTCTACGATGCCAGAGTGCTCGGCTTGCAGATTGCGTGATCCAATCTTTTGGTTCACGGAGGCACGGCGGTATCTCTCGCAAAGGTCGTGGAGTCCGGTCCTGATCTTTATGAGCCAATCCGACCCGCATGCCGAAACAAGCGACGCGTGTAGTTCTGCGTTTGCCTTTTCCCACGAGTCTGGCAAGTCACCCAGGGCCTCAGACAACATAGCATCTTCTTTGCCCATAATATAAGCGGCCGCGACAACGCGCGCTTCCCAGAGGTTGTCGCCTTGCTCAATTGACAAACGAAGCGCCTCTTTTTCGATAACGGTGCGCGCAAGGTTCAGATCTTGAAACTCGTTGGCATTCAAAGGTGCAACTGTAAATCCGCGGTTACCTTCACTGTTAACCAACCCATCTTGTGCGAGCTTTTGCATCGCTTCGCGAAGGGGTGTTGGCCCAATCTCGTAGATTTTCTTGAGTTTTTCGATCCGAAGTCTCTCACCCGGCGCGCGCGTGCCGACGATGATATCCCGCCGAAGTTGAGCATATGCAGAATCGGCAAGAGTTTTGCGGCTCGCGTCGTCAAAAGCGTAGTAAGTCATGTAACTCTCAGTTCTTAAAACATTTAGGGGTATATCACATCAATTATTTGACAGTATTCCCTTTCTATGTTCTGTGGTTTTATCGGTAAAAATAATGAATGTCGAGAATATGAAGCTGATAACATTTGAGTTCGAAGGTAAAACTTGCGCCGGTTACGTCGATTTGACTGAAGCCGTGGTATGCGTGAGCGGCGAAAACGCCAACAACGCTATTTTGGATTTGGTTGCGGGTGGCGATGCTGCATTGAAAGCCTTTGTCGGCAATGAAATGGCGCGAGCCCCGCTTTCCGACGTTCGCATCCTTGCCCCAATCCCAGAGCCTAAACGCGATATTTTCTGTGTGGGTAAAAACTACTACGCCCATGCCGCCGAATTTCATTCGAGCGGTTTTGACTCCAGTGCCAAGGAGCAGGTGCCTTCGCATCCGGTTGTTTTTACTAAGGCTACCACCAGCGTTTGCGGACCGGATGATGTTGTCATGGGCTCATTGGATCATACAAACAGTGTCGATTACGAAGGCGAGCTCGGGTTTGTGATCGGGAAACGTTGCTTTCGAGTGAGCAAGCAAGACGCCTATGACTATGTGTTTGGCTATGTGGTCATCAACGATGTGACATCTCGCATTCTTCAAAAAGATCATAACCAATGGGTGATCGGTAAGGGGATCAATACCTTTTGTCCAATTGGTCCTTGGATCGCGACTGCTGACGAGGTTGGTGATGTAACGGAGCTGGAGCTTGTGACGAAAATCAACGGTGAAGAGCGTCAACGCGTGAAAGTCGCTGATTTGATTTTTGACATACCGACGTTGATCGAAACGATGTCACGGACGATGACTCTCTTGCCGGGTGACATCATCGCAACGGGCACCCCTGTCGGGGTGGGGATTGGTTTCAACCCGCCGAAGTACCTCAAAAAAGACGACAAAATGAGTGTTTCAATCACTGGGTTGGGGACACTTGAAAATACGATTGGCTAACTAAAACTGCATTTTTTCACTGGGAGGAACGACAACATGCAAGGACTGAAAATTTCTATGGCGGCGGTGCTGTTAATGGGCAGCACACTTTCGGCAGCCGCACAAGACGGACAATTCGCGGGTAAGACCATCGAGGTCGTCGTACCCTTTGGTGAGGGCGGCGCGACCTTCGTGTCAGCCAAGTTCCTTGAGCCGTATTTTGAAAAACATCTACCGGGCAATCCGGACATTGATGTCGTCTCGCGTCCGGGTGGTGGTTCCATCCTTGGCGCTAACTGGTTCGAGCAGAACGCGAAATCCGATGGGACGACCATTCTTTTTACAACTTCATCTACCGCGAACCCGTTCGTTCTGGGCCAGGAGGGTGTAGATTACCGTTTGGCGGATTACCGCGTCGCCTTTAGTCATCCGTTTAGCGCTGTCGCCTATGTATCGCCGTCTACGGGCATCACCAGCGCAGCCGACATCAAGAACTCGAGCACTCCGCTACTCTACGGCGGCATCGCCGCAGCGGCATCGGACCTTCCGGGCCTACTGTCGTTTGAAGTCCTGGATATTGACGTAAGGTCCGTCCTCGGATTCAATGGGCGCGGTCCGGTGAGACTGGCTTTTGAGCAAGGCGAGCTTAACTTAGACTATCAATTCACCCCCGTATACCTGACGCAGGTGGTGCCATCCGTGGCTGAAGGGCGTGCAGTGCCGCTTTGGACAGGTGGTTCAATGGTTGATGGCGTGTTGAAGGGTCGTGACCCTATCGCACCCGAGCTCCCATCTGTTTACGAAGTTTACGAGGCCATGAACGGTGAAACCCCTTCGGGCATCGAATGGGAGGCGTTCCAAGGTGTCGCATCGGTAACTTACGCTTACGGACTGACTGGCTATATGCACCCTGACACGTCGAAAGAGGTTCTCGACGCCTTTGCGACAGCCGCAGCAGCTATCAATGCGGACCCAGAGTTTCAGGCTGAAAGCCAAAAAGTAACCAATGGTGCACGCCTAAATGCTGGCCCTAACACGGAAGCCGCGATCAAGGCTGCATTATCTCCAAGCGACGAGGTGCGAACATACCTTCGCAACCTCCTCAGCGAGAAGTTCGGCGTGAACTTCTAGTTAGCACTGCGATCCGGGCCGCGAGTCGCGCGGCCCGGTCTACCCCCCCCCCAGCCCAAGCGAATCCCTCCATGATTGAGCCTGCCCTTTCTGCACTTGACGCGCTTTTCGACCCAATCCGACTGGCTGCTTTATTCGCGGGTATGCTTGTTGGGATGGTTTTTGGCATGTTGCCCGGCTTGGGGGGCGTCGCGGCCGTTTCGATCCTGCTGCCATTCGTCTACTATCTTGACGATTATTCGGGCCTTGCCATGCTTCTTGGTGCCATTTCTGTCGTCTACACTGCGGATACGATCACATCCGTCTTGCTTGGAGCTCCGGGCTCCCCGGCATCAGCACCAACAGCGATCGAAGGGCACGCGCTGGCCAAAAAGGGTGAGGCGGGTCGCGCGCTTGGTGTTGGGTTTCTGGCCTCAATGGTTGGGGGGCTTGTGGGCGCAGCGGTCTTATTTTTCGCAATTCCAATCGCCGGCCCGATTGTGCTTATGCTGGGCACACCCGAACTATTCATGTTCGCGCTTGTGGGGCTTTTCTTCGCATCATCGATGATCGGAAAAGACCTTGCAAAGGGTCTCGCTGCAGCGTGTCTCGGCGTTCTTTTGGGCGTCGTCGGTCCTGCACAAGCGGCAGCCGATTTCCGGTTCACTTTTGGCCAAGTGTATCTTCTGGATGGCTTCTCTCTGACTATCGTGGCATTGGGTCTATTTGGCGTTGCAGAAGTAATTTCGATGCTGGCAGCCGGCGGTAGCATCAGCCACGAACGCATGAAAGTCACCAAGTGGGGTGACGGTTTCCACGATTTTTGGAAATCGCGATGGCTGGTTTTGCGCGCATCCATCATTGGCGTTTTCGGCGGCTTTGTCCCGGCGGTCGGGGCATCGGCATCAACATGGGTCGCGTATGGTCACGCAATAAGGTCGACCAAGGATAAAACTAAATTTGGCAAAGGAGAGATCCGTGGCATCGCAGCCTCCGAAGGGGCGAACAATGCGACGGTGATCTCTGATCTGGTGCCAACGCTGCTCTTTAGTGTACCGGGCGGACCCGCAGCGGCGATCTTCCTTGGCGCGCTTTTCTCGTTTGGATATTATCCCGGCCCACGGATGATCACGCAGAACCCGGACCTGATGTTTTTGATCGTTTGGTCTGTGGCGCTCACGTCAATCGTTGGGGCTGCGCTATGCTTCGCTGTAACACCGATGTTGGCGCGCCTGACGCGCATTCCGTTCGCGATCATAGCCGCACCGCTGATCCTTATAATGGTGATTGGCGCTTATCAGTCGACATCTACGATGGGCGACATTTTCATGCTGTTCCTCCTCGGAGGATTGGGTTGGTTAATGAAACACGGCGGCTGGCCACGGGCACCGGCGCTTGTAGGCTTCGTTCTGGCAGGGCCAATGGAGCAATATTTTTGGCTGACCAACCAAATACACGGTTGGTCTTGGCTGGCGCGTCCCGGCGTTTTGATCATCGGGTCGATCATTTTTATTCCCTTCTTGCTATCCGCCTATCGTTGGGTCCGAGCACACGGACAAGAAACTGCGCTGCAGGTGCCTGTCGAAACCGACGAAGACGACGCGGGCACGCCCCAAGCAAGCAAAGGCGTAGCATTGGTTCTGGCGGCGATAGCCACTGTCTTGTTTCTTTATGCCCTGTGGGAATTGTTTTCCTTCAATCCCGCTTCAAGGCTTATGCCCGCGTTGACGATTGTGCCTGGCTTACCGCTTGCACTTTGGCTTTTGGTGCGCGGCGTGCGCGAGTTTAATAACGATTTCGAGCGTGACGCGCGCGAATTGTGGATCCTCGTAGCGCTTGTGGCCTATGCCTTTGTTGTTTGGGCGATTGGGCTTAGCATTCCAACGGGCCTGCTCATCGCTTGGATGCTACTGGCCAAGGCGAAAATGCGTCTTTGGACAAGCCTGATCTACGGAGGCGTCGTGTTCGCAATCATCCGCGTCTTGTTTGAACTTCTCCGCGGCGATGCGCCCGTCGGAGCCCTTATCCCTCTCAGCTAGGAGCAAAATTCTATGTCCAATATGATTGATCCCGATATCATTGAACCAAGCATCGATCCGGCAACCAAGAAAATTGGGGTCCGTCATGTTAAGGCTACCAACGCGGCGGGCACACGGACGAAAATTCAGGTAAGGGACTTTGAGCCCGTCTACACGGATGAACCTGCTTCGCTTGGCGGAACAAACTCTGCCCCAAGTCCCCTAGAGACTGTGCTTGTTGCACTAGTCGGATGTGACGGAGTCATCATCAACGGCGTCGCGACTGCGATGAAATTTGCCTACACTGGAGTCGATTTCGTGACCGAGAGCCAGATTGATGTCCGAGGACCGAAGGGCGTTTCTGGCATTCGCCCATACTTTGAGAGTGGCAAGCTTGATATCGTCGTTTATTCAGACGAGCCGGAGAGCCGATTTCAGCAGCTTTGCAAAAATGTTGAGTATCGATGCCCGGTCATGAACCTGCTTGCGGCGGCGAAAGTAGATATGACAGTGACATGGATCCAAAAGCCAGCCGCGGGATACAGCGGGAATGTGGACTAGGCAATCAAGCCTCGCAACGATGCCTCAACTTGAATGGGTCGTTTTGGAAACAGTTAGAAATTTTGCATGAAGCAAAGTTGCCTGGGCTCAGTTGGGATTGGATGGTTTTGGGGGAGCGGGGGTGATGTTTTGATTGGCGAAGTCTCGACCGTAAACGACGACGAGACCGACAACATCTTTCGCGAGCCCATTGGGCGTCTTGCGCAGATTGACGAAGACATGGCCCCGACACATCTGCTCGTAAGCGACTACGCGGGTACTGTCAGATTAAACTCGGTTGAAGCGAGCAGGGTGTATTTGTAGAATCCGCAAATGACAAAACACTCCCCATTCAGGTACTTTAGATCGAGCCCAGAGATCATCCGCTTGGCTGTGATGCTGTACGTTCGGTTTCCGCTCTCACTCCGTCACGTGGAAGATCTTCTGCACGAACGAGGCATTGAGATCAGCCACGAAACAGTTCGGTTTTGGTGGAGCTACCAAAAGTAAAGGCTTCCCGTGGGAGGAAGGAAAGCCTTAGGTCGATTGCTG
>Ga0209308_10004640_pt1 | contig 10781 bp, 8 predicted proteins | sample COGITO_mtgs_1204_3_FD_184806 | JGI IMG/M metagenome (GOLD analysis project Ga0209308, IMG submission 184806) | Pelagic marine microbial communities from North Sea - COGITO_mtgs_120405 (SPAdes) (version 2) | ecosystem: Environmental > Aquatic > Marine > Epipelagic ...
CGAACACCCGGGAACACTCTCATATCCATCTCTCTGGAAACACTTGAGACCGGCATCGCAATCGGAATCATAGTCGCAATCGCCTTCGCACATACCATAGCCGGTTCCTCCATTGCGAGAAGAGTCCAAGGCTTTTATAGGCACGCAATAATCCCAGTTCGAATCCGGGGTTCCCGAACACCCGGGAACAGGATCGTTTCCGCCGCGCTGAAAACACATCAGACCAATTCCGCAATCGGAATCTTTGTCGCAATCGCCTTCGCAAACGCCGAGACCGCCAGTGCCCTTTCCGTTGATATGAACGTCCCCGATGTCGAGGCGAGTAGCTCCGAGTTCGGCCATTTTAAACTTTGGCGAATGCAAAGATGGTAAAGAATTTTTCTTCTTTTGCTCTGCCATCGCTTTTTCAAAGACCTTTCTGTCGTACACAAACGTGTCTGTGTGCTTCTCCCGACGTTGCGATTCGCGTTGCGATTCGAGGCTCTGATTATTATGTCGTTCCAGACTTTGTCCTCTGTCGTGAACTTCGGTCGTTTTTGTCAACGAGTAATCAAAATCATTAGAATCGCCGGCGTGAACGAACGAGGGAGTGAACGTAATGCAACACGCAGACAACAAAGCAATCGAGTAAAGAAACAAGACACGACCGAGGGTGGCGACCGTCGTCGTCCTCTTGGGCGCACTCATTCCTTTTCCCAATACTACGCCAGAGAAAGAGTATATTTTGTTGTGTTTATTTCCTCAACTATTTCCAAATAACACTACGTAACACTAAAAAAAAGAGAGAATTCGGTCAGTGGGAATAGAGCGCGCGCGCGCGTCGTACTTCCGACGATTACGAGCCGCGCAGCAAAGAACGAATCGAAGCGCTTCGAAGACGTGCTTCGAAAAGCGCACGTTAAAACTGCGAGTCGTCGTCGTCGTCGTCGTCGTCGTCGTCGTCCATTCGGCGCGCATTCTCTCGTCTGTCGTGGAAACAAAATGGACGCGTCTCGAGAAAAATGCCTTTTCTTCCAATGTTTCTTCGTATTTTGCTCTCTACCTTTTTAACAGTATCGCAATATAACAGCAGTAGAGGTCTTCTTCTTCTTCTTCTTCTCGTCGCTTAGATGCGACTTTCAGAGTGAGAGAGACGGTGATGATGATGCGTGATATCGAAATGCCCGCGTGTGAAATAGTGTTGAAAAAATGTGAGCTTTCAAAAGGCATCCTGATACAAAAAAACAAAAAAACCCTAAATTACACACCTTTGAAAACTGTACTCGTTCGAATCCATCGAGCGAGAAAGAAACCTTTCTTTCATTCAGTTCGCAAAGAAAGACCGCAGAAAACAACGACCATAAGTCAGTCGCTTTACGTGAAGAAGAGGAGAAAGAATATCCAATTTGTCTTCTTCCTTATCATAACGCTTTCATAGAATACTACCACTACTAAACTACTACTACTCACAAGAAAGAACGAGCAGAACGAGCAGTGCGAGAAGACGCTTTCTTCGAGCAAAGAGAGAGAGAGAGAAGCGCTTTTTGTTCTCGCGATATAAAAGCGCGCGTTGTGTCCTCATCGCATCATCACAGAAGCGCTTTTTATATTCCAATTTGCTGCGCGTGTGCCGGAAAAAAAGCGAACATAACGCGCGAGAATAAAGAAGAGAAAGAAGAAAAAAGTCACCCAAAAAGGTTCCGTTCGCGTGCCGCGCGGGAGTGGGAAAAGGTCTTTTCGTCGCCGTTCGAAAGCAGACGCGCGTCGAGAGAAACATCTGGCGTCGAAAGATATAATTATTCTTCCGCAAAATTTGAGTCAACTTTCGTGCGCAAATGAACAGTCGAGAGGGAATAAACGAGGAAAGGGTGCCCACATCGATACCGTCCCAAAAAATGACGATTCAGACGACTTCTTTATCGGAGAATAACAACAAGGAGAATAACAACATCGACAGCAGTTTTATCGTCGTCGCGGGGAAGATGAGCGCGTCGGGATCCGCGGCGACTTCTGCGACTGCCGCGATTGCTGCGACCGCCACTAATTCGTCGCCGAAATCATCGCGAAAGACGAAGCGCTGGTTTTCTTTTGTTTTGGAAAACATCGAACGCGACGCGCGATTCAGAACGATGTGCACGGAGACGCTGAATAAAAGGTTGCAGAAAGCGTACGAGAAATTGACGAAAAGAGAGACGCAGGCGCATAATAAGGAGTGGATTTTGTTGAAAATGGCGAGATTCGTGTTGGAAACCAACAACGCCGCCGGGGAGGAAGAACGAGAAGAAGAAGAAGAAGAAGAATACAAAGAAGAAGAAGAAGAAAGAGAGGCGATGAAAAACTCGATGTTTGCGCGACTGAGACAGATTTTGGAAGAGACGGTTGAAAGCGAGCGAGAAGAAGAAGGGCACACAAGAAATGTACCCGCGCCGTCGTCGTCGAATAATAGCAATTATAACAACAACTTTCGCAAGAACAGGAAACGAAAAGTGACGACGAAAGAACGTGAAGAAAAGACCGCTGCCGTTGCTGCAGTTTCATCTACCACTATGATTCCTCTCCAGTGCTCGAGAAATGACGGCAAGAGTTGGCGATGTTCAGCGTTAGCCGTGGAGGGACACAAGCACTGCGCGAAGCATTTGCGGTGGGGGTACGGAGCTCGAGCGGCGAACAACGCGCAACACATCGCGTCGATAGCCAACATCATCGCCGCCGCAGAGAAGAACAATAAGAACAACAACAACAAGAATAACAACAGCAGCAGCAAATTAATGCACAGAAACAAGGACACGCGCGCTTTAGAAAAGAAAAGTCGCCATTTACCCAAACGACGCGTCAATCTGAGCGACGCCGGCGAGAAACAACAACGATTACGCGAGGAGAAAATGTACGAACAACATCGCGTCGAATACGAGCGTCGAATGCAGAAGAAAATAAAGAGTAGCATCGTCCAAACGACCTCCAGCGATGGCACGAACATCGCCTGCACTATCGAAGTATGCGAGAAAAACGAGGAAAAGGAGGACGACTGTCTCAGCGAAAACACGAGCATTCCTCTCTTCTCTCGTCCCGGAGGAAGCTTGAAAAACTCCTCGTCGTCGTCTTTATCCTCTTTGTCGTCGTCTTCTATCGGGGTGATGAAAACGATCAATTTAGACGACTTTTCCGGATACGGGCCGTTACGAGAACACTTACTGAAACTCGCAGCAGGAGCGAGTAGTAATTCTACCGGAAGAGAAATATCGGTAGTGTATTGGACGGCGCATAATACCGCGCATCAAATCGCGTTGGGAGAACCGTACGAGTATTTCAAAGCGAAGTGCGTGAAACTTCACGCGAAAGTGTACCCAAAAGCATCATCATCAGGTACTGGTGGTGGTTTTCGAAGCATCAAAATTCCTCTCGTCGCGGGACCAACGTCGTCGGCGTCGTCGTCGTCGTCGCCGTCTGCGACGATGTACATGATGTTGATGATGCAAAACGACAAAAACAAAAATATATTTTTTCCAGCCAGCTCTACCTAGAGTAACGTACTACCAGATGTAGAAGATAAAAACACACCACGTACCACTGTAACACCAGGTACATTAGAGTAATAACATGCATTTTAATAAGTAAGGACGTGCAGTGTACCACATGCAAGCGTAAAGTATAACAACATTAAAAAATTAAGAGTACCTCCAATTCACCTTTCGTAAGCTCCCGCTCGCGTCGGCGATTTTTTCGTTCAACTCATCCATCTTCTTCGTCAATTTCAAAGCCTCTTTACCTCTTTCCGTGTCCGCGTTGGCGAGTTGCAACAACAAATCTCGTTCCATCTTTGACGGATCCTCTTCCGCGTTGGCATCGAGGACGCTCTTCTCCGACGAACCCGCTCCTCCTCCTTTCGAAGAGGAGGAATACTCAAACAACGCGTCCCATTTTTTATCGAGCTTCTTGAGTGCTTTCTCAATAGGCACGACTTGGTACATCCCGCTATCGCCGGGAATCTTGGACGCTAACCCTTCCTCGACCAACTTTTTTACGCTTCCGTGCACGTCAAAATCTACCGCGATGCCGAAAGCATCCATCAGCGCTTGTTCCAATCGATCGTCTAACTCCTCTATGGTCATCCCGGATTTATTCCCTCGCATCGCCGCGTACGCCAAAATCATCTCTTTCGTCTCTTGTTCTTCCATATCCGTCGACACCGACGCTAACACCGCGAACCCACTCGAATCCATCTTCTTCATAACCTCTTTACTCATTTGCGCCGCGTAGTTTGCCTTGGATTTTTGAATGTTCGCCCACGAGGCGGATAACTTCCCGCCGGCAACGGTTAACAACTGCATCGCTCGTTCCGACAACGCTTCGCCGGTTATGAACGCCCAAATCAACGAAAAGAGAACGAGCACCATGGTGATACCATTCGTCAAGTAATCGATAAACTTTGCGCATATTTTTACGCCCGGAAAAACCATCTCCAAATCCGCCATCGGAACGTTTTGAAACGATTTCAGACGCAAAGGTCCAGCGCCGGACGGAACGTTCAAAAACTGCGCCTCCGCGGCATCGATTTTATCTTCTCTGTATAACAAAATGACCTCCTTAAACGTCGGTTCGCTCAACTCGAGCTTTTTGTGGACGTTTTTCAACACGGACGCGATTGTTGGCATGAGCCTTCGAAGCGTTTTCCGTTCAATTTTCGAAACCTTTCTCTTCCCTCCGCTCCTTCCCGGACCGCCCGCCGCGAAAGCAGATTCCTCGCCTTTCGAAGACGACGACCCAAAACCCAAACCGAACGCTTTCCTCAACACCTTCCCAACCGGCCTTTTCAACGCGTACTCCAGCAACAAATCAATCTTTTCCGCGATGAACAAATCTGCGTGCGTGCTCGTCGTCACCCCTCTCTTGAACAGTAAAACGCGTTCGGAAAATGTCGGCAGCCCAACCTTCAGCTCTGGATTTTTCTTTAAAAACGCTTTCAACAAACTCACGTCGTATCCTCCTTTCTCCCAATCGATTGTCATCGGTAAGCGAAACATAAAATCTTCCTCCATGGCTACGTCCCACTCGCTCGCGCTCAACAAGGTGTACTCCGCCGTCGCCATCATCTGGCAAAATTGCGTCACGAACTGTACGCTTACCCGTTCGTGTTCGGTTGGACTTCTCGCGTCGCTCTTCGCATCCTTTCTTCGTTTCGGTAGTACACCGCTGCTGGCGTCGAATCCTTCGCGCAAAGCGTCTCTTTTCGTTTGGTGTTCGTAATGGACGATCCCGCGTATCAGGGAGACAAAATCGGAAAACTTTTTCTTTTCCGCGCCGGACACTGATGACGACGACGACGACGTCACGGAGGACGACAAAAACGCATCCTCGCACATCCGTTTGCACGAATCGATGTTCATCGAGACGTGTCTCGTGTCCTCGACGTCGACCGTGAATTGCGTCGTTGCTTTTGAGGCCATGTTTTATGCGCTCGAATGAAATGACGAACTTGTCCACACTTTTGCGCTTTCCCGAACGCTTGAGAAGAACAAGAACACGTTTTGTACGACGCGACGATGAGTTCCGCGGAAACCACGAAGGCGACGACGACACCACCCGTGCCAGCAACAAACGACGTCACTTTTTCGCAAAACCAATCCTCGTCCACGACAACAACGGACGATCTCCCTCGCGCGCACGTAAAACGTTTGATGAAACATCACCTCTCGCAATTCATGCACGTGGACTCGAAAACCGCGCAACAGTTCGAACCGAACATCGCGAAAGATGCCTTGGATGGCGTCCAGCAAGCGTGCAAAATCTTTATTCACTACCTGACGTCCACGGCGAACGATATATGCACGGAGAGTAAACGGAGCACCTTATCCGCGGTACGTTGAAGTTTAAGTTTGGTGGGGTGAATTCTTTCGGATGGATTTTGAATTTTGAATCGCCGCTTTCGAGTCTGGATTGCGTTCGAAAACGCTCTCGATCGACGCGACATCAGTCACTCATTCATTCCTCTATTTCTCTCTTTTAAAACATTAAAAAACAGGACGATGTCATCCGCGCCGTGCGCGAAATCGATTTCCACGAGCTCGAGCCGAAATTGAGAGACCATTTGAACCAGGCGAAAGCCGCCGCGGCCCAGCGACAAGCGCTCGCCGCTTCGGCGGCGGAGCGAGCGACGACCGAGCGGAGCGAAGGCGCTCCGGCGAAGAAACAGAAAACGATGGATGAAGAGGAAGAAGAGGAAGGAGAGGGTGTGAGCGACGAAATGGGAGACGATGGTAAAGAAGAAGACGACGCAGGGGAGGAAGAGGAGGAGGACGAATAGTACTCGTATTAGTCGTTGTTTTAGAGTGAAAATCCTTCCCAAAAGACACACACATTTTCCCTCAGAAATTTCTCTCTTTCGCGCGCGGAAGGAACTCAAACGCACACTTTTTGCGCGCGTAAAACCGACAGAGCATATAAGACGACGAAGGAATATCATCGTTTGAGATCTTCTTTCTCTGACGCGTCATCTCTCTCTCTCTCTCTCTCTCTTTCTCTGCTCTTTTTTGTCTCATTTTCCAGAGAGAGAGGCCGCGCATTGGATTGTGTTTCTGGTTCTGTGTTTAAAGAGAGAAGAAGGTACGGAAGAAGAATAAGGAGACGAGAGAGAAGAAATGAAGCGCACGTACCAATCGGTTCCCTCGTTTACCTCCGGAGGACTTGGAAACGGGAAAACTCTCGAGCGCGTGAAATCGTTTCAAGAGTTACAAATCGAGTCCGATACGAAGTTGTACTGGGTGAAGTCCTTGTTCTTCCTCTTCTCGTGGGCGTTCGTTTCCGGCGGGATTATTTTACTGAACAAGTATATTTTCGTGAAGGACGATTTCCCGTACCCGATTGCAATTTCCGCGACTGGGCCTTTGTGTTCGTGGATCGTGGCGGCGTTGTTGATCGCGAGCGGGAGAGTGACGATAGAGAACAGATTGACGCTGTGGGAGTACGTGACGATTATTATTCCGATTGGTTTGTTCACGGCGATTACGTTCGCGAGCGGGAACACGCTGTATTTATACTTGAGCGTCAGTTTTATACAGATGATTAAAAGTTTAAGTCCAGTGGTTGTGTTTTTAGTTTTAGTTTTGTTAGGTATGGATAAGCCGACGTTTACGAAGACGTTTGGGATCGTGGTGACGAGTTTCGGGATGTTGGTGGCGTGTTTGAGCGAGAGTAAATTGACATCGGTCGGGATCATGTTGATCGTTCTGAGTGAATCGAGCGAGTGCATTCGGATGGTGTTTTTCCAGCACATGTTGTATAGTCGTAGTTTTGGAGTCATCGAGGGTTTGTTTTATTCCGCGCCGGCGAATTTTCTGTTTTTAGTGCTCTTCACCGTAATCTTCGAGTACGGCGAGATGGTTGAGACGGAGGCGTGGAGACGACCGATGGGAAATCCGTTGCCGTATATAGTAGTCGCGTTTTTTGGATTTTTCGTAAACGTGACGACGATTGGAGTGATTCAAACGTGCGGCTCGTTGACGTTTAAAGGTGCCGGGCAGGTGAGAAACGCGACGGTGATTATGTTATCCAGTTGGTTGTATAAAGAGAAGCAAACTTTCGTGCAGCTGTGCGGTTACGTGGTTTCAATCGTTGGATTTTTCATATACCAAACCGCAAAATCGGCGGAAAGTTTGGACACGATCACGAAAAGCGCGGAATTCATGGCTGGTGAACCGTTTACGCCCGGCTCGCCGATTTGGGAAGGTTCGGAAGAGTACACGTGGACGACCAGTCCGCAATGGAAACAGATCAAAAGAGGCGGCATTTTCTCGAATTTTCGGTTCGTCAATAACAAAGGAGGGTCCTCGAACAATTTAGTCGGAATGGCCAACGGAGGTAACGGTAGCACGAATAGCATGAGCAATAAAAACAACAACGGGAGCTTTTCTGGGTCGGAGGAAGAGAGGCAGAAAATCTTAGGCCCGACGCTGAAGGAAATCGAGGAGATCAAATTGGCGCAGTTGGCTAAGCAAAGGTCGAAATCGACCGCAGATTTCAACGTCGCCGAAAACGGCGGGTTGGTGGTGACGCCGAGAAGTTCTGATTTTGGTTCCGGAAGTACCGGACAACACTTTGTTTTAAGTTTACCTGAGGATTCAGAACGCGAGAGAGATCCGACTCGAGCCGCCAGATGGGGCGTTTAAGAAAAACATTTTTACTAGTAGTTTAGTTTTAGTTTTCATCATAGAATTTGTATACGTTAGACTTCACATTAAAATACATGTAGGTAGAAGAAGACTCTGGTTCTCCTCGTTCTTCTTCTTCTTCTTCTTCTTCCTTCTCCTCTTGTAGCGGTTCGCGCGGGTTTGGATATATAATCTACTCTGTTGTACATTTCCCGCTTTTTGACCCCTTCGCGCTATTCTTAATTCTTCTTTCGTCCTCTTCCTGTCTCCTCTCCTTTTTCTTTTATAAACTTCTCCCTCCTTTCTCTCTCTTTCTCTCTCCTTCTCTCTCTTTCTCTCCATTCACACACGACGCTGTGAACGAACCACTTAAAGCACCGTTCCGTCCGGAATCTTTGCGTCCTTCAAGATGCAAGCGATTCCGTCCACAATCTCAATCATCCCTCGTAACTCCTCTCTCACCTGCACATTGCCGTTGCATCTCAACACGCAATCCTTCCCGATGCTAGCACCAGAATCTACAACTACGTTTTCCATTTCCGTGTTATCACCAACAATCGTTTGCGCGACAACTTCCGGCGACCCGACGATGATGACGTTCTTCAATCGAACGTTTTCACCGATTTGAGTCGTGGGACCAACGATGGCGGATTCAATAAACGATCCGCTTTCACCGCTTCTAACGACGCAACCGTCCAAAATCAACGACTCTTGAACTCTGGCAAAACCAATAAACTTAGCCGGTGGTAAATATCTCGCTCTCGAGATGAGTTTCTGGTCGGACCCGTACGCGATCAACTCCGCCGACGGACCTCCTTTCGCCATCTCGATGTTCGCTTGAAACCATTCGGAAAACGAGCGCAACGGCGTCCAATACCCCTCGTGCTTGTGTACGACAACTTTCATCCCGCGCTCGATCGCTTGATTAATCACGTGCTCGCCAAACTCGAAGTAATCTCCTCGTTCTCTCGATGGATTCAAAAGCAACAACTCCTTCATCGCCTCGGCGGAGATTATGTAATTCCCGGTGCTGATGTGATACGAGTGTCGTTCGTCCTTATCGACGAGTTCGCGAAAAATGTTCGAAAAGTGCGGCTTTTCGTGCAACCTTTTGACGACGCCTTTCTCACCTTTCGTCGTCACTTCAGTTAAACCAACTTTTAAATGGTTCGAATCGTGGTGTAAGTGCGATTTTTCCAACGCGCTCGAATGGCAGCGTTCGCTTTGAACCATCATAGTAATTGCCGCGCAAGAGTCGTTGTGCGCCTTCAACATCTCGTTGAAATCAGATTTGTGCAACTGCTCTCCCGAGCACACCAAATACGCCTCTTTATCGTACAATCCTACCCCCGCTCCGTTCATCAAACCTTGACCACTGCTCACGCCTTGTTCGATGGCGACGTCAAACGACTGCGCTTCCAAGTGCGCTCTCACAGCCGCCGCGCTTCCTTTGGGCCACTCGTCTCTCGTCGGCGTCGCTGACATTGGTAACACGCAAACCTCCGTTGTCGATCGGCCCATGGAGGAATTTTTCGAAAAAGTCATCGTCACGTGGTTGTTCAATGATCTCGAGTTGTATTGCGTCAAAACGAAAACTTTGCCAAACTCGGCTTTCAGGCACGCCGCGACTGGGAAATCGATTAATCGGAACGATCCACCCACGCTCAACGCCGAAATCGCTCTCTTTCGCGTCATCGGGTTAGACTCACCGGCGCCGCCGGCTAAAACGATCGCGGTAACGTTTTGTGCGGAGACTTTTGCAATTGCGCCCGGTTGTTGTTGTTGATGCCGTTGTTGTCCGTTCACCGGAACGTTCACCATTCTCGTATTCCCCAAGTTCACTCGATTCGTATCCTCGCTCGTCCTCGACATGCTCAACCTCGACTTACTCGGCGACGACGCTTCCACCCGTTTCGACGTCATCACGTCGATCGTCTCCGCCGTCGAATTCGTTTGCACGCGAAACGGCGCGTCCACGTACGAGTTTCGCATCATCTCTCGCTTGTGTTCTTCCAAAAGTTGGTCTTCGTCCACGGAACCTAAACCTCTCTGTTGCTGCGCTCTTTCTTCTTTGATCGCGTCCGTTTTCATCTCGTCGCCGCGTTGGTGGTGGTGGTCTCTGTGGTGCTCTCCTCCTGCAGAAGAGGAAGATCCTCTCGCCCCGGAGGAATCGCAGGAGATTCGAGTCGTCGACGACCCGACTCCCAATCGTCCGTTCCTCGCGCCTTCGCTCGAGGTGGAGGACCTTTTCGACATGAAGTGTTCTTTCAGCGAGAACTGGTGGCTCACGCCCGTGCACGTGGACGGCGGCGAACGGCTTAAAAACGCCATCTTTGTCTTCTTCTTCTTCTTCTCTTCTTAAAAAAGTTGACTTGGTAATCCGCTTTTAATCAATGAACGCGGAGAGAGAGAGATATTTTCTCTCTAACGCCGGCGGTAAAAATGAAGCGACTTCCGACGTATAACGCGAACGTAAAACGCTCCCTCTCTTCTCCTCGACGAACGGAGAGATACTTTTCCCACGCGATAAAGTCTTCTTAAAGAAGAAGAAGCGCACTGTTTTGTGTTGGTGTATTCGAGCGCGCGTGTGTATTCAACGCGTAAAATTTGTACGGTGAAATGTGACACGTCAGGAAGAAGATACGAAAGATATTTTGT
>Ga0209308_10004641_pt1 | contig 10781 bp, 15 predicted proteins | sample COGITO_mtgs_1204_3_FD_184806 | JGI IMG/M metagenome (GOLD analysis project Ga0209308, IMG submission 184806) | Pelagic marine microbial communities from North Sea - COGITO_mtgs_120405 (SPAdes) (version 2) | ecosystem: Environmental > Aquatic > Marine > Epipelagic ...
CCTACGACAGACGTAACGCCCGCAGCCTGGTCGCCTGTCTCCGGGTGAATGTAGAATCGTGACCCTCCACGTTTGACGGTCTTCACTGTTGGTGTTGTCATGTTGCACTCCTGTGCGTTAGTTGCATGTCTTACGGTACGTGACGAGGGTACCACGCAGGGACCGCAAACCGCAAGGGTGAGATCGAGGTTTATGACAAATAAGGGGGTGTAGTTTGGGCGAATATGAAACTACACCCACGAAACAGGCCAAAAACGTTGCAACGGTGCGGATCTCGGTTTTTTGGGGTGTAGTTTGAGGGTGTAGAGTGTAGATATATACCTATTCAAACCAGTTTCTGTTCCTGTTATAACTTATAAGCTATAAACGCCCTACATTTGCTACACCTCCTACACCCTCAAACTGCAAGAACGGCTTGTTCTAGCGGTTTCCGCACCTTACGGTGGTGTAGTTTCGGATTCTTGCAGGTTCGTGGTTGCGGTTGACCGCTCTGACATGTTACGGTGGCCTCATGTACAAGATGAGCAAGCAGATCAAGCGGTCGATCCCCGCAGATACCACTAACACCCTCGACTATCCGTCTGAGCAGCGTGGATGGCGTGCTGCTGCTGCGTGCCGTGGCACAGATACAGCAGTATTCTTCCAGTCTGGTGCACCCAGTGTGGAGGCCAAACGTCTCTGCGCATCATGCACAGTCACAGCAGAGTGCGCTGACTACGCTGCGACGACACCGCTAACGGTAGGCTGGTGGGCAGGCGAGTATCACAGCGCAGATAAACTGCGGTGGAACGAGCTGACGGCAGCTGATGCTGATATGCTCGAGGAACGAATGAACGCAGGCGAACGGTTCGCCGACGTACTAGAATCAATCAATAAAGGAGATTCATAATGAAGTTCAACGACACGCTAGGGCCACGGTTCTGGCGCAAGGTAGACGCACCTCCACGTAGCACGTCTGCGTGCTGGAACTGGACTGCATGCAAGCATGCCGCCGGATACGGATGGTTTAAGGTGGCGACACCTGGCGAAGTGAACGTGAAACGACCACAGTACGCTCACAGGGTGATCATGGGCGTATACGCTAACGATCCCGCTGTAGTGTCTCACAAGTGCGGCAATACGTCATGCGTGCGTCCTGACCACCTCTCGGTTGAGGTGTCAGCATGATCGGTCGTTCAGTTCTACTGGCGACTGTTCTGGCGTGTGGTGTCTTGGTTGCGGACGTTGACGCAGCGCCTCAAGGCAAAGTAACCATCTGTCATGCCACCGGCTCGGCGTCGAACCCGTTCGTGACGATCACTATCAGTCGGAACGGCTGGGATGGCGAAGGCCGAAACGACCACACGTTGCACGAAGGCGACTATGAAGGTGCTTGTGTGACGCCAACACCGGAGCCAACACCGGAGCCAACGCCAGACCCGACACCAGCCCCAACACCAGACCCTACACCGGACCCAACGCCAGACCCAACACCAGACCCGACACCAGACCCGTACCCTGGCCCGTTCACGCCGACGCCTGAGCCTGTGTTCTGGCTGGCAGGCTGGACTGCTCGAGCGAAGGGGGCACCTACAATCAACTTCACGGGATAACCGCAAACAGCGCTAACGGCATACGCCCCGGTTCAAGTCCAGGGAGCGCACTATGATATATGAAGATGACCCTAACCGATACGTTCCTTACGGTTCTCGTGAGTGCACCCTGTGCGGCTCCGAGTGCTACGGGCACACCTGCGAGCAGTGCTGGACAGACGACTCTCGCAGATGGCACGTGAGCGACGACATGCGCACTCGAGCCGGCAGGCCGTTCGTTGACGATTATCCTGACTGGCGGGCGCTGATATGAACCAGCTAGGTTTATCTTTCGGTGAGCGCCCAGCCACACACGTTGCCAGCCCTCTCGCATCGTTTGACCGGCCATCGTTCAACTGGCAGGTGCTGCGGTACACACCAGGCAGCGCCCGGCCTGTGAAGGTTGAGGGCTCAGAACGCAAGTCGTACGCAGCAGCTGCCGCTCTGGCCGAACGTCTCGACAAAGAAATCTGAGAAATCTGAGAAACAGGTTGCAAAGCGTCTCACGCCCCCTATAATAAGCACATACCCGCAAGCGCCTCGGAGGCACACAATGAGCAACACAACAGCGACCAACGCAGGCCAAGCACTAAAGGAGCTTCTTGAAACAGAGGCGTCAGCCCTAAAAAACCACGGCCCAGCGCTCAGCCACGGCGCACATACCCACGATCTTCGTGGGCGGTCGCTTAACCGATCCGCAGCCCTTGACCTTAAGATGCTGGGGGCAGCACACGAAGCCCACGCAGCCCGCTGGTCACACGAAGCAGCAGACGCCCAGACCCATGCCCCCTGGTGTGGTAGAGGCACGCCGTCAGAGTGCGAGGCCACCCGTCTTGCCCTCAGAGACGACGAGGGCGAGTGCTGGGACCACGCTAACGACGATGGCAGCGCCGACAGGGCGGCTGAAAAATGGGCTAACGCTTGGGGCTAACCCAGCCCGCTAAGGCCCCTAGCCTAACCACAAACAGCGCTGACGGCATACGCCAGGGTTCGAGTCCAGGGAGCGCACGACAGTCACCAAGTAAACGGCGACAGGTCCGTGAGAAATTCTCACATCATGTTCTGAGCCTGTAGCTTCCACCTATTCCCTAGGAACCTGGTGGCTGACAACCGAGACGCCCGCTGCCTTTCCCGTTGGTGGCGGGCGTTTCACATTCCCCAAAACGACAAAAAACCCCCGACCATTTCGGCCGGGGGTTTTCTGCTTTTGTCAGCTAGGAGGAGCGCTGACAGTGCTGGGTGCTTTCAGATAGTGTCTTTTATCAAACGCCGTGCGACCCTGGCCAGCTTCTTCAGGGCTGCTGTCTGCTGTGCGTTCGTCATGCTCTCCGCTTGTACGATGTCAGTCAGCGCCTCCATCATCCCTCGGATAGCGTCACGCTCGACCTCATCGACCGCAGCGGCAGCGTTAGCGGCAGCTAGGTCGGCGTCGTACGTCCACGTCTCAACCCAAGCCGAACCATTGTGCACCACTGTCCGCACATGATCGGCGTCAGGCCGTGGAGTTTCCACCAACTCAGACCACCCAAAGGCAGCAGCGTTAGCAGGGTCGAGCTCGTGGTAGCGGCCTTCGTTCGGGCCTGTCACCTCCCAATGTTTGGCTGGTAGCTCACGCCGCCGCTGCTCTATTGTGATGTTGTCGTTGCTTTGTATCCACATAATCTCTAGTCCTTACTTGATAGGGTCATGCCGGGATGGTCTCAACTTTGAAATCTTCATAAAACGAACCTGTCCCAGGACGCCCAGCTACAAGGCCGTAATAATCAGCGCCAGAACTAGCGCCGTGAGCCGTCGCAGTTGCGCCCGTCAGGGTGTACGTCTCCCCGATTGCCTGCACCGCTCCCCCGTTCACCTGCAACGAAACCAGCGTGACATCGTTCCCGCTGCAACGAGCAACCACAACGACCGTATCCCCGTCAACAGGCGGCGTAGTTAATCCCGACAAATCCCAAGTTTTGATTATAGTAGCGTTGAAAGCGCCGTCAATAAGCACCAAATCCGGGCTGGTTGTGGCACCATAAAACTTGAGTACCAGCCCAGAAGATGCGCTTGTGCCAATTCCCCTGAGTCCCCAGCCAACCCAACGATTGTCGCTTGAGCCCCTCACCAACACCGTGGCACCCGTTACTTGGACATCTTCCCGGCCGTCAGTCTGCACCCAAGTGACACGGATCGTACCCGCGGCTACGGAAACGCCGCCACCACTAGCGTCATACGCGAAATCAGAAGCAGACCCCACCCACCCGCCCCCCAACTCGTCAACCGCCAGATTGTTGCCCGACAAATCGCCAGTAGTGGTGAGCGTGAAATCTTCCTCAACATACACCGTTGTGCCTCCGCCACCGCCGCCCCGGCGTGATGCCATCTTCACTTCGTATATATGCCATTAGATTGTCACTCCGTAATGTGTAGAAACCCAGGATTGCATATCAGACCACGAGCCGTCCGCTGTGATGTCCCCCTCATAGACCATCACCAGCGAAATACCTCCAAGAAAACCCCGGTAATTTGATGTCGGGTAGCCGCCAATCGACATGTCGTCAGCCTGAGCGCTGCCAGCGTTAGCGTCGATCTCAAGCACACCATTGACCCTAAGCCTGTCGTTGGCAGAGGTTCCGGCGAAGTATGCGACTAGCCCGTATGCGCCAGCAGAAAATGTGTTGGTTGACGAATCTCTAGGGGTGCCGCCGCTGTAAATTCCGAAATTACCGGGCGGTTTGTTATAAATCTGGTTTCTCTGACCGTCACCATCAATAATCGGCCGGTTGCCGTCAGAAAAAGCAGTCGGATAACAGACAACCACAATCGAAATCGGGAATGTCCTAGAGTAAACGGCGTTTGCCGTTTTCAGGAGATCCCCAGGAGTCGTGGAGACTGTGAACTCAACTGTTGGCTTATTGTTAAGCCCTGCATAAGCCGCCCGGTATTGCGGTTTTCGACTTGCGGTCGCTTGGTCAGCAGACTCTGTCGTTGCCTCATCAGGCCATGCGTCTACATCGGCCCCGTCACTGTAACCCAAGGCAGCAAACTCTGTGCCTTCCGCCCAGAACAGTTCAACGTGACCAATACCGGTTTCGGGATCAAACCCGCCTGCGGTTTGCTGCTGTGCTGCTGCCATTAGTAGATGTTTCATGCTGCTGTCGCTCCGTGGATAGACCAGGTGTCAGTGCCAGTCTTCTCTAGCACCATCACTTCATTCTGTGCGATAGTCGTGTTAGGACTCGAGCCGTTCAACGTGAGTGACGTTGTAGTGAGCGTGACCCCGCCGGCACCCAACGACTGCAGAGCGATATGAGTGCCAGTCGGGAACGCCACAGATGCGTTAGTCGGCACAGTCACAGTGACCAGTGCAGCGTTCGACAGCATCACTGTGGAGAACTCATCAGCAAGCGCCAACGTGTACGTGGTGCCTGACTGCGTGGTAGCTGGTATAGGTGTCAAATCTGCTACATCAAACTGCGCCATCGTTGCGGCGTCTACTCCGCCAACACTCACCGATTCCCACGATGAACCGTTGTAATACTTCAAAACGCTCATGCTTCACTCCCATGTTTGTACACACCCGAAATAATCATGTCAACACAATCCAAGTGTTAGCGGTTGCTGTCTTAATTACTAGCAGTTTGTCATTCTGTGCAGCCGTAGTTGTGGGCGAACTACCCCGCCATGTACCAGCATGCGATACTGTGATCCCGCCAGCACCTTCGCACACGAGCAGCGCCATAAACCCGTCGGGCAAGTCGTCTGCTGCGTCAGTGGGCACCGTGATCGTTGTTGCTGCTGCGTTTGTGCACTCGACCACCTTTCCGCTATGGGTTGAGCTGAGCGTGAACGTGGTGCCAGACTCCACCACAGGTGCCACAGGTGCCACAGCCGGGAGCTCTTCGTCAGTATCAAGCCATAACAGACCTGTGTCGCCCGTAGGCTCTGACGCTTGAGCAACGAAGTTGTCAGCTCCTAAGTCTGACACAAGCGCTTTCTTGAGCGCACCAGTGTCTGATGCGTCAGCTATTAGAACATGATCCAATGCATCCGCAGTGACCAACGTCTGACCTGTCACCGCAGAAGAGTCCAGCGTTAACTCAGTCGAACCAGTCACGTCACCAGTGTGCGTAACTGCTACCACAGCAGGAGCGTTATCGTCAGTGTCAAGCCATAACAGACCTGTGTCGCCCGTAGGCTCTGACGCTTGAGCAACGAAGTTGTCAGCTCCTAAGTCTGACACAAGCGCTTTCTTGAGCGCAGAAGAGTCTGATGCGTCAGCTATTAGAACATGATCTAAAGCATCCGCAGTGACCAACGTCTGACCTGTCACCGCAGAAGAGTCCAGCGTTAACTCAGTCGAACCAGTCACGTCACCAGTGTGCGTAGCGTTCGTAACCTTCGCTGTGTTAGCTGCCACGCTTGTGTTGTTGCTTACCTCAGTGTCAAAGTCCGATATCGACGAAGCAGCCTGGGTGCCAGTGTGGTTAGCTCGATCGAACGCATCACCAACGATAGTCTGCGGGTCATACGTTGAAGCAGACATGCCACCGACAGCACCAGCTCCGAGCGTAACGTCACCGTCTGGCATCGTGATCGTACGCACCACGCCTGTCGTAATCGCTGACGTGTCAAACACGGTGTGTTTCGTTGAGTCTGTACTGTCTGCGATAACAAAAGAGCCAGTCGTCAACGTGGTTGACGTGTCGTCAACCCTCAGCAGTTCGTTGCCCGACGCATCATAGAATATCGCCCCGTAATCCTCGCTAGCATCAGGGTGCGTGTACTTGCCGATAGCCCCACGAGTACGTGTGCCGTCATGGAACGAAGCACGTGCGATAGGGTTAGCCCGTTCACGATCCGTCAGCCGGCGGTTCATCTCTTGCAGATACCCCGGCATCGTTGTCTTATCCGTCGGTTGCATTAGTCGCCTCCTATGCGATCACAGCGAACGCAGCCGACTCAACGAGTTCGACCGTGATCGTCTCCTGGTTGCTTGCGAACGACACGTTGCGTTGCACGATACGGAAGTCATCAGCGATGTTGAGCAGTCCGACCGACGCACGCACTTCGACAATATCGCCTACACTATAGTCTTCATAAGCTGGTGAAACGTCAGAACGAACGACAGCAGTCAGCGCAGACAGTGCCACTCTTCGCTGTGCAAGCTGCCGTTCTGCGTGGCCAGTTAGTGTGGCCTGCACCGATGCGTCAGACGAACCAACGTACTGCGACAGCGCAAACGAAGAACCTGCCTGTGTGGCCGTACCGATCAACTGCTCTGGCCCTTCACCCTCACCGAGAATGTCGACCTGTGTGGCCACCTGTGAGCCGTCCAACGTGAAAGACAGTTTCTCGATGTTAGCGTCAAGATCGAACACCAGCGATGTTGTCGTGCCAGTGTTCGACGTCGTGCACACAAACTCGACTGTGGGCACACCTGACGTGTATGTCAGTTCGTACTCAAAGTCGAATCCGTTGTTGACTGCCGCCAGCTGCTCGAGCGCCTGAGCAATGTTCTTCCGCTCCCACGAAGGATACGTTCTATCACGGGTGACACCGCTACTGTTAGTGCCTGCGGTGCCTACAATCGTCAGAGCGTCTGTGACGCCGTTGGCGTAGTCGATCAGTCCACGTGCAATGTCTAGCTGCTCTGTCGCAGCGAACGTTTGCGTGGCACGTATCACCCTGCGTGCAAAGTAGGTGTGGAACCCGCCGGCATTAAGTGTGGCAGTGTTGCCTGCCGTGTCACCCGCCATCGTCCACACTATCCCGCCGAACACGAGCTCGCCGTCACGCTCCACCCACAGCACAGTTGACCCGGCAGCGACCGTGGCAGTGTCCGACAGATACGACTCGAGCGGCACCGAGATCGTGCACGCCGACGCACCGTTCAGGACGTCAGTGAACGACAGCGACTCAACCGGCAACTCTGCCAGAAACACCGTCGGAGCTGCCACCGTAGCAATCATCGCACGATACGCAGCCATCAGAGCGTGCAACCGAACCGGTTATCAGCCCATGTCTTGAACCTAGACCACTCTCCATCCGCTGTCACGTCTCCATCGTACAAGCCAAGGAATGCCAAATCACCTGAGAACGGCCACGACGTATTGCTCTTCATAAACAGTGCTAAACTGTTGAGATCATCGCCGCCAGACCCCGTGTTGACGACCTCAGTGGCGTCTATGTGGGCTGTAGCATTCGCAGATGTCACGTATGACCGTAGAGCGTAGGTGGTGCCAGAAGTCAACCCCACCGCAGGAGTGTAACCAGTACCAGCAATCGAGAACAGTATCGAGCCATCATCTTTGATGAGGAACGTGTAGTTATCCTGTATACCAGTGCTCTCACTAAAAATTGTCGAGTAAGTGCTCGAGGTTTGCGCTCCTTGGTTCCACACGCATACCAACGAGTAACCGCCAGCGTCCGCAGGGAGTTGACCCCCAAGTGTTACTTGATAGCTTGGATGATCCCCTGCCGTGTCAGCTCCCCTGATAGCTGGTCGGCCGTTAACGTTTGAACTAGTGACATATGTAAGCGTGGTCTCTGCTGCGGAAGTGGCTGTCTGGTCATTCCCAGAGGTAGTTTCGTCAGGGATCGGCTCCCCCTCATTTAGCACTTGATTGTTCGTGTACCCTTGCGCCTGGAACGTCACACCGTTAGGGTAATATAAGGTATGCCACGGTATAGCCAACGGGTCATATGTCTCCCTTGCTGCTCCTACGACACCAAACATCGCACTCACGAGAAACTCGATCCCATTTGGCCACCGAACCAAGTAGTACCTGAATCGAACGTTGTGAAACAGTACACAGAAACGCTCGAGTAGGTAGGCAACAGCCCATCTGCCCAGTCAACCGACGCAGGCCATGTTGGCGTGAACGCTCCCGACAGTTTGAGCAGGAACGTGTGCCCGTCCGTCGTCGGGCTAGGGAACGTGAACGTGCAGTCGTTGTTCATCACAACCTGTTGTGCACCGTCAAGCGTCAACGTCTCAGTTGTGCCCGATGCCGTCACGTTGTTGCGTGAATACTGACCGCTTGCTATCTCCTGCAGCGCATCGTCGACAGTGGTGGCAGTGAGATATCCGCCGGCGTCGGTGATCGTGTCCGCAGCCGCTCCGAGCGTCGTGCGTGCAGCCGCTGCTGTCGTGTCATCTAGGACCGTCGCAGCAAACGTGCTGATGGTCGTCGACGCAGGCAACACCAGAGTCTTGATATCTGCATCGACTTCTGAATCCATCAGAGCGCCAGCCGCTGTGACGTTCGCAGTGTCAGTGACATCAGCGAGCGCCTCGATAGCGTCCAGCTTCGTCTCGTCAGCAGTCGTGAAACTCGCCGTTGTAGCAGCGAGCACAGCGTCATATGCTTGTACGTCTGAACCGATAGCCAACCCGAGCGCAGTGCGTGCATCACTCGCAGTGCTCGAGCCTGTGCCCCCGTCAGCCACAGCCACATCAGTCGACCCGGCACGATACGCAGCCGGCAACGCAGTACGGGTGTCAGTAATGTTTGCGTCAAGAATTGTGGTGGCGGCTGCTGCGACAGCGACCGACGCAAGCGGGATACTGTTAGCAGGTGCCGTGGGTGATACAGGAGAACTAGCTGGTGTCCCAGCGACGACAGCGATAGACCAGGCGTCGGTTGCTCCGGAATATGCGGAATCTTCGACCTTAGCCACTACAAGATCAATCCGTGGGTCAGTCGGGTCAGCCGCTGTGACTACAACACCTGTAGCAGCGCCTCTGTTCTCACAGAAGTACGAACCCTGATAGGTGCCCTCTGTACCGACGATCACGCAACGACCGCCCGCCACCTGCACCGTCATTGCGGGCGTGTCAGACTCAGCAACCAGCAGTTCACCGCCTGCCTTGTCGTACACTCCTGAGCCGTCGTCTGATAGCACGCCCATCGCACGCCGTACGCCCTCAGCCGGGTGCGTCGATGCTTGTATGAATGTTGCCGGGTTATGTACAGTCATTCTTGTCTCCTTTAAACGTAAGTGTCTCGATAGTAAACTGCGAGCGTTGCCGCATCGCTGCCCGTACGTGTGAGCCTGAGCTCATCTGTTCCCGCTGGAACGTCAAGCCACATGGACCCGACGTCAAGAGTCGAATAGTTGTTCGTCACTCCGTTCAGCAGCACCGTTCGATTCTGCCCGTTAACCTCAAGGTACGAACCGTCTGCGACAGTGGTCGTGAAACTCATCTGAGCGCCATCGCTGCTACGTGTCACAACCGGGTCAGTTACCGGACCGTACACACGGAACGTCAACGGCGCTGCAAACGTGCCGGCGTTCACAGTCTCAACAGCGCCAGGATTGATAGCGCCGCCGAACGACAAATCGAACGTAGCAGAGAACGTGAGGCCGACTGTTGTCGCCTCAGTCGCTGACACCTGGTCAGTCTTCAACGTCGAAGAGTACAGCCGGGGATCGGCAGCCGCTAACTGAAACTGGCAACGAGCCACGCCCCGGGCGAACTCTGTCGTGACAGGAACGCTGCGTTGCCTGACATGCATCTCAGCCTGCACGATGTCGCCTCCTCCAACACCAGGCACACGGAAGAACGTTGGCACTTGATCGACAGACGGAGCGAACGCACGGGCCAACGTGTCAAGCTTCGCACCCAACGTAGACGCAGAATCCGCCACCACGTCAAACCCGAGCGTGACGGCCCGTGTGCCCAGATAGTCCTCGCCTGCAATAGCACCGTGACGCCTTGACAGCGACCGGTCACTAGGACGTGTAGCAGGAGCACCCGCCAACCCTTGAATCGACACGATGTCGAAATCTGTGCCGTCACCCAGCAGATAGCCGTTGCGTTGAATCTGCCAGTCAGCAGTGATCAGTTCAGACATTTAGTTGACTCCTGATACTTGTAGGCCCCACACGACAGCATCAGTGATCTCTGACGGCGTGGCGTTCATGGTCGTATTGACTGTGATGTTGTTTGTGCCGCCTCCCCGTGGCTGCGGACCGTAATCGTAGCCACCTCCGCCAATCATCGTATATGCGGGAGAATCCGGGTTACCGTAGTCGGCCATCGAGTACGCCGGCTCGTCGTCACCGCCTCCACCAAACAAACCACCGACGCCGCTGATTAGCCCGCCGACAGCGCCCGCACCGTGCTCGAGGCCCCACTGAACCGGACCGGGCAGCATGTCCCAGATCGTTTGACCGACAAACTTGAGCGCAGCCACAAGGCCTTCCATGATCTTGTCACCC
>Ga0209308_10004647_pt1 | contig 10770 bp, 16 predicted proteins | sample COGITO_mtgs_1204_3_FD_184806 | JGI IMG/M metagenome (GOLD analysis project Ga0209308, IMG submission 184806) | Pelagic marine microbial communities from North Sea - COGITO_mtgs_120405 (SPAdes) (version 2) | ecosystem: Environmental > Aquatic > Marine > Epipelagic ...
CATCACCGCGGTTCATCTTGCCGCCAGAAGCCATCTTCTTCATCTTACCACCGCAAGCACATTTCATTGCGCCACATGACGGACAAGCACTGCCGCCTTTAGCCATCTTTTTAACGCGGTCGCCAGTAAGTTGGCTTCCCATAGAAGAACGTCCCATCATAATATTCACCACTTTACCTTATCTGCCCAATAGGCGGCTGACATTTTACCCTTGGCAATGTTCTTGCCGTGGCGGGCCTTAAAAGATTTACGCTTTGCCTTCATACGGTCGGACTCACCGGCTTTGGGTTTGCCAGCAGTCTTCGCGCCCTTCTCACCAAACCGGATAGTCTTGATCTTGTCACCCTCTTTAGCCACAACAATGTGAGACTTCTTCGGATGGCTAGGAGTTCGCTTAGGCTTGTTAAAACCAGCTACCCCTGCTCTTGCTAACCGTGGGTCTTTTTTCTCAGGCATAGCTCACTCGTAAAAGATTGTAGCGGTTACGTTTGCGGGTAGTGATACATACACGCCGTTTTTGGCAAGGATGCCATCCCCCGGTATTATAATATCGACTGTACTCTGAGCCTTCTCGTCAACCTCAAGAAGCACAGTGCCGGAAGCGGCGGCCGCATTATCATAGAATATTACATCCCCTGACGTGCCGGATGCTGTGTTCACAACCACACCCCTTAAACGGCACCTACGATTTATAAGTGCCGATGAAGTGTGTGCGTGAGCGGAGAGTACATCATTCCCAGCCATAACGTATCACTCTATAAGTAACGTCATTACGTTCCCTGAGCCCGTAAAGGCAGAAACATAACAACCTTCGTCAGCTAAAATACCGTCGTTTGGAATATATACGTCGTTCCAACCAGTAGGTAGAGTTAACTGTAATATAATAGGGCCAGTAGCCGACCCACTGCGAATAGTAAAAGCAGCTGCGGATGCGGCGTTTACTAAAACCCCTTGCAGCCTGCCGCGCGATGGGCCTACAAGTGCGGCGGCATCGCTTGCCGCAAAGTTATAAGCTCGTACTTCTTGCCCAGCCATAATCTAGCCCTTCTTCTTTGAGGGACGCCCACGCTTGCTTTTGACAGGTTTTTCTTCCCACGCCTCATTTACATCAGGTGTAGAAGGGTCATCTGCTTTAAGCGTACCGTCGTTATTCCTAGCGCGTGTCTTCGCTACTTTTATAGGGGTGCCGTCGGGGTTTAACCCCCGATTAGCGAGTTCTTCGGCAGAGGGTGCTTTAAACCTACTCATAACCTAACCCCTTATGCTGCGGCGATTGTGGCACCTGTGTCGGAACGCTTCCAGTTTGTTCCGTCAGAGAAAGCCAATATTGCTGCGCCTGCTGCGCCGTTTGAAACAAATACAACAGTACCTGCGCCAGCGTCTGAAGCTGAAGGTGCGTTTGCAACTGTGTATGTTGGAACAACGATGTCACCGATAAAACCGTTGGTAGAGGTCACTGGACCTGAAAATGTAGTCGAAGCCATTTTAGTACCCTTTGCATAAGGATTCGCTCTGTAGTCTATGCAACGTCAGGCGGGTAGATACCTGTCTACAAAGCTAATGTTGTACCCGTTGGTCAATCATACAACATGTACTCACAAAAAGAAAGCGCCTCTTTATTCTTGCTCAACCTCCATAACTTCTGTGGCAATAGGAAGGCTCACCGGGTGCTGGTAACACGCCTCTGGGTTTCCCTGACCCGCTTCAGTCAGAAACGTAGTCGCAGGTGGCTCTTGCCCCATAGGACACTTGCACTCAGCTATTCCGTTTGGGCCTATCTCGCAGTTCCAGCTAAAGCAGTTGCTGGCCCTAGCGCCTTGGTTGAGGCTGGCATCGCATTCTTGCACAGTTACCTTCATGTTTCGCATCAGCTTGCTAAAGTTGCTGGCCTCTTGCGGGTAGTATTTCTTGGGGGCAAATAAGCTCCATACATGCTCGCTATCGGTCGGATCGCAGGAACCCTGCATGTTGCCCATTGTGGTGTCTGCGATAGCTTCCCCGTTGAGGATAGGGCATTTGCATGCTACTTCTGGGTAGGCGATTCCGCTGGTCCCAGTAATCATTTTCCCAGTGGGTTTGCACGTCGATGCAGCGCACAGTGCGTATTCGCCTGTACAAGTGGTGATACCCGCCTGAGCGGTTCCGCCCAGCAATATCAAAGCCAAGATAAGTTTTTTCATTAGTGCGAACCCCTGTAATCAAACCGGACAACCACGCCTTCATCGGTGGAACCCGCTTGTGATTTGATTGTCAGTTTTGTTGTTGTGCTTGCTGGAGGCCAATCCAGATCAAAACTACATTTCCACTCATCCCCAGTTTTAATCACGCCAGATTTCTTTTTTTGTTTCTGGCTCGATTTATAAATATCAAATTCAACTTCCCATTCTTTCGTTTCGGGACGTTCGTTTTCGATCTGGTCGGTTCCAGTTATGACAATGTAGAAACTACACTTGTCGTAGGAACCCGGGACTTTGGTTTCGTCTGTGTTGTTTCCAGATGGTCCGAGACGCATGTCTCCATTTTTCCATTCAGCCATTTCTTCCTCCATGAAAAAGGGGCCGCGTTAAGCAGCCCCTTCTATTTAGTCTACAACTCGCTTTACGCGCCTTGTGAACCGTAGATACCCAGTGGGTCGGAAACGCCGAAGCTGTAACGCTCACGCGCTTTGTAGCGCACGTTGCCAGTGTCGAAGTCGCCGTCCATGCCAGTAGCCATCGGAGAACGTACGAAGTGCTTCATGCCGTTCGGGATGTCAGTGGTCAGGAACCAAGCGTCAGCATCTGTGAGGTAGTGATTGACACCGTAACCACCGGGAACAGCGCCGTTTGTGCTGATCGCGTTGATGTCGTTGTCAGCTGTACCTACACGAAGCTCTGTTTGCAGCAAGCGAGTTGCTACGAACTGCAGAGCAGACGGGATGATGAGCTTCTGAGCGCGAGCTGCGATCAAAAGGCCACGTTCGTCTACGTATGCTGCGATGTCGATAATCGCTTGTTCGAGAGAAGTCTCGTTAAGGTCAGCACTAACCGCTGGACGGTTAGAGTTTGTACCACCACCAGTTGTTGGGTGTGCAGTGCTGAACAGTGTTACACCGTCACCAGACTGGAAAGTGTCAAAGCCCGTGTTGAGCAATGAAGCAGCTTTAACCTGCTTGGTGTAGGCCATGGCGCGAGCCAAGGCTTTTGTGTAACGTGAGGACAACGAATCGTACAGGTTGTCTTCCATCGCTTCTTCAGTGATGGCGAAACCCATAGCAATTGTCTCGTGGGTGTAGCGAGCTGTAAACGCTTCTTGTGCATTGTCATATGCAATAGAAGAACCTTCAGCTTTTGTTGGTGCTGCACCAAAACCAGACAATTTGACCTCTTCCTCAAAACTACGTTCTGAGTTTTCAGTCTCATAGATGTCTTCATGTTCGTTTTCGTACTTGCCGTACTCAAGACCAAAGAGGGCGTTGAGGCCGGGAAGTAGTTCTTTGAGCGCCTGTGCGCGTGAGATAGCCATGTTTTATCCCTCCTTACAGGCCAACAGCGTTAGTCATGCTGCTGTAGCCGGGGTTAAGTTTAACCAAAAGATCAGGGAAAGCATCACCAATTGGAGATACGGCACCCACGATGCGGAAGGCGGCGGTGGTAGTCACAGTTGTCGCATCGACGGCACTTGTGGAGTTACCAGTAGCAGTGTTGCCAGTGGATGTAGACTGAGCAGCTGCGAAGAAAGTGTTCGCACCAATGTCAGACTGGTCCATAGCGCCATCTGCTTGTACTTGGAACAGTACGTTTGGATCGTCTACAACATACGCCTTGATAGCGCCGCCATTAGCAGTGCCGGAAGGATAGTACTGTGCAAACGTAGGTTGGCCTTGGTCGTTGACGTATTCACAACCTACAAACACACCAAGCGAACCAGTTAAGGTTGTACCTGTTGGGAACGCGTTGGTTGTGCCGTCGGCACCTGTTGCAGTTGATAGTGCGATGTAGCCATCGGCACCGATATGAACGACTTGACCGTAGAAAAGGTTTGTGCCTTCTCCCGCGGGGTCGATCAGGTACTGGGATGTCGCCCCAGCGTAGGCCATACCGTCGGCACGTTTTACCGGCTTTAGGCCGTAGGGAGCAGCTGTAGTAGCCATGATGCTCTTCCTCCAGATTCATTTACTATAACAGTAAAGAGCAGCTGCTCCTTACCAGATGATTACCGCGAACTACGCTCTGGTCTAAGCATAGGCATACGCGGGTCAGACTCACGCATGTAGTTTCTATCGACAGCTTCAGACTGATTTTGTGCAGACTCAAGTTGGCCGTAGATGCGGTCGTCTCGTAGCTCGGTCGGGATAGCGCAAAGCAATAACCCACCAACTTCGATATTGTCCTTAAAGCGAGAATCAATATCTGACATGATGTGTAGCTCAGGATAATCCACTGCCTTTACAGGCACATAGCCATCACGGAACCGTCCAGATACGTTTGTCATATCTGCATTACCCAAAGTAGATGTGCGAATCCAACGGAAGGAAAGCCCGTCACGTGGTTCGGGGGTAGGCAGCATTGACGAACGCTTCCAAGGTTTACGACGTTCACCCATTTCACGGGTTTCGGTTGTGCGTGGTTTACGATCAGCCATTTTGCATATCCTTTAGCTTTTGCGCCGCATAATCTTTATTAGATATTCCGAGACGCTTGGCGATTGCGGCCTCAGACGAGGTAATGACAACTTTGTTGCGTGATGAGGCGGTACTTCTACCCCCCGGGGCCACCACGGAGCCAGCCTTACGTTGTGGTTGTCGAACCTCGGGTTCCACGCCCGCAAAGCGATCTGGGTAACGAGACCGCATGGCCTCATTTATCTTATCATAGTACACATCTGACGTAGAATCAACGCCAGACTCTAATAGTTCTTCATGTACGAGCATAGCGTACCGTGTCATGCCCGTATCCTTCTGGAACCAATCGTTCTCAGCTGCCCATTCTTGTGCCTTGCGATCCGGTTTGGGGATGCGCGGTGCTGGCTGTGGTGCTGGGGCAGATTGGTCTTGTACGGCCTGTCTCGCGGGCTTCCAATTTTCAACACGATCAGCCTCTAGCTGTAGTTTAGACAACTGCATTTGTGCTTCGAGCACTGCGTCTGGATCGCCAGCTTCGTAAGCCTCCTTGTAGGCCCGCTTCGCACTGTTAAGTTCAGATGCTACGCGCGCTTTGGCCTCGTTGACCAGTACGCCTTCGCCCTCAGAAAGGTTTTTACGGAGGCGTTCGGCCTCTTTCTTCTGGGATTCAGCGTAGCTAACAGCGGCTTCGCGTTCACGTTCAGCTTCTTCCTTACGACGACGTTCTTCGTGAAACTCAAACTTCAGCTTCTTAATGCGTTTCTGCACCGACTCGCTGTGCTTTTCGAGTTCTTCGTCTTCGGGGATGTCTGCTTCAGCATCCGCGGCGCGGCGTGGACGACCTTTATCCTGTTCAGGAGTATCGTCCTCGACCTCTACTTCAATCTCACCATCGGACATATCAACTTCGATGGCATCTTCGATTACGTCTTCTTCGACGACGGTTTCAAGTTCTTTACTCATACTCTGCTATACCCCCGTGGGTCTTCGACTACAGCCTCGACTGTGTCATCGTTAATAATGCGAAACTCTTTGTTATGTAGTTTAAAACGTGTGCCTGAGTACGATCGGAAGATGATAAAATCACCTTTTTCGCACCAAGGCCCGTTAGGAAACCGCTCTTTGTCAGTATAGGCTTCAGCGCCTACACTTATGACATAACCAATAATGGTGGCGGTCTCTTCCATCTTGGTCAGTGAGTCCGGCATATAAACGCCGCCCTCTGTCTTTCCATCAAGTTCCGGTATCGCGATGAGGATTTTGTAGCCCTTGGGCTCTGGCAGCTTTGCCAGTAATTGCTCGTCATCGACTTTGTCGGTAGCGTACATTTTAGTCTCCTGCAGTGATTAAAGGCTCACAGCGCCCTTTGCGTGGACTATTCCACGTTATGTCGTATATCTACACGTATGATCGTCAATCATCAACATATCTTTGTTCGATGTCTTTAACGTCGCCACGTATAATAGTTAGAGCCTCGTACTTCCCAACGAGCCTCCAGTAAGTTTCTTGATCTTTTGCGCCGCCCTCGGCGAGATGTTCCGCTATCGCGGTGCGGCTTTCGTCAAGCCGGGTCAACATTGTATGGAAGATACTATCAGCCATCTAGGTCTACTCTCTCTGCGACTTCCATAGCCAGACGTACTGCTGACTCTTTCTGGTCTGTTTCAAGCTCTGCGACCTTAACAGCGATACGTGCTGCCTCTTTCTCTTCTTCCGAGGTAATACGCTCTTGTTGTAGGCGCGCGTTCTCTTGCTTGGACATAGCGTCGATATTCACCTTCAGCTTGTCCATTTCGATTTTGTGCTTCAGCTCAGTCTCTTTAATCATCAGCTCACGCTGCTGAATCTGAGTGAGCGGGTCCGCCTGCTGTGCAGCGGCTTGTTCTGCAGCTGCTTCGGCTTGGTCCTTCTGGAACAACTTGTCCGCGGCCTGTGCAGCCAAACGAGATACCTGAAGTTCGATATCTTCTGGCAACGGCGCTTCTGGGTCTGGGAGTTCCACACCAAGTTGTTTCTGTATCTCTACGCGATACTGCAGTGCGACGTGCTCTGTAATGTGGGACATCATCGCAGACTGAATGGCGCTGGCAAATGGTGACTGACCCACAATCTGCTGGATTTTTGGGTCTTGCATCGCTAACATGTGCGTCTGAATATGCGCCTCGTGATCCTGATAAGCAAAGGCTTTGACAGGCTCTTGTTTTAGAATAGACATATTCTCTGTCACTGGATCGGCAGGTTTGACGTCGCCCGGCAACTTGATGATGTCGTCGGCATCTTTGATCCCCAAAACTTCGAGCATTTGCCGGTGTAGTTTGCCCATGTCGTACATTTGCGGAGCTTGTTGGGCCAACTGCAGTGCAGCTTGGTACTGCATAATACGTTGGGCCATTGTAGCTGCGTTAGGATCAGACACCGGAATAACGTCCACACGACCATCGAAGTCGGAGATACGATCTGCGGGTTCATCCATCTCGTAGGCGTACTCAGCGGGCATATAATCATGCACAATCCGTGCCAAGATACGCAGCTCTTGTTTCATTGCGGCGTGTAGGCGAGCTTGAATACCCGACATAACCTGCATAGACCGCTCCATGAGCGCCAGAGTCGTCCCTACAGGAGCCTGAGCGTTGATGTCACCCACTTGGATGTCACCTACTGCTCCTATGCGTCTACCCTCGTCTACGACGTTCCCTAAGAGGCTGTAGAGTACACTCGATGGCTCCTTATAAGGCAGTGGAACAATCGCATCCTTAATAGTACCTGCTGGAACATCCACATCCCGAAACTCGCCGGGCATAATTGGCGTGGTATCTCCAGTGATACGCATGCCTCGGGCCTTGAAGCCTGCTGGAAGGTTGGACAAGGTACCAGCGTCAATTAATTGACGCATGATAGACGTAGCGGACTTCGTAAGACCACCTAAAGTGTGGATGAGACCCGTGCCGTAGAAGCCCATACCGGGCAAATAGGGGTAATGTACGACGTGCATGCGCTTCTCGCGTTTACTGTCGTCTTCATACCAATTGCGTCGGATAGCCAAAACGAGGCTAGAAGACTTGTCGATTGTCACCACGTATGGGAGAGCAACACCGTCCACGTCATCAAAGGGCTCAGGCAAATTCAAGTCCACGTGCATCTCTAAAATGGTATGTCGTGGATCGTCAGAGAAAGTAGGCTCGGAACCCTCTAGTTCGTTATATTTCTCTTCGATGTCGGTGATGTCTCTAGTCGCTGCGGGAAGCTCGACATCGCGGTAAAACCCATTCACCTGAAGTTTTAGTACTTCTTCAGGCGTTTTCTTCATAACGTGCGTAAATCTTGGCGCGGTCCGCAGGTTCGACGCCCCGTAAGACACGACTAAGTCTTCTGCGGGGACAAACTGGGATACAGGGCGCTCTGAAAGAGGATCAAAGTATATTTTCTTGAACGCAGAGCCCGCCATCGGCAATTTAAAGAGCATCTGCTCCATCTCATCCCGGTAGTCAGGCATCTTCTCAGTGATGAGGTAGTTGAGTTCAGTCTCTACGCGCTGCGCCTGCTCAAACTTCTCAGGCGTTAGCTTACCAACAATCTTGCTACGTACCGGCCCTGACGCAGGGAGTAGCTCTCCCATGGCCTGAGCTTGGAATTTAATCACTGCTTCGGTCATCATAGGGTGATACACCCCAGAAGCACCGTTCCATGGCTCAGTGCGCTCCTCAACCTTCATACCGAGCAGGTCCATGCCCTTGATGTAGGCACTGGCCCATTCACCACGAGACTCGCGGTCAGAGGCAAAATGATCTATCAGGTCGTTCGCTATACCCTCTAGCTCGGCGTCGTCGATGTATTCGGCAAGGTTAGAGTCGTGGGAAACTTCTTCGTCCATATCAGAACTGTCACCAAACTCGACGACAACAGACCCGTCGTCCATAACAACTTCGATAGATTCCGGGTCTTCGACTACAACGGCCAAATCAGGGACCATGTCGTCCTCTGCTAAGAGAATGTCGCTGGGTTCCATAGATTTTTCGACTGCCATAATATGCCTCATTCTGAGCGTTTGAACGCACTATAGCAGATATAGTGCCAAAATAGAAAGCCCACATTGTGGAGTGAGGGCACGACGAACGAGGGAGTGCCGATGCGAAGTGCCCCCACGGACGCTACCAACGTCCTGTGAAGAACCATACTACACCTGTACATGTATGTCACTCCTGTCAATAGTACGCCGCCCTACGATGTAAATACGAGTCGTCGTCTTCCATGTCTGTTGGGAGACGGATAAACCCACCCTGACGGAACCGTAGCAGTGCCATCACCGTGCTATCGACCAAGTCATCATTCGACATGAACGGAAACCCAGCCACTTCCTCGACCAGCTCGTCTGCCCATCGGGTCGCCGGTACCCAGACCATACCCGAGGATATGATGTCTGACACGGAGTTTAGACGCGCGAGCTTATCACCGGTGCCCCTGTGGGGGGTGTACTCGGTCACGGGCAAGCCCATACGCCGCATTTCTTGATAGAGTGCCACGCCAGAACTCTTCTTCTCCACGATAAACGCATCGGGTTCCCAGTGCTTGTACTGGTCCATGGCCAGCTCTTTCAGCTCAGGGAACTCCAGCCGCTCTTTTATGCTGTCAAGCAAAATAATGTTGTGCGAATCCGTCTCTTCGTGCAAGAAAACACCCCACGTGGTAAGTGCGGTGTAATCGGCGCGGTTATGCTTCTCTGCCGCGGCATCGAGGGACATAATCACGTACTCAACACTTGGCATCCGGTCGTGCTCCCAGATGTTCCACCACTCACGCTTCACGATTGAGGCTTCTTCGGAGGTGGGCTGCTGTTGGTACTGCGAGTTCCACTGGAACGCAGGCATCGAGGCTTTGGTCCGCTCCAGTGCTGCCAGATCAAAGAACTCAGGCCACAGGGGTTTCTGTATCGGCTTGCCGTTCTCGTCCTCAGAATCTAAAATTGCTGGAAATTCAACGATTTCGTACTGGTCGGCCATCTCGTTCTTGACCATATCGTTTGTCACACGGCCCGTGAGGTCGTCCATATGCCATCTGGTTTGCACGATAGCCACGCGCCCGCCGGGCATTAGTCGGGTTCGAGCACCGAAAGTGAACCACTCGTAGGCCTTTTCGAAGACTGCAAAGTTTCCATTGATGACGTCTTGTTCAGAGTGTGGGTCATCCACAAGAAGCAGATCAGCACCGCGGCCAGCCAATGCAGAACCGATACCACACGCGAAGTACTCACCACCAAAGTTGGTGTTCCATCTCCCCGCTGACTTACTGTCCACCGCGAGAGAAACCTCGGGAAATATCGTTTTATACTCATCTAGGGCGATAAGGTTACGTACTTTACGTCCAAAGTCCACCGCTAGATCAGTTGTGTGCGAGACCATCATCACTTTTTTGTCTGGGTTCCGCCCTAAAAACCACGCTGGGTAGAATATTGACACGAGCTGCGACTTGCCGTGCCGTGGTGGTATGTTCACGCACACCCTATCCTTGCCGTCCTCGGCTGTGGGGCCACGCTCAACCGCCATCAACATGTTTGCGAGGATTCTGTGGTGCCGCCCAACCTTGTAATCTGGCTGCATCCGCTTGCAGAACTCTATGAGGTCGTCGTGTGCGGCCTTGTTTATCTCTCGTGTGGACAACTCCCCCACGATTGAGTCGATCTCGGACAGCTCTTCAGGGCTAAACGAGTCCAAATTGTCCAGTATGTGCTGTATGTCCTCCTGCGAGAAGTCCATATCCTTCGCAAGTGAGGACAGATTAATCGACATCGAGCCCCAACTCCTTGTCCACGTCGATAATATCACCGTCTATTGTGATGGCATCCTCGATCTCGGGCTCTGGATTTACCAATCTAGCGAGCTTTTCACGCAGTTTGTCCTTCAGGTCATCCGATGTCTGGTGCGTTATAGTCACCTCAGACTTCTCTGCGAACAGACCTACGTCGGATATCTTACCGAGCAGCTCCAACGCACGGATGCGTATGCGCGGATCAGGGTTCTCAGTCTCCTCGATGAGCTTATTTGTCACCATATGGCGCACTTGCGCTGCACTTTTTACCACAGAGTGCCCGAAATCCTTCAGGATTCTGTCTGTCAGCAGCAGAGTTGCCGGAGTCAGCTGGGCCACCCGTTTCGGCGTTGCAGCCTTGGACG
>Ga0209308_10004648_pt1 | contig 10770 bp, 9 predicted proteins | sample COGITO_mtgs_1204_3_FD_184806 | JGI IMG/M metagenome (GOLD analysis project Ga0209308, IMG submission 184806) | Pelagic marine microbial communities from North Sea - COGITO_mtgs_120405 (SPAdes) (version 2) | ecosystem: Environmental > Aquatic > Marine > Epipelagic ...
TTTTTTAAGTTTTCGTAATGTTTTCTTTCTTATAATACGGTATTTCGTATTTTTTGTTTTTTTCTCCGCATGAGTGTTGGTTTTATATTTGTTTTTATGCGTTTTTCTGTATTTCTCCTTTTTATAATTTATATCATAATCTTTACCATAATCTTTACCGTAATTTAAATGACCACCTCCTTCGCTTGTTAATGCTTTTAATGTTATAGTTTCAATGTCTTGTTGGTTGCCGATTGTAATTGTATTTTTAAACTCTTCCTCTGCATTTTTTTCAGGTATTTTTTTTAATTTGTCAATATACTTGATATAGCCTTCTTCTTTCTTTCTTAATTTCTCAATAATACTAGTATATATTTTAACTTTGTCTTGTAATTTCGCTTGTTCATTGTTTAAAGTAATTGTTCTATCTTGTTCTTGTTCTTGTAGTGTTAATGGTTTATTATTTACATTTAATTTGTATAATTCATTTGAAATTTTTGACAATTCTTTATCCTTTTCACCTTTTTCTCCTTCGAATGATTTTTTTAATTCTTTAAACCGAGCCAAATCTTCATTTAATAAAGTAATTTCTCCTTGTATTTTATAATAATACCCTAATTGTGAATATATTTCTAAATATCGCGACTTTGCGGTTTTCAAATTTTCGTTTATTATTTCATAACTGTCTATCGGTTTATCCTTCTTGTCGTAACTTTCTTTTTCCCTTTTGGTTATTTCATATTCATTTTTATTTTCTTCACTAATTAGCCCTTCCTTATATTTTGCAATTAATAACTCTTTTTTTAAATCATCAATTTCTTTTTTTACTTTTTTTAAATCATCTTTTACTGTTTCTTGTTTTAATTTTTTCTCTTCCTTTGTTTTTTCAGTTTCAATTGTGTCTTTTGCCGTCTTTATAGATTCACGCGCTCCTCTCCAGATTGCTGGATTTATTTTGCTTTTTATTACTTCTATATCGCCCATTTTTTTTCTAATATCTCCTTGAACTTTCACTATTTCATTATTCAACGATTGTGCGTTATAACCATCACTTAATTCCCTTTTTTGAATTAACTCTTTTTCTCTATTTTTTAATGATTTTAAATCAGATTCTTTTTCAGGTAATTTTGCTTCCGCATACAATATATTTTTATATTTTGCATCAATTATATTTTGCTCTCTTTTATTTTTTAATTTGAATAATGTATCAATATCCCCGCGATTAATAAGGAACTCTTTTATTTTATTTAAATCATCAATATCAGTAACCATATTATTTATTGCCGATTGATATTGTTCATCTATATTACTATTACCTTCATCAGCCTGTTCTGCATCCTTCAACTTTTTAATTTCCTCTTGTAATTCTTTATAAGCTATAATTTTTTTATTCAATTCAGTTTGAATAGTATCACTATTACCTTCGGTAATCAAAAGTTTATCAACAGCTAATTTAATGGCTACAAAATCTGTATCTGTATCTGTAACTTCCATAGTTGGATCATTTGTAAATGTGTTATTTAATGCCAATAACATTTTTGATTGAATATTGTTAATCATATCATTTACAAATGCTGGATAATTGGCATTACCGTCATTACTAGCATAAACAATATTTTCCTTTTTAATTATGTCTATTTCATTTTTATACTTAGTCATTTCTTTGATTAAAAATTTATATCTATTCTCCAAATCATCTGTTTCTTTCACCCAGCCAGGTGGTATTTTTTTATAATCTTCTTCCTTTTTATCAAATAATTTCATTTTCCGTTGTAAAGGAGTCCAACTATTCTCTTGCGCAATTCTTTCTCGTTCATTTTCAGGTTCTTTTATATATTTATTGCGTTCTTCCCATTCTTTCTGTAATTTACTAAAATGTCTTTTTTTTGTTGGTTCGGTAGTATTTAAAATAGAGGGAGTAGATATTTTTTTTTCCGGCGCATAACCAAAATTGGTGCCAAATATTTCCATACTATCATTGGCAATATTTGCTTTTTTTGCTTTACATGTCATTCTACTAAAATCGCCTGCATCTGGATTATTTGCAGCATCTAACAATTGCAATTCAATCTCAACTGTATAAGCCAATGGAATTTTTTTATTTAATGTATCTAATTTTTTATTTGTTTCAATCGATGGCTTATAGGGCGGATTATAAACACTTTTTCCAATAACATAGTCGTTACCTAAAATATAAAAATGTCCATTGACGGGTAAAAACAAATTTTTAATTAATTCAATATTATTTGTAATAATTTCTTCTTCACTCAAAGGATCTGATTTTTGTATAGTTATAACATCGCTTACCTCGTCAGCAATAAAGTCCGAAATTGCGTTTTGTGCCAAAGATACAGCATAATTTTTAACTTGTTTTTTATCAATAATTAATGTATTATCTTCTTCTTTGTCTGGTCCAGTGACATATTTAATGAGCTGAACATATTTATTCAAATTCATAAATACTTTTTGATAATCATTTCCAACACCGGATTTTTCCAAGTCTTTCATAGTAATTTTCACGAATGATGGAAAAAAAATAAAATTATTATTGCTTAAATCTTTTAAGTCCGACATATTTGGATGAAATGGAATTAAGTCATATTGTTTTGTAATTAAATCTCCTGTTGTTTTTATGTCAATTTTTAATATGGTTGTTTCAACTGATATTGGTTGTTCAAAAATATCTTTTTTATTTTTAGACGACATATAATCTTATATTAAACAAACAAAAGATTATAATACATAAATCTAAATACATAAATCTAAATACATAAATCTAAATATATAAATCTAAAAATCCAGCGTGCTTATATTATTATTATTCATATTAGTTAAATATGTGCTAAATTTATTATGCATGTTACGGCTACGGGATTTTTCTGCTTTTTTCAAAATATTTAATGCTTTTTCCTCTTCTTCGGGGGAAATAATATCATCATCATTTGTATCAATTAATGCTGTAATTTTTTTCATTCTTTTTGAAATCAAACAATAATCACTTTTATCATTAAATAAAAATTCAGATAATATAACAAAAGCAGCAGTTAGTAAAATAGCATAAAGTATATCGCGCGTACCCATAAAGACAATTGTAAATATAATTATTTCCCTTGCCAGACCATTTCTTAACATTTGTTCTTGTCCTTTAGTAAATTTGAAATCAACATATTTTGACCCCACATTTAAAAGGATCATTGCAATACCTATCATCAATTTACTTTCGTTAATATGTTTTAAATACATCGTATTGATATTTTTAAAAAACTCAAGCATTACTAATATAATAGTATAAAAAAGATTATACTATTATATTTAGAATTACAATTTTCTTTGAATTTTATCAGTTTTTTCACGAATATAATGAGTAATTATTCCAGGAACTTCTCTAATATTATCTCCCAAATCAGGGAAAATATTTTTATACTTATTAAAGATATCCTTTATCATTTTTTGACTCATGCGAAGTTGGGCGTTTCCATATTCAGCCATCGCATCAAATATATCTTGAAATTCATTTCCGAAGCTAAATAAGTATTTACTTGGAATTCTAATTAATGCAAGAGCGATAACATTTAATATTTGATAGACCGGTTTTATTATTTTTATCAAAACACTTTTTGATTGATTTACATTATGGTTTTTATTTTTATTTTTATTTGTATTAGCAATAAATGAATCTCCTTTATGCTCAAAACCTTCACGGGTATTTAACATTTTAAGTATAAGAATATATGCCAAAATTATTAAAATTGTATATAAAGTATAGTCTAAATAGTACAATCTATTTCCCATATATAATATCCATATTATATCCATATTATACGAATTTAATATCACAACAATAATTTAATATTACACTATTCAATTTGTTTGTTGAACAGGTATAGTTGTTGATTTTTGTTTTAATTTTTCTTCAATTGACATTAAATCCGAAAACGGTTCAATTGAATTGTCCTCATCGTCATCGTCCTCATCGTCCTCTATATCATTATTATTTTTACCTGTTTCTGTGTTTGAACTAAATCCTTCATATAAAATACCATTATTGAATTCGTAATTAAACTCCTCTAAAAATATGATCAACATTGCCATTATCATCCCACCTAAGTGATTGTATAATGTTAATACGACCGTTAATAATATTAGCAATATCTTACCTTTTAAACTTTTATAGAAATTTACTAAAATCATAGGCATAGTATAAACCAAAAAAGAAATTAAGAAGAAAAGGAAAATTATTTGATTAGGAATATACATTTATATTATAATAATATTTTTTTAACTGTAATCAGTAATCAGCAAATAGTAATCAGCAAATAGTAAACTATAATATTGAAAATAAAATTGTAGTATAGATGTGTTTTTATGAAAATAAAAATATCTTATTTTCATATAGATAATGTCATCTTTAGCATATTCGGATTATAATGATAGTTCATCCATAAATAATATGGAGGATAAACATAAAAATAAAAAATTAACTAGACACAATACAACAATTAAAAAGCGTAATGATGCAGGTAATAATGAAAATGTTAAAAATATGTTGAAAATAATCAATAATTCAAATGGTTATGACAATGACAATGACAATGACGATAACGGCGATAGTTCTGGATTAGCCGATTTCAATCCTCCGCCTAGAGCACAGGTGTCAACAACAAAAACAATTGATAAAACGGAACAAACTATTAATTCATCTACATCAAATGTGAAAGATATAAATGTAGATTATGAAAAACCAACGACAGTTCATAACGATGAAGCTGATATGGATAGTTCAGTAATGGATGTAAAACCTCGTCATAATCCATCACCATTAGATAGTTATGAAGGATTTAATTCATTACCTAAACATTATGCATCAGATTATTATAAACAGTATGTTCCTTATTTTAATCAAAATGGTGGAAGTAGTAATACAACTATGAATAAGGGAGAACTATTAGACAAATTGAATTATATGATTCATATGTTGGAAGAACAAAAAGATGAAAAAACAGGGCATGTGATGGAGGAAGTTATTCTTTATTCTTTTTTAGGTGTTTTTATCATATTTATAGTTGATTCTTTTGCGCGGGTTGGTAAATATACACGATAAATTATACAGATAAATTATAATTGTTGGCTAATAGTCGTTTTCCTTCATCAAAAGCCAATTACAGTGGTTGTCTTCTTCGCACTCATCATTGCATCCTGCATGCTTAAATATGTGGATATTTTGGGATTCTTCGTAGGAAGGCTCCGTATGAAGATAATTTTTTTCATTTTCGCGGACCGCCCGAGCTTGGTCGCGAATCATGAGTGTATTCTTTTGATTGGCAAATCGTTCGCGTCGCCATTTTTTTAACAACAGCTTTTTCTTAATGAGATTTTGAAGCATAGGGTCATCGTCGCGATTTGATACATGGCGGTTACCACGGGTATTCTTTTTATTGTTCTTGATAAAAGCATTATCGACAACAATATCAGACAACTTCTGTTGGGAAGTTTGGCGAGTGGAAGTTTGGCGTGTAGACATTTCGGGTTATATGCTCTGACTGGGTTATATATTTTGTAATACTTATAAGAAAATTCAATTTTTTTCACTAATAATAATATACTAATAAAAAAGCAAAGCCTTTGTATTTTTCACTGAATAGACAGCATAATTATAGAGGAAAAATGCGGTAGGGCTTTTAAAATTACATTGTACTGTTGGAATTGTAAGCATTTCATTAATAATCTCTTTACTATGTGCCGTATCTTCAATAAATAATATATCAACTTGTGTTTGTCTTTTAAGTTTCATTAAACTTGTCATAAACCCAGAAATTAATACATCTATCGATTTACAATTAGACACGATTGTTATACACTCCGCTGTTTTTTTATCATCATAATACAATTCAATTATACGAAAAATATATATCGCTATTAAATTTCCATTAAAAATAATACCATATATTTTTATTTTTCCTAATTTAATTAAGTTAATCACGCTCGAAACATCGGGTAAAATCACACATTCAAAATTATTTTTTTGTTCTTGAATAAAAGAAACGACAAGATTTAATTGTTGAACACCAATATCAATCACATTCATCGAAGCATTTAATATATACTTATTCAATGAATTTATATTCGATGAATTTATATTTGCAACATCAAATGAATAGGTATCGTAATATACAAGTGGGACTATAGCGGTTAATTGCCCTTCGCGTTTAAACATATATGCGTTCACTTTTGAATTAGTGCGCGCCATTCTATAGTAAAAAGTTTGAATCATCTCGGGAGAAATGCCTTTTTTTCGATATCCCGGTTTAACACATAAATGGTCGACATAATATACTGGAAAAGAAATTGGCTTTTTGTTTTTTTTTAGTGTTACATTTAATACTCGCGTTGTAGTGAGGCCAATTATGTCGGGTTCAGCATTAACTGGTGCAAATAATAACTTGGGTTCTTGATAAATATTAATAAATGAAGAATGATTTAAACACTGCAAATAAGCAAGAATATCTTGGTCAGATGGTTTGTAGTGTGTTGAATTATTGATAATATAATAATCGCGTATAAAATTACATACTTTTTTTATAATTATATCTGTTTCATCCTTGCCATTATCCTTGCCATTATCCTTGCCATTATCCTTGCCATTACCACTATCCGTTGGTACTTTAATTAATTTATTATTAATTAAATTTACAAATTTATTTACTGGCGGCGGATCATGATTTATAATTCCCGGCGGTTTAATCCAATATTTTAAATTATATATATGAAAAACAGGCTGCGTATGCCAAAATTGCATTTTAATACGAATATATGCTGTTATAATTAGAAATAAAATTAAGACCAAGCTTAACATATATAAAAAAAAGTGTGATGTAATTTGAATCATCTATAAATAAAATAATGTATTAACTTATTATTTTATTTTATATTTTAATATTAAACTACCAAATAATTTGTAATTAAGATTCAATGAGTATTACTTTTCATTTAAATTGATAAATTAAGTTGGTTTTTGTAACACATATATATATTGGCTATCATATTGACACTCCAATAAATCTATTTTTGAAATGATAATAAATCCAACACTCTTTGCAATATCCAATATTTCTGCTTGCGTTAGCATATACAGTTTATGCTCATTTTGAGTAACATTTCCACTTTTAAAGTTTTTAAAAGTTTCTTTCATAATTGCGTTTGGATCTTCTCGACTTTGTACCTTTTCTTTCAAATCAAAATTTGATTTATATTCAAATTCATTAAATTTAACAGTAGTTGATGTTATGCGTTTTTTTGCATATTTTTGCGGGGAGACAATACTAAACGGATTTCCTGCCGGTAAAATAGGATCAAATTTATCTCGATTCACCGTATGAATCGCTAAAAACCCGCCTGGCGTTAACCATCGCATACAATTTTCAAAAAAATCTTGTTTATTTTTCATATAATATAAAGTAAAATAGAAACAATTAATATGTGTAAATGATTGCTCGCTAAAAATATCAGGATTAAGAGCGTCAGCCACTTTAAATTTCAATTCGGGATAAGTTTCTTTTGATTTTTTTACCATACTAGGCGATATATCTATTCCAATTACTTCATAACCATGTGCTTTTATACTGCTTACATGATGACCAGTACCAGACCCAATATCTAATACCACGCTTTCGTCGGATGGTGTAGTGAATTTTATCCAATTACCAATTTCATGATCGTTCTTGTTTTTATCGAAAACTAAATCATCATAAATAGAAGCATAAAAATCATTGTATATATTTGGAACATCATGATTTGTTTTAAATTCATTTGTTTTTGGTTCTTCAAATCCTTCCACTTGTTTTTTACCATAATTAAAAATGAGTGACATTGATATTAAGAATGCCAAAAAATATAATACTTTATGAAGTAATGTAGTTTTAGAAAAAATATTAAATGACCGTTTTGCCCTTCGCAATATGTTCGTATTAGGCATTTGTATATATGTATTATATATATAATTTATGAATGATACTGACATTAATGATAAGAGAAGTAGTAGTGAATTTAAAGGAATTACTTTTTCTAAATTTCAAAAATCCAAAGTAAAAGGAGAGCTTATTAATTCTTTAATTAAATCAAAGATTGAGCCTGCTTGTTATTGGACCGCCGAGCTTATATGTGCTGGACATTATAGTGATTTGTGGGAAATTATTCTTATGTTTATTGGTAGGTATATTCATTTAGGTAACCCTAAATTACCTATTTATATATCAATGCGGTTTAAAAGTTTTAAAGAAATCATATCAAATGGATATGCTGGAAATGAATTATCGATGAGAAATAATATAAAAATTCGTCATCTCTTTGCTGAAGTCATTAGTGTTCTTTGTCATTCTCGGAAAAAACATAGTTTGGAAGCTATTAAAATCGAAAAAAACGATGAGTTTAATATAGCAGATATGGCAAGCAGATTAAAAGCACCAGCAGTAACTTATGTACAAGATATTTTTAAACCAGATGATCCGAAAGAATTGTTTATTGCTATAAATGAATTTGCGTATCATATAACGAAAGAATCAAAAAATAGTGTGAGTTCGTGTTATTGGCTTGAATGGATATTAGAGTATGAAACTTTATGTAAACATAAAAAGGAATTATGTATAGGAGAATCACGCCAAATCGCTCCAATTCAAGATAAGTTTAAAAATGATATTATATGGATTGTATGGGAGGTTATTTTACGCGAATGTAATAATACAAAAAATCCTTTAATTATTAAAATCGTAAATGCCCTTTTGGAAATATTTAGTATTAAATATAGTAGTGGTGTTAAAAAGCGCAGAAAGTTTCTTATTTATTTTGCAATATCCATTTTAACAGAACCTTTTGATTTGACTATTGATATTATTAATAATAAAAAAGAATTGGACATTATTATCCAAAAAATTGGAGTTGTTTATAAAGAAATAAAAAAGAATGAAGAATCTCTCAATGTAGATTATTTGTATAGTGGTGTAGAAAAAACGAATTTAGATAAAACTGTTGAGAGATTGGAAAAAATGAATTCGATAATGATATCGCGTGTATAAAAATTTAGTATAAAAATTTAGTATAAAAATTTAGTATAAAAATTTAGTATAAAAAATGTAATTATATACTAATATGACTATTCCTACAAAAGTATTTATTGTACCTTATAGAGATAGAATAAATGATAAAAAGATTTTTTTAGAAAAAATGAGTGTATTATTAGAAGACACAAAAGATTCTGAACCTTATGAAATATATTTTTCTCATCAATATGACAATCGTCCCTTTAATCGCGGCGCAATGAAGAATATTGGTTTTATTGCATTGAGAGATAAATACCCAAACGATTATAAAAATATTACCTTTATTTTTCATGATGTAGATACATGGCCTTCGGTAAAAGGGTTAATTGATTATAATACTACGGTTGGTGTAGTAAAACATTATTATGGTTATAAATTTGCGTTAGGGGGAATGTTTGCAATTAAAGGTTCTGATTTTGAAAAAAGTAAAGGCTTCCCGAACTTTTGGGGCTGGGGAATTGAAGACAACCTGATGAATGATCGTTGTTTGGCGGCTGGTTTAACTATTGACCGAAGCCAGTTTTATGATATAGCTGATAAACGAATTTATCGTTCATATGACGGTGTTAAAAGAGTTATTTCTAGAAAAGATAGCCTTATATATAAACAAAATGGCTGCGATGATTTAAATTCTCTTAAAAATATGGAATGGACATTTCACAATGAATATATAAATATTAAAAAGTTTGAGTGTAATATGAATCCGTCTGAGCAAATATACGAATCCATTGATATTCGTAAAACAAAAAAACTGATTGTGCCAAAATCTTATGAATTTAGAAGAGATTGGAAAATGTTTAGTAAGTAAATAAGTAAATTATTGAACGCGACGTCTTCGGCATTTTTGTTTTTCACATTTAAAAATTAAATCTGCATTTTAAACGGTCAAATGTGAAAAAAATCTCGAATACGGAGCAGACATTTATAATATATATATATATACATTAAATGTCGTTAAAAAGGTCAATAAACAGTATTTCAAATAAATTTGAAAATATCAGTGGTTCTTCTCCTCGCTCTTCTGAAGGTATATATAAAACCGCATCAACTATAAAAAATAAAGCATCATCTCTGTTTTCGCCAAAAAAATCCTCATCGGCTAAATTAATAAGTGATCAAGTAGATTCTTTAAGGACAATTTCAAAAAAATCGTCCGATAAAATGTCCTCTCTGTTTTCCCCAAAAAAATCCTCATCGACGAGATTATTAAGCGAACCTGCCGAAACTTTAAGCAAAGCTGCTTCTAATATTTCGCAATCTGTTTCTTCCGCGGTACCCGATTTAAGCTCAATTTCAAATTCATCTTTAAATATGAGTGACTATAGTACGACCGGTGTTTCTGGAGGTATTTCTTTTTGGCAGTATTTACTTATAATTCTAATATTGATTTTTATGGGAATAACACTGTTCCTTTTTTTACTTAAACCAACGGACAAGGATATAACTCATTTATACGACCCATTATTAGAATATTTAAATAAAACATTTAATACAAATTTTAAAATAGGAGGTAAAACACAACACGTTGAAAAGGAAGAAAAAAAAGAAAAAGTGTCTATAAAAAAAAATGAAGCAGCTGTTCATAAATTGGAAAAAGCATTAAACGAGAAAGAAGTTATAAATAAAATTGACAATAAACATCACAATAAAACTGTCAAAACTCAAGAAACTGATTTGTTACCTACACCTGTAAAAAAAT
>Ga0209308_10004654_pt1 | contig 10757 bp, 6 predicted proteins | sample COGITO_mtgs_1204_3_FD_184806 | JGI IMG/M metagenome (GOLD analysis project Ga0209308, IMG submission 184806) | Pelagic marine microbial communities from North Sea - COGITO_mtgs_120405 (SPAdes) (version 2) | ecosystem: Environmental > Aquatic > Marine > Epipelagic ...
ATCAAACCATTCAAGAGTCGCCATATATAGTATAACTAATCACGCCTATTTATAGATGGCTGGGACAAGACCCAATGTCCAGAGGACCTCCGATCTTATATCAAAGATTGGGCATCTGGCGCAGACGAATGTATATCAAGTCAAGGTTCAAGCACCTGGTCCTGTCTTGGGTTTTATTTATACCCAAACAGGCATCAAATATAACGAAAATATTGAACTATTATGTCATAGTGCTTCCCTGCCTGGTAGTTCTTTTGCTACGCATGAGAATACACAGGACTTCTATGGAACTAGAACTAGGTATGCCTATAAGAGGCAGCATGATGAAGCATTGACACTTGAGTTTTATGTTGATAAGAGGTACGATATATTCTCATACTTTGATGAATGGCAAAACTATATCACTGGACAGGGGTCAATCTATAACAAGTCATCATATTATAATTCCAATCAAATTCATAGAGCAAACTATCCTAAAGGATCTACAGGGTATATGACACCCATCTATGTGACAAAGTTTGAGAAAGATATTCAAGACCAGGCTATGGAGTTTTGTTTCATTGATGCCTTCCCATATCAAATTAATTCTACACCAATTTCTTATGGACCTGCTGATGTCCTTAAGATGACGGTTCAATTCTATTACACTAGATATGTGAAGCGTAATTTAGTAGGTAAATCAAGTCAGTCAAGAACTAGAGATACATCGGATCGTTTCGGAGACTTCTTTATCAATAGAGATCTAGGGGTAGGAGCGAACGATAACTCTGGATCATTATCTGGATTTGCTTAATAAATAAACCGACTGAAGTTATTATAGGTTGTTATGCCATTACCAACGATTGCTACACCAACATATGAGTTGGTATTGCCTTCAACTCAACAGAAGATTAAGTTTAGACCCTTTCTAGTTAAGGAAGAGAAATTACTTGTTCTTGCTCTGGAGACAGAAGATTCAAATCAGATTACTCAAGCAATCACTGGAGTAATTAGGAGTTGTATTCTTACGAAGAGTGTGAAGGTAGAAGAACTTCCCACCTTTGACATTGAATATTTGTTCTTGAATATTCGTGGTAAGTCTGTGGGTGAGGATGTAGAAGTTAATATCATCTGCCCTGATGATGGAGAGACAGAGGTTCCTGTTAAGATTGCTCTTGATCAGATTGAAGTTCAGTTTGATAAGGAACATACAACTCAAGTAAAGATTGATGATAAACTTATGATGGAGATGAAGTATCCATCACTAGATCAGTTCGTCAAAAACAATTTTGACTTTAATAATGATAACTCAATGGAACAGTCCTTTGAGATTATCGGAAGTTGTATTGATAAAATCTATAGTGAGGAAGAAGTCTGGGCAATAGATGACTTTAGCAAGAAGGAGGTTGAAGAGTTCCTTGAGCAAATGAACTCCTCTCAATTCAAAGAAGTTGAGAAGTTCTTCAACACAATGCCTAAACTTTCACACGAAGTCAAGGTTAAGAATCCAAAGACAAAGAAGTCTAGCACTGTCGTATTGGAGGGTTTATCCAGTTTTTTCGCGTAGGGATGGTTCATATGGATCTGGAGGGATATTATAAATTAAATTTCTCCTTGATGCAGTACCATAAATATTCATTAACTGAGATTGAGAACATGATTCCTTGGGAACGAGACATCTATGTTCAACTGCTTAAGAATCATCTAGACGAAGAAAACGAAAAGGCAAAGGCAAGAGCGAATGGATGAAATTCCAGAGGGTTTAGAAGATCTACTTAATAGTATCAGGGGCGAAGGGAAGTCCCAACAATCCTCTGCGCTTGCTGTTATCCCTAATGCGGTAAAGCAAGAAACAGAATTAGTAGATGACGAGATTGATGAAAGAATCCTCGCTCTACTTGGTCTTGAAAATATAAACGATATTGATTACGCTACCTATAAGACTCTTCTCCGAGAGAAGATGATGGAGGGTAGGATGTCTGGCACAGAAATGCCAACCGAAGAGGTTGAACTTTTAACAGATGAATTCAAAAGAGTCAAGTCAGCGACTGGTAGATTTAAAGTAAAGAGAAAAAAAATAAATGTAGGGTCATTCTTTGAGACTGCTCAACAAAAAACAGAGACCACAACTGCGGAGGTAGAACCTGCTGGTGCTCTGGTTAAGAATCCTATGGTGGACTTACAAGGTCCTCAAATAGTTGATGATCTAGAAGAAGAACAAGAGAAAGATGATAAGTCAGATCAGTTCATCCGAAATGTTCTTGCCCCGAGTCTGAATAAGATTGAGGAGAATCTAGAAAGTATTCTTGAGACTGTTACAAAACAGTTTAAGTTTGATAAGAAAGAGAGTGAGAAGGCAGCAGATGCCGCGCAAACTACAAAAAAGAAAACAAGAGAGAAAAAAAGGGAAGCAAAGGTAAAGGGTGGTGTAAAGGGTGTTGCCAGTAAGGTAGTCAAACCTGTCAAGGGTTTGTTTGATATGATTCTTGACTTCTTCAAGAACATTCTTCTCGGTGGAGCACTATTGTGGTTAGTTAACTTCTTACAGAACCCTGCTAAAGCAATTCAACCATTCATTGATGTCCTTGATAATATTATCAAGTTTGTTAATAGTGTAATTAAAACAATTTTTGATTTTATATTCGCACCTATTAATGCCGCAATAAGTTCTATATGGGATGGGCTAGGTGGTCTTGAAGACACTTTAAATAATTTACTGTCAATGATACCTAGGTTTGGACAAGATCCTATTGAACCGCTTGATAATATCAACGAAGAAAATAAACCAAAGTTTGAAGCACCACAGTTTAGAACTGATGAGGAAGGAAATTATATACCACTTGAGAATCCATTTGGAGATCCAGAAGCAAATCAACCACTAGTCGCTCCTGCTACTACTGAAACACCTGCTGCTACTGAAGCACCTGCTGCTACTACTGAAGCACCTGCTGCTACTACTGAAGCACCTGCTGTTACTCCTCCTGCTACTACTGAAGCACCTGTTCAAGGACAGACGCAGGGTGGTATGGTTCTCAATGTAAATGGTATGGCATTTACTCAAGGTGGTCCAATTAAGGAAGACTCTGGTGTAAATATTACTGGGATGGGGAAGGACACGCAATTGATTGCTGCTCAACCAGGCGAAGTAATGATGAGTAGACCTGCTGTCCAAATGATTGGGGCAGAGAACTTACTTGCTGCGAATGCGGCAGCTGGAAGTAGTAATAAACCCAAGATGGGTATGCCTAGGATTGGGGGATCAAGTATGTTAGGTATGCCACCCATTATGGGAGCATTCACTAATGGTGGTTCTGTGACTAATACAATGTCACCTATCACTAACCTTGGTTACACTAGTGGTGGTTCTGTGACCAACTCATCAACATCACCTCTTAACGTCTCCAACTTTAGATATGAGGGTGGTGGTTCTATTACTGGTAGTTCTGGTCAGACCGTCACAGGTATGGGACCAGATACTCAACTGATTGCGACCCAACCAGGTGAGATTGTGATGAGCAAGAAAGCCGTTCAATCCTATGGTGCCAACAATCTTCTGGCCATGAATAGGGATGCTGGTGGAACTAACATCCCAACCATGGGTAGTGTTCAGGGATTCTCTGGTGGTGGAATGATCTTTGATCCAAAAGATCCAATGGGATCTTTGATGAGGATCAATCAACAAATGAAAGAAACTCTTCCTAGTGCTCAATCGTTCCCTGGAGCAAGTCCCTTGCTTCAGTCTCCTGCGACACAGATGTTCCAACCACAGTCACCTGTGATTCCATCGGGACCTAAAAGAATATCAGGTGCTAACTATGATGTAATATTACCACTAGATCATACGAAGAAACCTGGCACTATACCTGATACTCCGGGTGGTAATACTTTTACTAACTCAAATGCTACTGGTGCTGATGGTAGAGAAAGAGAGCATCAAGATAAAGCAGCATCGTTGGTTGGTAAAAAACTAACTGACATGGGATTAAGAGTCAAAATTATGACTCCCGAAGAGTATCCAAGTTATCAAGATTATGATAAGGCATTGGCTACCTTTGCCTCAAAGGGAATAAAGATTGTTCCACTTCACTTTGATGCTATCAGAGGTGCTGGTGGGGTTGGATTCTTGACTAGAACCAAGGCGGGGGATGCCGGAGACGCACGTTTAGCAAGTCCTATTCAACAAGCACTGTCAGAATTCCAGTCTGCTAATCCAGAACTAGGCAATATCTCGTCTGATACTATGGGCAATGCCACTATTAATAGAGCGGCAAAAACAGATGCTGCTCTGGTGGAACTTGGTGTGATGGTAGATTGGGAAAATAGATATGGACCAGACTTCACACAGTCTGCCAAGTTTGATCAGTTAGCAACATCAGTATCCAAAGCAATTTTTAAAGGTGGTGGATTTGGGACACCACCTGTCTCTGGTACTGTTCAAACTACTCCTCTTGTTTCTCCCACGGAACAATCAACTACGATGAGTTCTTCTCCTCAAGCACTTCAAGCACCAGCGATGAGAGTATCTCCTACAACTGGTCTATTGATTCCTCCTGGACCACCAGGGCAGAGACAAACCAATGTTATTATGGCAGGTGTTGGTGGACAGCAACGACTCAACAGTGGTCCTACAAGTGCTGCTATGGCAAGTCAAAAGAGACTTCCAGCAATCTCTCCGATTGACGGTGGGAACAATGAAATGATCGTCATCAAATCAATCTATAACATCGTAGGATAAGATGGCAGTACCTCTTCTAATTGGACTGACAAAGGCACTTGTAACACAAGCACCTAAACTTGCTGCTAAACAACTTGGCAAGAAAGCGGTGAAGAATGCTGCTAAAGATTTTGTTAAAGGTAAAGTCAAAGATAAATTCAAAAGTAAAAGAGAACAAGATAAGAAGAAGAAAGGAGGAGCATTGGTTGAGACCGAGGGTGGTCTTACAAAATACTCTATGGGGTTTGATTCTCCATCAAAAATATCACCACAGAAATTAATACCTCAAGGTGTTGATCTTGATGCTAGTACTCAGACTGTATCTGCTAAAGGAAAGATTAGTTATGATAAGATTCAACAGCAACTTGATAATATAGAGGGTGTAACTTCTGCTCTGAATAAAGCATTCAAACAACAACTTGATGCCAAGAAAGATACTGCTGCGAAAGCAAAGAAGGCTGCTCAGACTTTAAGAAAGAAACAAAGAGAAGAAGATAGGGAAGGTAAGAAGAAAGTAGATACATCTTCTGGTTCTCTCTTGCCAAAGGGTGATCCCTTTAACATTTTTAATTTCTTAAAGAATATATTACTTGGTGGTCTTGTTCTTTTCTTAGTTAAGCAAGGACCAAAGATAGCAAAACTTTTTGGATTCTTAAAGGATAATCTTTACGCTGTCTTCCTTGGTATAAAGTATGGATTAAAAGCATTCAAAGGTGCGTTTAAAGCATTAGGTAAGTTACTACGGGGAACTGTAAAGGCGGGATTCAAGATTGCTGCTGCTCCATTCAAACTAGCAGGCAGAGTAATCAAGACTTTGTTTGGTAAGATCGGCAAAGGTATCATGGCTTTTGGTAAGTATGCTATCAAGAGATTTAAGGATCTACTTGGCATTAAACCACCACCAAAACCTGGTAAACCTGGGTCTGGTGATATAACATTAACTGGTACTGGTGCTGGAGTTGGATCTGGTTCAGGGGCAGGTAGATACTCTCGCACTGATGCTAGAGGTAATCAAATAGCAACCAGAGGTAGAAACTATAGAAATCAACTTGGGAGAGTTGGACCTGCAAGGACAACTGTAAGATTTAAACCTGGTTCACCAATGGCTAGGTTGAACAGTGCTAGAGCAAATCTTCAAACTGGTACTCTATTCAAAAAAGGAGCAAATCTTCAAAGAGCGACTTATAGAGCAGCAGCAAAGACACAGAAAGTTGCTCAAACAACCAACTCTTTCCTTAAAACCTTATTGGGTATTGGTGGAGCCAAGGATATTGCGAGGTTAAAGACAGCAAGTCCTGTGTTGAAGAAGGCATCTAATTTCATGAAGGGAGCAAGGATCCCAGTTTTGGGTCCGATGATTGTCTTTACTATGACTGCTCTGGATCCTGATCCTGAGACTGGTGGTATTGGGAGAGCAGCGTTTAAGGCAATTGGTGCTGGTCTTGGTGAGTTCCTAGGTTTTGGTATTCCAATTCCTGTTCTTGGACCTATCATTGGTGGACTGCTTGGTGAGGTTATGGGCGATGTTGCTTATGAACTCATTGTTAATAAGAGTCCAGAAGCAGCAGGTGCTAAAATAATGAATGCCGTTGGGGCAGTAGCAAAAGTAGGTGGTCAAATATTAGATTGGATGAAAGGTGTTGTTGGAAGATTTTGGGAAGCACTTCCTAAACTGAAACTTCCCGAAAAAATAGGACCCTTCTCGCTTCCTTTTGGATTAGGTGGTATGGAAATACTTGACCCTAAAATGTTTATGGGTCCTTATGGACTACTTGGGGCATTTGGCACAATGGGTAAAGCAATGGTTACTGCAATATTCCAACCAGATAAAGAAGAGAAAGGAAAAGTTGATGATAAGTCAAAAACAAAAGTTGATGATAAGTCAAAAACAAAAGAGAATGAAATCACTTCAACTACTGATGGTGCTTCTCCCGCATCACCTGGTCCTATGGGCGGCACCCCATCTCAGCAACAAGCATTTAAACAGGTATATGATATAGCGGCGAGAGTTGGTGGGGCAAACTTCCCCGAAGTTGTTGCCGCACAAGCAATGCATGAGACAGGTTATCTTGCCAATCCAAATAGTGTTTATTTTAAAACTGGTAAAACCAATGCTTTCGGTCAAACTATTAATGCCAGTGAGGTTGGAACAAATGGTATTGTAGATAAGATATACTTTAGAGACAGATACTGGGCGGTTTATGACAGTCTTGAATCATCAGTTAAACATAACATTAAACTATGGCATAATGTAAATACTAATTCTGGCAATTATAATGCTTTCAGCACTCCACTTCAAGGCATAGCAAGTGTTGCCCCTGCCTATTCACCTAATGCTGATAAGGCAAACATTGCTTTGGGATATACTGTTGATGCTTATAGTAAAGGTATGGTTCGTGCATTGAAACTTGGTGGTTATGATCCTAAAGGTAAAAGGGGGCAGACATCAAAAATCACAACTACAACAACTAATCCACCTGGTGTACGACCTGTCAACCCTTCTACATCACCAACAGAAGCACAGAAGAAAAGAATACAAGAACTTCAAAAGAAGATTGCCGAAGCAGAGGCACTACTTAAAGTTTCAGGATTTGCTTCTGGACCAATAGCAAATATTACTAAACAAAACCTAGCAACAAATAAAGCAGAACTTGCCAAGTTGAGTGCTATGGCAATGACTCCTATGATTCCACAGACAACTTCTCCAGCAACTGTCACCCCTCAAGCACAGACTGCTGGTTCTGCTCTGGAGAGAGCAGGACAAACAACAGGAACACAGAAGGGTGATATGGTGAGTGGGTATGAAGTAACCTCTGGTTATGGTCAACGTTGGGGTAAACCGCACGGTGGTATTGACATCGGCACACCTACAGGAACTTATGTTGGTTTAAGTGTTCCAGTAGAGATTGTATATGCTGGTAATCATGGTGGTTATGGAAATGTGATTGATGCGTGGGCACCTTCAATTGGATTACAATTTAGACTTGCTCACTTGAGTAGGATTATGGTGTCTAAAGGACAGGTGGTAGCAGCAGGCACAGCACTGGGTTTAACTGGTGGCGGGTTGAATGATCCCGGACGTGGTAGTTCAACAGGACCACACCTTCACTTTGAGGTTGATAATAAAAAGAATGGAACAACATATGGAGGACTTGGAGACCCATCACCTTATGTTCAGTATATTATTTTGAGTAAGAATGGTCCAGCACTAGGAGCACAAGTGACTACACCTGGTAGTGTTACAACACAACGAAACGCTGGTGCTATATCCCAGTTTCCATCTTATGATGCGAATGGTTCTAACACTATTATTTTACCTGGACAACAGCAGCAACAACCAGTTATGATGGGTGGACAATCTGCTGGTGGTATTGTGCTAGGAGGGTCTACAGCAGCAGTGGTAAATAGTTATTATAAGAAGCAACTTCTTGGATTTTTATATAAACAAGGATAATGTCTGAAAAGGGAACTAATCAACTATCAGATGTCAATGCTGGTAATATAAGAAAATGTATCATCACATCAAATACTGGTAGTAAGGCAGTTGATGTGAGTGCGGGAGTTGTTGACTTTAGATATTATGAGAGTGTTCTATCTAATTACATCACAGCACAAGCAATAATTGTAGATACTGGATATGAAACGGATGGTAAAACCGGCAAAGGTGTGTTGGATGACTTACCAATCAGAGGTGGTGAGAGATTTGACATTACATTTACCGATGCTGGAAACCCACAGAATGTAGTAGAGATAACACTCTATGTCAACCGTGTTTTGGCTGCTGACCCTGGCACATTAAAAGAAAACTTTATTCTATCACTTGCTTCGGCAGAGTACATTGGCAATGAATTGACGAGAGTCGTCAAGAGATATCAAGGTAAGATTTCCGATAATGTAAAATCAATTATAGGTGATGTACTTAAAAGTGAAACAGAGGTCACGGTAGATGATACTGCGATTGATTATAACTTCTATGGTAATGATAGAAAACCTTTCTATGTTTGTACTTGGTTAGCATCTAAATCAACATCCCAGTCTGCTGGAACAGGTGGCAGTGGTTCTATTGGAGGGAGTGCTGGATATCTATTCTACCAAAATCAAAAAGGGTTTAATTTTAGATCACTTGATAAACTATTAGAGCAAAGTCCAGATAAGAAATTTATATTTACTAATACTACGTCCACGAATGACGCTGATTATAAATCAATACTATCAGTTAATATTGATAGAAATGTAGACTTACAATCCAATCTCGCACTGGGTGTATATAATAATAGAACTGTGTTCTATGACCCCGTATCATTTAATTACGTCACGATTAGTTTTGACATAGAAGACCAGGGAGATAAAATTACAACTGCTGGAGAAACCCCTGCTTCTACTCTTGTCAAACCAGAGTTTGTACAAGGACCATCCAGATTGATGACAAATGTTCTTGATATTGGTTATAATCCAACAGGTGTTACACCAGAAGAGCAACTACAAAACTGGAAGGAAGACATAACAAAACCAAACTTTGATGCTCCTAGGACACAGGTTCAGTCCATTATGAGATACAATCAGGTCTTCACGATTCAAACAAATATCACAGTTGCTGGAGACTTCTCAATCGTGGCAGGTGATATGATTGAGTGTAAGTTTATTCAGTTAGAAGGAGGTGGAGATGGTGAAATAAATAAAGAAACCGAAGGTAGTTATCTTGTGGCTCATTTGTGCCATAGACTCACACCATCAGACACCTTCACATCCTTGGGATTAGTTAGAGACTCTTACGGCAGACCATCATAATGATAGAACAAGGTTTATTCAAAAGGCATTTTGTAGGTAGAGACGGATTCCATTGGTGGATTGGTCAAATTCCTGATGCCAAAACTTGGAGGATGAATCTAGGTGGTAAACGTGTTGCTAATAATACTGAAGTAGAAGGATTCGGGCAGAGATATAAAGTCCGTATTATGGGATACCATACTGCGGTAGCAACTGAACTTCCTGATGAGGATTTGCCGTGGGCATCCGTTATGTACCCTGTTACGGCAGGTAGTGGTAACAATGGTTCCTCGCAATCAGTCAATATACTTCAGGGCGATTTTGTCTATGGGTTCTTCCTAGACGGTGAAGACGGGCAGCAACCTGTCATTATGGGTGTCATTGGGAACAATGATTATCAGGCGGTGATGAAGAACATCCCTGATGCCAAGTTTGTTCCTTTCTCTGGTATTGATCCTGCCGTCCCCGACAATGCTCTTATCCCTGCTGGCACTCGTAAGGAAGGTGGAGCAGGAGAATATGTTCAGCAGGCAGGTGCTCAAGATGAACAGGTTGCGAACACAGACCAAATTAATAGTTCTACAGTTGGACTGACTGATCAGGACAAGGCGACAACTGATGCTGATGATAGTTCAGAGTCTGCTCTTCAACCTCTGGCGCAGTCAACAAATTGTGAACCTCTTCCTATGGGGAGAATTCAATCTCAATTACAGAATATTCTTCAAGAGATTGAGAAGATAAGAAAGACCATCTATGATATTGGAAGAGGTGGGCAGGAAGCAATTGCTGATGTTCAAAGAAAGATTGATAATCTGATTGATAAGGGGGCAGAGTTTATTGCTGGTGGGATTAAATGGGTATATGAACAAGTAGAGCAGTTTATTGAGCAGAAAATCAATGAGGGATTTAAGTTAGTATATGATATTGCTTTACCAAATGAAAGAGAGTTAGTTAATACTACGAGCGGCACAATTCTTGAAACGATGAAGTGTTTCTTTAGAAAATTATTCTCCCAACTGAAAGATATGGTGATGGGATTCTTGAAGGATTCTGTCAACAAAGTGATCAATGTTCCTGTTTGTTTTGTTGAGGGATTCGTTGGTGGTGTGCTTGGTTCTTTATCAGGAACTCTCAGCGGTGTGTTAGGTGGTGTACAAGACTTGATTGGTGATGCTGTAGATATTGCTGGCGCAGGATTAGATATCGCCTCTGATGCTATTGGTCTTGTTGAGGATGTTCTTTCTTTCTTGACTTGTGATGATAGACCTGAGTGTTCCGGTGTAAATGATTGGAACCC
>Ga0209308_10004658_pt1 | contig 10752 bp, 10 predicted proteins | sample COGITO_mtgs_1204_3_FD_184806 | JGI IMG/M metagenome (GOLD analysis project Ga0209308, IMG submission 184806) | Pelagic marine microbial communities from North Sea - COGITO_mtgs_120405 (SPAdes) (version 2) | ecosystem: Environmental > Aquatic > Marine > Epipelagic ...
GACGACAGAACTTGAATGTAGCGCGAGAAGTCGTCAGGCCGCATGCCGCGATAGCCAGCCTCAATCAAATCGAAATCAGATCGTGGACCTCGGGCTTTCTGATCCTGATAAAAGGCGTCGATGCGCTGGTCATCCCAGGCGTCATCGAATACTTGAGGTTGCGTAGGTCCTGCCATCTTAAAGCGTCTCCATGTTGCTTGATCAACGACCCGGCCGATGCGTGACTCAGCCAAAACAGTGATCCTAAATTGGTTTGGCCCACCCCATCTCGATTCGTTTGAGCCTGTTTATCGTCCCTTTGGACCACGCACTGCGTATTCGGATTGATGCCGCAGCGCCTAGGAGTGAGGGGCTTTTTTGTGATGCCAATGGTAAACCATTCCCCTGCCGGCGGGTAGTTTTGCGATTACAATTTGGTCCGGCAGCGTGTGTCGCGGCGTAGATGATTTACATCAGGGCCTCGGCTATGATGTGTACCTGGCTTGGCAGATAGGGTGATTGCGACCAAACCCTTAAAATAGGCGTAGAGAAAACGATAAAATTGAGTCGATTGCCCCAATTGCGATCAGGCAGGCTTTAAAAGGATTTTCCGTAAAAGGACATTCCAAAAAAGGACTCTCCGAAAAAGGACTTTCCGTAAAAGGACATTCCAAAAAAGGACTTTCCGTAAAAGGACATTCCAAAAAAGGACTCTCCGAAAAAGGATTCTCCGAAAAAGGACTTTCCAAAAAAGGGCTTTCCGTTGGGCGGTTGGGGATCAAATGGGACGATCAATAAGCGCAATAAGGTGAACTTTTGACACAAGCGAAATTAAAAGAAAATGACGCAGCGTCGCCGTCTGGTTTCTTGGAGATCCTTGCGCCTCGATTACGAGAATCTTTGATTATTGGTCAATTGCTCCTCGCAGTGCTGTTAGCGGTCGCCCTGTACAGTTTTGACCCGACCGATCCGGGTTGGACCTACACGGGTTTAGATGCGGAAGTGTCCAACCTGATCGGATCCTCTGGTGCCTGGGTCGCGGATGTGCTGCTCGTTCTATTCGGTTTGACTGCATTGAGTTTTCCCTTGCTGTTACTGATTCCCGTTGTGAAGCGCATCGCGAACCGCGGTGATGAGCCTTGGGTGTTTGCCCTGCTATTGGTTCAAGGTTTCGGCTTGTTGTTAACAATCGCCGCCTGTGCGGTGCTCTCTGACTTACACTTTTATGGTTTCGGCGACGACCTTCGGGAAGGCAGCGGCGGGGTGCTTGGGCAGCTACTCAGCGGGTTTTTACTGCCGCGGGTGAGTTTTGTCGGCACGACCGTGCTTATGCTCGCGACCTTACTGCTCGGCCTGACGCTCATGATCGAGATATCCTGGCTCAGTGTCCTGGATCGAACCGGGCGCGCAACTCTGACCGCGATTGCCAGTATCAAAGCACTGTTTCAAAAATTGCGGCTTGCGCGTCAAAACCGGGCTATTGCGGTTGAATCAAACAAGGCGCGGCAATTCAAACTTGAACAGCACGCTGAAAAAGCGCAAAAACGCGTGCCCGTAAAAATTCAAAAACGCGAAGAAAAACCGCCCCAAATCAGCGAACGGGCTGCCCGCGAGAAACAAGGCAATCTGTTCAAAATTGAGGCAATTGAAGGTCTGCCGGCATTGAGCTTGCTGGATGCGCGAGAAATTAATAGCGAAAAAGGATTCTCAGTGGATGATCTGGAGGCGATGTCCCGATTACTCGAGCTGAAGTTAAAAGATTATGGTGTCGATGCGGAAGTGGTTGCGGTGTTTCCTGGGCCGGTTGTGACGCGATTCGAGATCCAGCCTGCAGCAGGGGTCAAAGTCAGTCGCATCTCTGGTCTTGCGAAAGATTTGGCGCGATCCCTCGCAGTTATTAGCGTTCGCGTTGTTGAAGTGGTGCCAGGTAAACCCGTCGTTGGCATCGAGATCCCGAATGAGGATCGTGAGATCGTTCGGTTAAGCCAAGTGTTGTCCTCTAGAGCCTATGATGAGTCGAGCTCGCCGCTATCGCTGGCCTTGGGGCATGATATTGCCGGTGAGCCAGTGGTGGTCGACCTTGGCAAGATGCCGCATCTTTTGGTTGCAGGTACAACCGGCTCTGGTAAGTCTGTTGGGATCAACGCCATGATCCTCTCGCTCTTGTTTAAAGCATCTCCAGAGGAGGTGCGCCTCATTATGGTCGACCCGAAGATGCTGGAGCTCGCGGTCTATGAGGGCATTCCGCATTTGCTCACGCCAGTTGTCACCGATATGAAAGATGCGGCCAACGCCTTGCGCTGGTGTGTCGCTGAGATGGAGCGACGTTATCGTTTGATGGCGGCGATGGGCGTTCGGAATGTCGGCGGCTTTAACCGCAAAGTCAAAGATGCAATCAAAGCGGGTGAGCCGATAAGCGATCCGCTTTGGCGGCCCGATCCGCTGAGTGAAGATGAAAACCAAGTGGCGCCCACTTTGGAAACCTTGCCTTTTATCGTGGTTATTATTGATGAGTTCGCCGACATGATGATGATCGTCGGTAAGAAAGTTGAAGAGCTCATTGCACGAATCGCACAAAAGGCGCGGGCGGCAGGCATCCATCTGATTTTAGCGACCCAGCGACCCTCGGTTGATGTCATCACGGGCTTGATTAAGGCGAATGTGCCGACCCGGATCGGGTTTCAGGTGTCGAGCAAGATCGATTCCCGAACGATCTTGGATCAGGGTGGGGCGGAACAACTTTTGGGACATGGCGATATGTTGTACATGCCGGGCGGCACGCCAATCCCAATTCGGGTTCATGGCGCTTTTGTTGATGATGAAGAAGTGCACCGGGTTGTAGAGAGTTGGAAGGCCCTGGGAGAACCCAATTACCTGCAAGAGATCCTAGATACGAGGACCGACTCAGAGTTGCTCCCTGGCTCTGGCGCGAGTAGTGAGGATGAAGCGCCAGAAGCGGACGCCTTGTACGATGAGGCGGTCGCGTTTGTGACCGAGAGCGGTCGCGCGTCGATTTCAGCGGTTCAACGAAAACTGCGGATTGGCTATAACCGAGCTGCCCGGATGGTTGAGGCCATGGAAGCCGCTGGGATTGTCAGCGCCATGAATAGTAATGGTTCTCGAGAAGTTTTAGCCCATGCGCCGCCAGATTGAGGGTTTAGGCGTGGGGCCAGTTCGCACGCAGGTAAATCGCGGTCTTTGTCACATCGTGGCCATTATTCTGCTGGGTCTTGGGCCGCTCGCTGGAGCAGCGCCTGCAAACGTCGCGCCTGCGGCGGATAGGTTGCCTGCAGCGGATGCTTTGACTGCATTAATGGACCGCCTGAATCAATTTCAGCAGTTGCATCTTCGATTTGAGCAGCGTGTGACGGGTCCAGGGGCCGAACGTCAGCAGGGTGATTTCTATCTACAGCGACCCGCGCAGTTCCGTCTTGAATCTTTAGATCAACCTTTAGTCATATCAGATGGTGAGACAATCTATGAATATGATGCGTTGCTTGCCCAGCTGAAATTACAAAGTTTTGACGCTTTAGATGCGTCGTCTCCGGCTAAAGTCCTATTGATGAGTAAGGCTGAGTTAAGCGCGTCCTTCGACGTGACCTTTGATGCGGCGTCGGGGACCGCTGAGCACTTTGTGCTGGTGCCAACCGAGTCGACGTCATTGATTGCGTGGGTGCGCATGACCTTCGCAGGTGGGGTGCCAAGCCAGATTACGTTAATGACCCAGTCTAAAATGCAGGTATCGATTACCCTATCCTTGGTCTCTTTAAATGACGCATTGCCCGCATCGCTGTTTGAATTTGAAACGCCTGCGGGCATTGATGTGATCGATGACCGATAATCGATTGGGTGACCCGGCGTGACGGATGCTCGCATACCACCCCAGGATCTTTTAAGCGGCGTAACAATCGCAGGCGCCAGTGGGCAACCCTTAGCGGCGCGCATGCGGCCTCAAACGCTCGATGCAATATCCGGTCAAGATCATCTGTTGGGTCCTGACCGACCGCTTCGTTTGCTGATTGAACAAAGTCAGCTCCACTCCTTGATCCTTTGGGGGCCACCCGGCACCGGTAAAACCACGCTGGCACGATTGATCGCGAGTCAATGCCAGGCCCATTTTATCGCCCTGTCGGCTGTTTTGAGCGGCGTAAAGGATATTCGAGCCGCCATCGAGGAAGCGCGATATCACGCTCAAAAGGGCCAAAGAACGCTTTTGTTTGTCGATGAGGTTCATCGCTTTAACAAATCTCAGCAGGATGCTTTTTTACCGCATGTCGAAGACGGTACGGTGATCTTTATCGGGGCGACGACCGAAAATCCCTCGTTTGAACTGAATGCGGCCTTATTGTCGAGAGCGCGCGTCTATGTGTTGAAGGCGCTCGATGTCGTGGCGTTAGGCGAGATTTTAGTCCGTGGAATGGATATGCTCGCGGCGCGATCACCTGAATCAGAGGAACGTGTGGTACTTGAAACCATTGCAAAAGCAAGCGACGGCGATGCGCGCTTGGCGCTCAATCTGCTTGAAATTGCTTGGACCCACCGGTCCACTGACCATCTTGCGTCAGCGGATTTGGCCGCTATTTTAGGGGATCATGCCCGCCGCTTTGATAAGCGAGGGGATGTTTTCTTTGACCAGATTTCAGCCTTGCATAAGGCTGTTCGAGGCTCGTCCCCCGACGCGGCTTTGTATTGGTTGGCTCGAATGATCGATGGCGGCTGTGATCCGCTGTATATCGCGCGCAGAATGATTCGTATGGCAACCGAGGATATTGGCAATGCCGACCCCAGAGCGTTGCAGTTAACGCTCAACGCCTGGGATGTCCAGCGCAGGCTGGGCCCGCCCGAAGGGGAGCTTGCGCTCGCGCAGGCGGTTGTTTATTTGGCCGTCGCTGCAAAAAGTAATGCTGTATACGCTGCCTGGCTTGCCGCACGGGAAGTGGTCGCGGCCGGCGGTTCTGAGCCGGTACCGATTCATTTAAGGAATGCGGCAACGAGCTTGATGGCGTCTCTGGGTTATGGCGAAAGCTATCAATACGCCCATGATTTTGACGAAGGGTTTGTACCGGGCGAGCGTTATTTCCCAGAAGCCGTTGGTGAACACGTGTTTTATGAGCCGACTGAACGGGGGCTTGAAAGTAAGATCCGCGAGAAGCTGGTGTACCTACGCAAACTCAGTGCGGCGAGCGATTTTCAGCGCTATGAGGACGACTCGGCGCTGGAAGATGCTGAGCAGAATAATCCGAAAACGCCTTGAGCTCAGGGCGCGTAACGTTCGTCACGCGGGGCGAGGGTAAAACGAAGTAATGAGGTTTTGATGATTTGGTTTTGGGTTGGAACAGGTGGTGCTCTGGGAGCTGTTTTGCGGTTTTATCTTGCCACGAGCCTGGGACGGGGCAGCTTGGGTGGATTCCCATTGGGCATTTTTTCCGTCAATGTTTTGGGATGCGCGTTAATGGGCGTGGTGTATGTCCTGATTGAACGGTTGGAGCTGCGTGAGGAACTCCGGTTTTTTCTGACGGTGGGTCTGCTTGGCGCGTTTACCACCTTTTCAACCTTCAGTCTCGAGGTCTATGAGTTGTTAGTTGAAGGTCGGTTTACGGTTGCACTTGCCTATATGGCCGCGACGTTATTCGGCTGCTTGCTTGCGCTTGCAGTAGGGATTACTGCGGCAAGATGGGTTATGGGCCATTGATGTCGCACAGTCATTTCTCTAAGATTGCGGGCTTTCGGGGGTACGCGTTGATTGCGTTGAAGGCCTTTTCTAAAGTCTTTCAGGCGCTTTGCTATAAGGGAGAGGTTCCATGTTAGATCCAAAGTTGATTCGAGGGGACTTGCCGATGCTCGCGGGCCAACTCGCTCGTCGTCAGTTTGTACTGGATGTTGAAGTGCTCTCAGACCTGGAAGCCAAGCGAAAATCGGCTCAAACCGCGATGGAAACCCTGCAAGCAGAACGAAACCGCGTGTCAAAGGCCATTGGTCAGGCGAAGGCGAAAGGCGAAGACACTGCGCCCATTATGGCAACGGTCTCTGATTTGGGGGCTCAACTGGATCATCAGAAAGTCGTTTTCGATGACGCCTCGCAAGCGCTGCAAGCCGTGCTGATGAGCTTGCCGAATATCCCTGATGAGACCGTGCCCGAGGGGCGCGATGAAACGGGTAACGTGGAGGTTCGGCGTTGGGGAACACCAAGAGGGTTTGACGTTGCCGCGCAAGATCATGTCAGTCTCGGCGAACGCGGTGGGTTGATGGACTTTGATGTCGCCGCCACCATGGCGCAATCTCGGTTTGTGGCGCTCAAAGGCGAGTTGGCCCAGCTTCAGCGCGCGCTGACCCAATTCATGCTCGATACCCACGTCAACGAGCACGGTTATCAAGAAGTTTATGTGCCGTTTTTGGTGAACGAAGACGCATTGAAGGGCACGGGTCAACTGCCAAAATTTGGTGATGACTTGTTTCGAGTCGATCTAGAGCGGCCCTTATATTTAATCCCCACCGCAGAAGTCCCTGTGACGAATCTATATCGTGACCAAATTTTGGCAATGAATGATTTTCCCATCAAAATGGTCTGTCATACCCCGTGTTTTAGAAGTGAGGCCGGCAGCTACGGTCGCGATACCCGGGGCATGATCCGCCAGCATCAGTTCGAGAAAGTTGAGCTGGTACAACTGGTGCCGCCGCAGGAGAGCCAGGCCGCGCATGAGGCCTTAACGCTGCATGCCGAGGCTATCCTGCAGAAGTTGGAGTTGCCTTACCGCGTTATGAACCTCTGTGGCGGCGATCTTGGCGCGTCTTCGAGCAAAACCTATGATTTAGAGGTTTGGCTGCCTGGGCAAAACCAATATCGCGAGATTTCTTCTTGCAGTAACTTCAAGGATTTCCAAGCTAGGCGGCTGCAGGCGCGCTATCGAATTGAAGCCAATGCCAAGCCAGAGTTGGTTCATACCATCAATGGTTCTGGTCTTGCTGTTGGGCGCACGCTCGTGGCGGTGCTTGAAAACTTTCAGGATGATCAGGGGCAGATTACCGTCCCCGACGCGTTACGGCCTTATCTTGGCGGTAAGACGCAACTGCTCGCGCAATAGTGGATTTTTTACCGCTGCACTTTAATCTTCGGGGCGCGCCGGTGCTCTTGGTCGGGGGCGGCGAAATTGCCCGTCGTAAGGCCGTGCTGATCAGTGAAGCTGGCGCGGTCTTGGTGTGCGTTGCGCCAAAGCTTGAATTTGATCTGACGGCTTTATCGGCTGATCATGCCTGGCGCGAGAAGACCTTTGAGGCAGCAGACGTGATGGGCATGCGTTTGGTCGTTGCGGCGACCGACGATGCGGTGGTCAATGAAGCCGTCTCACGGGCCGCGCAAGCCCAAAATCTGCCGGTCAATGTTGTGGATCAGCCGAACCTGAGCACGGTGATCTTTCCGGCGATTGTTAACCGGTCTCCGGTCTTACTCAGTGTGGGCACGGGCGGTTCCTCGCCGGTGTTAACGCGATACCTTCGTGAGCAACTCGAAGCACTGGTGCCTCAGAGCCTGGTGCGAGTCGCGGCGTATTTAAAGTCGCGCCGTCCGAGGCTGAAGGCCGTAATTCCGGATATTCGAACCCGCCGCATCACTACCGAGGCGTTTTTCGCAGGACCTGGATTTAGTCATGCGGAAGCGGGTGAAGACGATTTGGCGGACGGCTATCTATTTGAGCCCACCCAGGGTGTTGGGGAAGTGTTTTTAGTGGGTGCGGGTCCAGGGGATCCAGACTTGTTAACGCTTAAGGCGTTGCAGTTATTGCAACGTGCTGATGTGATCTTGTATGACAACTTAGTGTCCGCAAAGGTCTTGGATCGCGCTCGGCGTGATGCAACGTTTGAGTATGTGGGCAAGCAAAGTGGACTGAACTCAACGCCTCAAAACTCGATTAATGCACGTCTTGTGACGCTCGCGCGTCAAGGTCTGCGGGTTGTCAGGTTGAAAGGAGGAGATCCCTTCATTTTTGGTCGCGGTGGCGAGGAGCTTGCCGAACTCATTGAGGCGGGTATTGCATTCCAAGTCGTGCCTGGGATCACCGCGGCATCGGGTTGTGCAGCCTACGCTGGGATTCCCTTGACCCATCGAGACTATGCTCAGTCTGTGCGCTTTGTAACCGGGCATCCAAAAAATGCTTCGGTCGATTTACCCTGGCACGAAATGGTTTCGCCGGGTCAGACTTTAGTGTTCTATATGGGGCTGGGTGGGTTATCGGAGATCTGTACGCAATTGATTCGGCATGGCAAGGCGGTTGAAACGCCGGTTGCGGTGATTTCTAAGGGGACAACGCCTGAGTCAGTGAGTGTAATGGGGGACCTTGAAACGACCCCTGGGCTTGTAGCGCGGGCTCAGTTGCCGTCTCCCACTTTGATCATTGTGGGGGAAGTGCTGCGGGCGCCGAGCGTGCGGCCCTTGTTGGTCAAAGCAATCGTTTAATCACAATCGCTTGGCTTCGGCAGGCCAGCAATTTGGGCTAGCTGTCGTCTCGCGCGGCCGCCAAAGAGTTGCATCAAGGCAATGCTCGAGAATTCAGGGTCGTGCTCACGCTTTAGTAATGTCATCAAAACTCTGCTCGGAGGCGAAAGCCCATATTGCGCATAGTAGGCGCGTAACAAATCGATGATCGCCCAATGCTGCGTAAACAGCGCAACCCCTAAGTCTTCTGCAATCACCTCGGCAATCTCGGGTGTCCAGTCCGCGGGTGAAACCAAAAAACCTTCCCGGTCGCGCGGCGCCACTATCGAGTCCACGTCAGGCAGTGCTGACTTTCAACGGTTAAGCGAACCCAGTCAGTGTAGGTGATGCAAGTGATTGCACGGGGCTCTGGCAGGCCGCGCTGCGCTAAATCCTCGCGCAAGACGCGAATTCTGTGGTCTTGAGTCAGGTCTTGCTGGGTGGTGATAAACACCGCATCTTCGATGAGTAATATCAAATCCGTAGCGCTTGGCCGATGACCATGCAAGCGATAAGCATCAGAGCTGTTGAACGTGTGTAACATCATCAGAAGCAGAGCACGCGCTGGGCGCCTTTGAGGCGCGCCGAGATATCGACTCGCGTCAGCAAAGTGGGTTGAATGACCAAGGCCTGGTTGTGAAGACCAAACTGCTTAAAGGAATCCTCGCAACCATAAACGTCGTGCACGTCATAATCTGCTAGGGCTTTGAATCCCCGCTGAAAATCCTTGCGCTCATGCGCCTCGACTGCGAGCTTGGGCTGGATCAGTTGCAAGCAGCCTGCGCCAACGAACAATATAGCGATGTTTGAAAAAGCGGATCCGGCTAATGCCGCATCAAAGGCCTCTTGGGCGTAGACGCTGGCGCCGGGTGGGTGAGACAAGATGAAGAGTAATTCGGTCATCGGATTAGGCCCCAAAGCTTATAACGCGGTCGCTGACAAGGCTTGCCTCGATCAGTTGACCAAGGCCTGAGATGTTGAACCCTGGCGCAAGGTTGCTCGCAGTCTTCTCGAACCGCTGCGCCTCCGAATCATTGAGGATGCCGCGGCGCAAACAGGATGCGACGCACAGGCAGAGGTCCAGCTCAAAGTTTTGCCCGAGCGTTTGCCAAGCAGTGGTTAAGTTCATCTCATCTTGGGGCGGCGCTTGTAAAGCGTTCGCCACCAGCACAGCGTCATGGTAGAAAAAGACTCGATGAATGCAGTGCCCTTCGTTTAAGCAGGCCTGCGCAAAGTGTAAAGCGCTCCAAAGGCTATTGCTGGTGTACGGTGAGCCTTGAATGTTGAGAGCGAAATTCATAACAATGTTATCTCGTAAGGCCGATGCCAGATAGAAAAAACCCGGACAATGGCCCGGGTTTTCTTACGTTCTTGATGCGTTCTGAAAGTTAGTCGTCAGCCCAGCCGAAAAGTGCGAGCAGATGAATAAACAAGTTGTAGATACTCAGGTACATGCTGACCGTTGCCAACACGTAATTGGTTTCGCCGCCAGAAAGGATCCGATGGGTGTCATACATAATGAAGCCTGAAAAGAGCACAATGGCCATGCTGCTGAGGGCAAGGTGCAGCCCTGAAATCTGGAAGCCAAAGAGGCTGCCAACAAAATTAAACAGCAAGCCGCCAATCAAAATCCAGAGTCCAACAGAGAGGAAACCGCCCAAGAAGGAAAAATCCTTTTTGCTGATCAGCGTGTAGCCTGAAAGGGTCATGAAGATGGCGCCGGTTGTTGCCAAGGCATACACGATGAGTAGGCCACCAGATTGAGACATCTGTAGGTAGGCATTTAACATCGGTCCAAGCGAGAATCCGAGGAGTCCCGTAAAGGCAAAAACCCAGCCTAATGCGGCCGGCTTGTTTGCGACCTTGTGTAGGCGCCATAAAGTAAAGAACCCGACGAGCAAGCAGACAATGCCAGTCATGGGAGGTGGCGCAACCGCCATTGAAATTCCGGCAGTGACTGCGCTAAAAATAACCGTCATCGACAACAGCATGTAAGTCTGTCGTAAGACTTTGTAACCAGCCTCGCTGCGGCCCCCTGCTTGGGTTTGGGTTTGGGTAATGAAATCTGCGTCTGCCATGATGTCTCCTTTGAAATGATCTGACCTAAATCAGCGCGGCCGATAACGGCTGCGTGTTTAGATTGTAAGGCCTTTCGCCGCTAATTCAAGGCGCAAGATTCAAAATCGTTCCTTGTCCCTCATAGGCTTTACCCTCTGCCGCGCGTCGGCCGTTATCGCGCTTGGGCCTGCGCGGCCATCACGACCTTGAGCCCTTCGAGGTACTGCGTCCAGTGCACCACTTGCGGT
>Ga0209308_10004676_pt1 | contig 10718 bp, 9 predicted proteins | sample COGITO_mtgs_1204_3_FD_184806 | JGI IMG/M metagenome (GOLD analysis project Ga0209308, IMG submission 184806) | Pelagic marine microbial communities from North Sea - COGITO_mtgs_120405 (SPAdes) (version 2) | ecosystem: Environmental > Aquatic > Marine > Epipelagic ...
AACGCCTATAAAGGCATCAATCAAAAACTGCTCAATGCATCTTGCACGTCGCTTGTCAGCCCGTATCACCAAACCCTTTGCAGGGAAGAGCAGGTTTTGCGATCATCTCTATTACTGGCGTATCACACGCCCTCACAGGACCCATACGGTCAGGCACCCCTGTGAAGTGACGGATCCCTCGCGGGGTTGTCTTCCGTCTCACTTATTAAACCATTCACCATTACGACAAGTGAAGCTGCTGGCTGGATGAACATTTATTCCTTTGCAACTTTAGGCATCCCACCGACGAGGATGGGGTAGTCACTTGAAGCCAGACAACGAGCAGTCTGTTGCTTACCGTCTCACGTCAGAACGGGTTCACAGCGCAATGATAATCGACGCGCCAATCTTAATCTCGTTTGCATGTGCCTAAACAGCAGCCTTAGTATTTGCCTATATGTTTATTTATCAACTTGCGTAAAAAACCGGCGCAAATGTGGTGAGATTGAATTTAATCTAACTACGAGTGTAAAAACACTTTAACTTTGATGGTTTTGTTTTACATTTCTCCTATGAGCATAGCCCAACCAGAATCACAACTTTGGCAATCGGTGCTGTTAACAGCAGCATTAGATATCAAGTCACCGAACGCGCATCTTTATCGTGAACGTGATCTGGCTATTGCTTGGGTCGGCGCATTTCCGAGTAAAGACTTTAGAATGGTCTGTGCTTTAGCGGGACTTGAACCTGATCATATCCACCCTCAATTTTTAAAGCTGATTGAGACATTCACAGGTGGGCAAAAGAAGCCAAAAACTCAAATGCGGTTTGCTGCTGAGTGATTATGGTAGGCATATTTATTTGCAAAACTAAGCTTTGCTATCACCAGTGTTTCAGCCTTTTAAATTAATGAATCGATCCCACTGAGCCAACTTCTGTTCCATCTTGAAATGTATGTGTGCCACCAACGAGCAAGTACTAGTGCAAAAGTAAAGCAGGCTCAATGCGTGCCAACTATGTTGTCATGGAACCTAAAAATATTCGGTGACCCTTGTTGGAGAATATATAAAATTATATTTTATCTTGCTTTGTTACAAATTTGTCATGAAAATGTCACAATTGGTGCCCCAAATTTCAGGGGCGAAATGGGAGGTAAAAATGAAAAAACGGAATTTTATAATAGCAACAGCCTTTGCTGGCCTATTTTCGACAACCGCTCCGGCCAGCGCAGCCAGTTTGACACTCTATTGCTCAGCTGACGAAGCATGGTGCCAAGTGATGGCCCGAGGATTTGAGGAAGAAACGGGCATTAAGGTAGATATGACCCGCAAAAGCTCTGGCGAAACCTTTGCACAGATCAAGGCTGAGGGATCCAATCCCAAGGGCGATGTATGGTGGGGCGGAACTGGAGACCCGCACTTGCAAGCGGCTGAAGAGAACCTTACCGAAGCTTACGTGTCCCCAATGCGGGGGGAGTTAAATGAATGGGCAATTCGTCAGGCAGTTTCTGCTGCCGATAGAACAATTGGGATTTACTCCGGTGCTCTCGGCTTTGGTTACAATAGCGACCTTCTGAAAAAGAACAATTTATCTACTCCTGCTTGTTGGAAAGATCTGCTTAAGCCAGAATACAAGGGCCATATTCAGATGGCTAATCCTAATTCATCGGGAACCGCATACACCACATTGGCAACGATGGTTCAGCTTTTTGGTGAAGATGGCGGATTTCAGTTCATGAAGGACCTACACAAAAACATCAATCAATATACAAAATCAGGGTCTGCTCCTATTAAGGCCGCCGGTTTAGGTGAAAATACGATTGGGATAGTTTTCATGCATGATGCTGTGGCACAAGCGGCAAGCGGTTTCCCCATAGTAACCGTGGCGCCGTGCGAGGGCACAGGATATGAAATTGGCTCCATGTCAATCATAGCGGGTGCTCGGCACTTAGATGAGGCTCAGAAATTTTATGATTGGGCGCTTTCAGCTGAAGTGCAATCACGTGCAAAAGACGTTAAATCATTTCAGGTGCCATCTAACCGTTCTGCCGAACAATCGCCTATGGCGCCAGATCTTTCTACAGTGAAATTGATCAACTACGATTTCATAACTTATGGATCTTCAAGTGAGCGTAAGCGACTTTTGAAAAAGTGGGATGATGAAGTTTCTACGCTTCCCCAATAAGTTATGAAGTATCATACTGAAAAAGTACTATTTCACCCCACCGCCATCTTATGGATGGTGGTGGGGTTGTTCGGTTTTTGTGTATTGCCTTGGTATATGTTGGAAGATGGCCTGTTCTCTTTCTCGTGGATCTCTGATGGATATCCCTTTAACCAAGACGTAGCGCCTGCACTTTTTTTGATATTGTTTGGCAGCAAGATATGGCTTGCACCAATTGGAATATTACTACTCATTCCGTTCTTTTTATGGAAAAAAGAAAAAAGTAATACACTCTTTGGAGTAATTTTAATTTTCGTAGGAATGGTTGGGTTAACCTATGTTCTACTTCAAGGGTTCAGTATCGGAATAAGGGGTTGGAATTTCCCCCTTCTAGTAGAGTTATTTGGAAAACTTTCCGATCGACAATTTGGCATGGGATATGGCGCCGCATTCGTAGGTGCCGCCTTCTTATTCATGTTGACTTTAGGGGTTGCCGCCAGGGGTGCTGTCGGTGGGGACGTGTTTGTCGTGAGCTCTATTGGACTCATTATTACCCTAGTCGCGATATTTATATTTATGCCGATTGCCAAAATGTTTGTTAGTGCGATGGTGATGGAAGATGGCAGTTATTCTTTCATGAATTTTTTCCAAAAATTTTTGGATCCTAGGATCTGGAGCCTCAATTGTATTACTGGTGGAACGCGGTGCGGAGTAGCGTGGAATTCCCTTTTTCTGGCAGTTTTAGTAGGACTTATTACAACAATTCTTGGGCTTATTTTTGCGTTGATTGCGACAAGAACTAACATGAAATTTCAGAAAATTTTGCGTTTCTTAACTGTACTTCCTGTTATCACACCACCATTTGTTATAGGTTTAGCAATTATTCTACTATTTGGTTTGTCTGGGGTATTCACTCAAATTGGGTCAGCAGTATTTGGTTTGCCTGCTACTCGGTGGGTCTATGGTTTGCCTGGATTGATGATAGCACAAACATTAGCATTCACCCCAATTGCTTTCTTGGTACTGATTGGCGTTGTGGAGGGAGTTAGCCCGTCCATGGAGGAGGCAGCCCAAACGCTTAGAGCTAACAGATGGCAAACGTTCTGGACTGTGTCATTGCCACTCATGCGGCCGGGCTTAGCTAATGCATTTTTGCTTGGTTTTATCGAGTCGATGGCTGATTTTGGAAATCCACTGGTTTTGGGGGGGAATTTCTCAGTACTTTCAACTGAAATTTTCTTCGCAATTGTGGGTGCTCAGTATGATCAGGCACAGGCAGCGGTATTAGCAATAGTCTTGTTGATTTTTACTTTAACAGCATTTTACGCACAACGCTTCTGGTTGGGAAACAAGTCCTATACCACGGTGTCTGGAAAAGGTGATGCTGGTGTGCACCCGCTTTTGCCGCGTTCTTTCTCACTGATTATTGGCTCGCTGGGCTCTTTGTGGCTAATTTTAACAATCACAATTTATGCCACAATTCTTTTTGCAAGCTTTGTAAAATTATGGGGCGTCGACTTTTCGTTGACGCTTGACCATTACTTTCAGGCGTTTTCGGTTAGCTGGAACGAATTTGGATTGCATTGGACAGGCTCTGCTTGGGATAGTTTTTTTACCACACTCTGGATTTCGCTCGTTTCAGCTATTCCGACCGCAATTATTGGACTTTTAACCGCTTATTTATTAGTTAGGCAGCGTTTTTCTGGGAAAAATATATTTGAATTTGGCACCATGCTATCTTTTGCAATACCAGGAACAGTCATTGGCGTGTCTTATGTGATAGCATTCAATGTCCCTCCGATCGAAATAACGGGGACGGCGATTATTCTTATAATTTCTTTCATCTTTAGAAATATGCCTGTTGGTGTGAGAGCGGGCGTGGCCTCGATGTCGCAGCTTGACAAAAGTCTAGATGAATCTTCTCTCACGCTGGGTGCCAACTCATTTCAAACCTTTATTTGGATCATACTTCCCCTGTTGAGATCAGCTATATTAGCTGCTCTGGTCTATTCATTTGTTCGAGCAATGACTGCAATTAGCGCTGTTATTTTTCTTGTCAGTGCGCGTTATGATCTTTCAACCAGCTATATTGTTGGAAGAGTGGAAAATAATGAATATGGCATCGCGATCGCGTATTCTACCGCACTTATTTTTGTGATGCTGATTGTGATAGCCATGATGCAATTGCTTGTTGGGCGCCGAAACATTGGACGGCGCGGTAGTAATGATGATAAAAAATCAATTGTCGTATTAGGAAATGGATAAATGAGCGTGATTAAGAGCAACGCGGCCTCAGTTGAGTTTCGTAATGTCACGAAGGTTTATTCAGGATCTAAGGTTGCAGCAGTGGACAACATATCCTTGGATATTGAAGCAGGTAAGCTTGTAACCCTTTTAGGGCCTTCTGGTTGTGGAAAAACAACCACACTTAGGATGATTGCTGGCTTAGAGTTTTCCACAAGCGGCACTGTGCTAATTGGAGGCGAAAATGTAACCCACATTCCAGCTACTGAGCGCGATGTATCTATGGTTTTCCAGTCTTATGCTCTATTTCCACATATGACGGTACGCGAGAATGTTGAGTACGGGCTTAAGTTTTCTGGATTTCCTAAGAAAGAAATAGCAGATCGAGCTATGGCTGGACTGGCACTAGTAGGCCTTGAGAGTTTTGGAACGAGATTGCCTAGCCAACTTTCTGGTGGGCAGCAGCAAAGAGTTGCAGTTGCTAGGGCTTTGGTTTTGGAGCCACAGGTTTTGCTATTTGATGAACCTCTATCGAACCTAGATGCTAAACTTAGACGGCAAGTGCGTGAGGATATCCGCGAAATTCAAACGAGCCTTGGCTTGACTGTAGTATATGTGACGCATGATCAAGAAGAAGCTCTAGCGGTATCTGATCGTATAATTGTTATGAATAATGCTGTGATTGCTCAGGACGGCACCCCCCGTGACCTTTATGATGCGCCAATTAGTTCCTTCGTGGCTGATTTTATTGGCGAGGCAAATTTACTCTCCTGCGATATAATTAAAGTGGCAGACGGAATTCAAACTGTGACCCTAGGCCCTGTGAAGCTAAGCTTGCCAGCAAATGGGTTTGATTTAGGCCCAGCAAAGTTAGCAATTAGACCAAATCTGATTACAATTGTTGAAGCAGGTAAACCTAACTCGTTGCCAGCGGTTCTGCGAAAAATTACTTATATAGGTAAGCATCTTGAGTGTCTGGCTGAAACAGAGTCAGGCCCTATTTTTGTTATCTGCAATGATGTCAATGCAAGTATCTGCGCTGGCGATAGCGTAGGACTTCATTTCCCTGAACGGGGCCCCGTTTTAGTAAAAGATTGAAACACAAAAAGACTGCAATACCTTGCAGTTTAATGCCAAAATTCAACTAACAGCAAAGCTGGAGATAGCTATCGAGTTAATTGTGTCAAAGACGTTGACGCCCGCAGCAATAACAAGAGTACCTTTTTCCAGAACATTTTCCGGGTTTGGCTTGAATATCACACCGCTAGCTTCCTCCACCATAAGTAGTCCTGCCACGCAGTCCCATGAATTCATGTGTTCTTCAATGTAGCCCAAAAGGCGACCACTCGCTACATAAGCAAGCATTAATCCGCCGGATGCATTTCTAAAAAAGACCCCGCCATTTGAAAGAATTTGTTCTATAGCGGTCAATATGTTTTTACCGTGAACACGCCCAGAAAATCCCACTCCAATAGAGCCATCACTAATACTGGAGCCTGTCGTAGTTTTGATGATTTTCCCATTGCAAAACGCGCCCCCACCTTTAGTTGCGTGAAACAGTTCATTTGAACATGGTTCAAAAATTACGCCAATCTGGGTTTCGCCGTCTTTTACGCACGCTATAATCACGCACCACTGGGGAATTCCACGAACAAAATTAGCTGTGCCGTCTATTGGATCTATCACCCAGTCATAGCCGCTTGTTCCGAACTTACGCCCATGCTCTTCCCCCACAATGCCATCATCTGGGAATTGTTTTTCTATCGCGTTCCTAATGATAGTTTCAGTATCTATATCTGCGTTTGATACCAAATCTTGGTGGCCCTTGCTTTCGATTTTTAAAGCATCAATTTCTGCAAAATGTGACTTGGCAAACATTCCAGCAGAGCGTGCTAAATCAATTGTAAATTCCAAACGATTATTATTAAGTTTCGAACCGTTCTTAGCACCCCCATTGCCCATAATAGCTCCTTTTGATTTGTTGTGACACAATTTGATTACATGAATTAAATCATAAACTAGTAAGGAGGTTTTAGAGAAATATAAATTACATTATTTTCGTTCAAGATCATTTTTTCTGTTTATGTTTTGGTCGCAGAATTTGGCAATGTATTCCGAAGTCTGCAAATGCAGTTTGCTGCTGAGTGATGATGGTAGGCTCGGAGAGGCTCGAACCCCCAACCAAACCGTTATAAGCACTCTGCTCTAACCAGTTGAGCTACAGGCCCTCACTGGTCAATACATTGAGAGTATCTTTCTTTCGCCTGTCTAAGCCAAATCGACAAGGCGTCAGATGCACCCCAACCGATTGCGGTGACTTCTAACAGCTGAAACTCAAACAAAGCTTTTTGATCGAGTGGATCAGCTTCGGCCCAGAATCCATTATTAGCTGCAATAAGCTCTTTGCCCTTGGCTATGGGGTCGGCTGCAGTTTCTATTTCTTGAATGGACACTCTCAGGCGTTCTAATTTGCTCATAAAATTGCTCCATTTTTTAGACACGAAGCGATTAAAAGTTTTTAATGTCGGGGTCAAGTGTTTGGCTGCATAAAATTATACCCTCACCTCAAAACCTCATAGAACAAGTATTGTATGAGGTTTTAGCTTAAGTCATTGAAAAATATATAGAACCATTAGAGGCAGTTTTCGGTCGACCAACCGAAACCTCAGACTTTATACTCTAAGCAAGTAGAACATTAGGTTTTAGGAGCTTTGAGATGCGTCAAGCACAGACATTAAATGAAGCACAGTTTCGTCGAGTATTACACTATTGCCGTAGTCGTCGTCACTCACTGCGTGACACTACAATATTCATGATCAGCTTTTATGCTGGGCTGCGTGCCAAAGAAATAGCTGCCCTTACCTTGGGCAACGTGTTTGATGAAGCGGGCACAGTGCGTGAGCAGTTCATCCTAGGCACAGAGCAAAGCAAAGGCGGGCAGCGCAGAACGGTTTACCTAAACCAACGCTTGCGCAAAGCTTTGGCGGAATATGGCGCCAGCAAGCAATTAAAAAACTTGGACCTGCCACTTTTTGCCAGCCAAAAAGGCGGTCATTTCTCAGCCAACACAATGTGTCAGTTGTTTTTAGATATCTACAAACCCTGTGGGTTCAAGGATGCGTCAAGCCATTCGGGGCGTAGGACCTACATCACGCGTTTGGCCAACAAGGGGGTAGGGGTGAGATTGCTAGCTGCACTAGCAGGTCACAGTCATATTTCCACTACCCAAAGATATATCGACGTTAACAGTGATCAATTGGTTGCGGCTGTGGAGTTGCTATAGGTCGCTCTTTCTGAACCTTTCCAATTCGAAACGTAGGTAATCATCGGCCTTTTGAGAAATCTGAACCAAGGGCAGCCTCACCGCATCGTGCATATGCCCTGCAATAGCCAAAGCACGCTTAACTGGACTTGGGCTGCTATCTATGAACATTGCTAAAGCAAGAGGGGCTAAATGTTCATGGATTGATAGGGCTGTTTGTTGGTCTCCCCCGCACCAGGCCCGATAAAGCGAGATGCATTCTCTGGGAGCAAAATTTGAGAGAACTGAAGTAAGCCCTCGTGCACCCAAAGCAAAAAATGGCAGGGCCAAGCCGTCATCACCACAATGCACTACAAACTTAGGGTCACAGGCTGCACGTAATGCCGTAACACGGGTGACGTCTCCTCCTGCTTCTTTGATCCCAACAATATTAGGGTGGTTTTTTGCCAATGCTGATGCGGTCTCGGGTTCAATTGATACTCCGGTACGGCCTGGCACAGAATAAAGCATTACATCTACATTAGTAGAACTCGCAATTTCTCCAAAATGAGAAATTAATCCCGCCTGACTTGGTCTATTATAATATGGTGTAATAAGAAGCACTCCGTCTACGCCTGCGTCGGCAGCTTGACAGGTTGCCTCAACAGACTTTGTTGTCACGTTACTGCCCGTTCCAGCAAGCACATAGGCGCGTCCCGCCGCTTGCTTGACAGTGTGCGTGATAATAGCCAAAGCCTCTTTTTTACTTAAGGTTGCTGCTTCTCCAGTTGTGCCAACAGGAACCAATCCTGTTATCCCTGCCGCAAGCTGGCGATCTATTAAGGATTCAAAAGCGTGCCAATCAATAGAGCCCGTATCAGTGAAGGGCGTAACGAGAGCGGTAAAAACTCCGTCGAAGCATGATGTTTGAATCATTATTTATCTTTCAGGGTCATAAGGTCATAAGGTCGAAGTCCGATGTACATGAAAAGTTTTTTACCATCATTGCTTGTATGAAAAGTATGCATCAGTCTATTACAACTCGGGTTTCTGACATCTCGCGTAGCGCTATGCGTACGCCTTCGCGGCCAAGACCAGAACCTTTGACGCCACCAAAAGGCACATGTTCAGCTCTAAAATCTGGGCCTTCGTTTACCATCAACCCGCCCACCTGCAAATTGCGACCAAGATTGCGGATAGCGGCATGGTCATTGGTGAAGATACCGGCTTGTAGCCCAAACGCACTGGCATTTAACTCAGTTATAACTTGATCAAGTGAACCAAATCTTCGCAGAGCCAAAACTGGGCCAAAGGTCTCGGTAGCAAAAAGTCTTGTACTTTGCCCGACGTCACTCATTATAGTGGGCTTCACCATCACTCCATCGCGTGTTCCACCAAACAAAAGCTTTGCACCTCCACTTTGCGCCTCAAGCAATCTGCTAATAATGTCAGCGGCCGCAGTTTCATCGATTACTGGCCCCATCTGGGTATCGGGCAAGGCAGGGTCGCCGTGTCGGTAATTTGCAACGACCTCAAGCAGGCGTTCGGTAAATTCTGATTCAATTGCGCTGTGAAGATAAAGCTTTTTTACAGCGGCACAGCTTTGGCCGGCAATTTCAAAACGTTGTGTAGTTGCGGTTGCAACTGCTGTAGCAAGATCGGCATCGTGCATCACGATTAAGGGGTCATTGCCTCCTAATTCCATAAGGCAGCGTACCAGTCCACTAGCTTGTTTTAGCGCAAGTCCCGCCCTGCCGCCTCCCGTGAAAGACAGCAAATCAATTTCGGAACGGGCAAGGCCTAAAGCTACATCTGCTCCACCATGTACTATTTGCACTAGATCGCGGGGAAAACCTGCCTCCACGGTGAGGTTAACAAGATGATCCGCGGCGAGGGGCGCTTTTGGCGAGGGCTTGACTACAATCGAGTTTCCAGCGGCAATTGCGGGCCCCAGTTTGTGACACAGCAGATTTACCGGATAATTAAATGGGGTTATGGCAGCTACAACGCCCGTTGGCACATAAGTCACAACTGCTTGCCTATCCACGCCTCCAGAAATTATGCCACAATGCAATACCTCGCCATCCAGAAAAGTAGCGGCATCCGCTGATAAACGAAGGGTGTTTTGCGCGCGACGGATTTCAGCACGGGCCTCAGTAATTGTTTTCCCCATTTCGGAGCAGATGGTTTGTGCCATAGTATCAGCATCCCGGCCAATAAGATCAGCCAGGCTGTTTAACAATTCACGGCGTTGAAATGGGGTGGAATTTCGAAAGCTTGCAGCGGCTATTCGGGCACGTGCCACTGTTGATGTGATTTCTAGCTGCGAAGTTTCTGGCAAGCGCTCTATTAATGTTCCGGACCAAGGATTGAAAATTGCAAAATCTGTTCGAATTCTTGAAGTTGTAGGCTTAGAGAGTTTCATTATGTTTTACTTTCGCTGTCTTCAAATGCGGCCAAAAAATCGTCTATGGCAATGGGATGTGTAGGCCAACGAGCAGCGCCAATTCGTGGCGCAGGTTCAAGTGGGGCCTTCAGTTTTCTGACCCATTCAGCACAGAAACGACCTTGACAGGAGCCCATGCCAAAACGGCCATCAAGTCGCAATTCGCGGTCTGTTGGGGCTGTTCCAAGGCTGAGTAAGTCGCCCAAGCTGCGGTTTTCGCATCTACAAATTATTGTATCGACAGGTAAATCAGAAAGGCGTGTGGCGCCCTTATGAGCATAGATTTTAGCCAACAAATTTTGGGCTGCTCGCTCTGATTTTATCTCGCGCGAAGGCAATGGAGCGACTAAACCTAAGAGACTTGCTGCCAGTGTTTGTCCTCCAAAGACGCCATCGGCCCAAGCGCCTCGTGCTCCTAGAGCCTCGCGGCAATCACCGGCTCTCAATATTGGCAAAACGTTACTTTCGGTTATGCCGGTGTCATTGGGCCTAATACCATCGTGCAGGCCAATTATATCCGCCCTATAATGGCGCATTCCTTTATTGGTTTCTACTTCTGCGACAAGACCTTCGCCGGTCTTGGAAATCTGGGTTAGATGTGCCCCAAAAATTAATGGTACTCGCGCTTGCAACAAAGTAACTAAA
>Ga0209308_10004683_pt1 | contig 10707 bp, 12 predicted proteins | sample COGITO_mtgs_1204_3_FD_184806 | JGI IMG/M metagenome (GOLD analysis project Ga0209308, IMG submission 184806) | Pelagic marine microbial communities from North Sea - COGITO_mtgs_120405 (SPAdes) (version 2) | ecosystem: Environmental > Aquatic > Marine > Epipelagic ...
CCAAACTCAGGAAAAATTATGGAGGTTTTGTTTGGTGAAAGTATTAATGATCTTAAATATTATTGGCTTCGTGAATTAAATTTAGATGGCATTCCTTTAATTGTGTCACGTACTGGTTGGTCTAGTGAATTGGGTTATGAACTTTACTTAAGAGATGGTTATAAAGGCGATGAGTTATGGGAAAAAATAATGTCTGCTGGAAAAGAGTTTGGATTAAAACCAGGTCATACATCATCTATAAGACGTATAGAAGGTGGAATGCTATCTTATCATGCTGATGCAGATATTAATACTAACCCTTATGAGCTTGGATTAGATCGTTTAGTAAATTTAGATATTACAGATAATTTTATTGGTAAAGAGGCATTAAAAAAAATTAATGCTGAAGGTATTAAACGCAAACAAGTTGGTGTTATTCTCGATTGTGAACCATTAGAAGGTCCCAACACAACGTTTTGGAAAATAATTAAAGATAACAAAGAAATTGGTAAAATTACTTCTGCGGTTTACTCTCCAAGATTAAAAAAAAATATTGCTCTAGCAATGGTATCAATAGATAATTCTGAACTAGGAACAGTCCTTGAAGTTGAAATGCCTTTAAAAAAAAATAAAATTACAATAGTTGAAAAACCATTTTATGATCCAAAAAAAAAATTGGCTGTTTCTTGATTAAATTATTTTGCAATCTATTTAAAAACATTTTATTATTCTGCTTAAATAAGATTAAATATAAAAAAACATCTTTATGATGGATATTCCAGTTTTAATTATCTCATTTAATAATCACAGGTATGTTGAAAATACAATTAAGCAACTAGAGAACTTAAGCCCTACTAAGATGAGTAATATCATTATAATGGATAACAACTCATCAGATATTAATACAATTAATTTTATAAATAAGACTTCATATAAAGTTATACGCAATACTGAAAATAAAGGGCCATGGATAGAGCGGTATCCAGATTTATATGAATCTTTGCCAAATCAATTCATAGTAACAGATCCCGATTTAGAATTTAATAGTAATTTACCAAAAAACTTTATTGAAATAATGTCAGATTTATCAAATAAGTTTGGCTGTCATAAAATTGGTTTTGCATTGGATATCAGTGATTTTGATCAAATGTATAATTCAATTTATTACAATAACTTATCTATTTATGATTGGGAAAAGCAATTTTGGGATAACAAAATTGATGATACAAATTATGAATTATATAATGCAGAAATAGACACAACTTTTTGCTTAATAAACAAACAGGCTTCTAATATATCTTCTAAACGAATTAGAATAGCAGGAAATTTTACAGCGAAGCATATTCCTTGGTATACAAAAAATTTATTTTACAATGAATATGAAAAATATATTTATGGAATTAATAGTTTTTCTACTATCAGTAAATTATTTTTAACCAATGTTCGTGATAATTATAGTATTACAAACAAAAATGATGAAAAATTTCTAATTAATAACTCAATTACTGAAAACTTAAATTTTTGGAAAAAAATTTATCCAACCTGGGAACCTGATACATTCGCTATATTTGATAAGCTCTTGAAAAAAAATAAGGTTTTTATTGATATCGGTGCTTGGATAGGAACAACAAGCATGTATGGCTGTAGAAAATCTAAACACGTTTACTCTGTTGAAGCTGACAATTTATCAATCAAGGATTTATCAATAAATCTATCTAATAACTGTATTAATAATAATTATACTGTAATAGATAAAGCTGTTTTCAATGAAGACGATGCCACCATCAACTTTGGTAAAAATATATTCATGAAAGACTCTAAAATGAATGACTCCACTTCACAAATTCTTAATAAAAATTCAGGTTTTTCTACTCAAGTCAAAACAATCACGATTAATAGTATTCTAAAAAATTACAATATTGAACCAAGTTCTATTTCATTAATAAAAGTTGATATCAAGGGTGGTGAAGAAAATATATTAAATGATTTATATGTTCTTTATAAAAAACACAAAGTGCCACTTTATATTAGCATTCACTATGAGTGGTGGAAAAATAATGATCTAAATCGATTTTCATTTCTAAATCAAAAAAATAAAGATCAGATCAAAAACAATCCATTTGTAGATCTACTTTTTACAGATAATGATATAAAAATTCATACTAATAAAACTAAATTAGATAATATTAAAAATAATAAATTTTTCTTATTGGTTAAAAAATTTTTTAAACGACTATTAGGTAATCCTAAATAAGTTTTTTCCAATAACCATACACACACCGGGTCCCATTTCTAGAGCAATCATAAGTGTCATGCAAAACACCATTTTTAACAACGGTTATGTGTTTTGAACATGATACAATTAAAGTGCCACTTGGTAATTCATCTTTTTTTAAATGCACCTTGCAACCTTGTCCAACAAACATTGTAGGTGTCCATTTCCATCCTAATTTTTTAAGATAATTTTTCAAAACAACTCTATGAGTTCCTGTTCTTGGACTGTCATTTTTTTTTTTAAGTCTTTTGGCAAGTTTAGTACGAGAAGTTGTTCTGAAGTATTCATTTGCCTTGTAAAGATCGTCATATACTTTTTGGTATGCTAAACCTGTAACAATAGCTATTGATCTGACTACACAATCTCCTGCTTTTCCTTTAAATCCAGCAGCTAATCGTCCACCGTCATTAGCTTGAAATTCAAGATTGCTCTTTGAAAGCAATTTTTTAAAAAAATTCACGATTTTCCTTTATGGTCCAATATTTCTATCATGCATTGGGTTGCATACTGTCGCCATTCAGATGCAGTTTTATCTTTTAGACCATTTAAATGCTTTTTATTGCTATCTATATTTTCTTTATGTTTAACACGATCCGATTCTTCTAAATTACTTTCCATGTTAGCTAAGTTGGTCTCCATTGCTTTAATCCAGTTATTACCAAGCTCAACACATTTTTCATCTTTCTTCTCATCGCAAATTTGTTTAAAAAAGTTAAAGATAACATCATCAGATTTAATTTGATTAGACATTAATTATTCTAATAAACGAAGAAGTGGATAAAGTCTAGTTTCAATTATTAAGTGTAGAGTTATTTTTAGAGAATCACTTATAAGTAATATTAAGGGTGGTGTAGGGAGACTGAAACCACCCCTACCACATTTAAAAATGTTTTTTTAATTTACTAATAATCAATTCTAAGTTTTTTTTTACATAAGGTTTGCTTTTAACGACCCAAACAGATAATGGCCAAGAACTATCTTTTTTATTTCTTGCTATAACATGAATATGTAATTGAGGAACAATATTACCAATTTTTTCAACATTAAGTTTTTTTGTTTTAAATATTTTTTTCATTAAGTTGCTGCAATGAACAATTTCTTTCATCAATAACATTTGATCTTTTGAATTAAGTTCTGAGATATCAGTAATATTTTTTCGCTTTGGAATTAAAATAATCCAGGGGAATTTAGCATTATCAATTAAACGAATACTACATAATTTTAAATCAGCTATTAAATGAGAATCTTTTAGAAAACTTTTACTTGCTTTATTTGCCATATCAAAACATTAATATAAATGTGTTCTATAAGCAAAAATTATTATAGGCTAAATTTATTATGGCTGATAAAAAAATACGTTCTGTTGCTAAAACATTTTCATGGAGACTTTTTATTTTTATCTACTGGGTAATATTTGGGTATGTTTTTACTGGTAGCTTTAAAGGAGCTGGAATATTAGGACTAGGTTCTATAATTCCTCTTTTTTTTTATTATTTTCATGAAAGAATTTGGAATAAAGTTAAATGGGGTCTTAATTAAAAGATAAAGAATATATTTATAAATATTTCTTTATTTTATTATAGGTAATAACTTTATTATTATTCATATAATTGTGATGTTTTTTATATAATATTCAAATATTCAATAAAAGATCTAACAGATACAATTAGTAAAAAAGTGCCAAAAATTTTACTTAATAGTTTTTTATCTATTTTATAAACGGTTTTGGCACCTAATCTAGCCATTATCATTGTAACTGGCACAAAAACTAAGAAGCCTAATAAATTTATATATCCATAGCTAAAAGGTGTATTTACATTATCAATTATTCTTCCACCCAAAATCATTGTTATAGTTCCACTAACTGCAATTAAAAACCCAACAGCTGCTGCTGTTCCTACAGATTTTCTAATGTCATAACCAAAAGTTCTCATGAATGGTACCATTAATGAGCCACCTCCAATACCTAGTGGTACAGATATAAATCCAATAATAATCCCTGATAAATTTTTTATTATTGAAGAAATTTGCTTTGGATTTTCAACAAGTTTTTCTCTTAAAAAAATAAAAAACAATCCAACCATAAAAGCAAAAATTGAAAAAAATAGAACTAAAGCTGGTGTTTTTAAATTTACTGCTAAAAAAGTACCTGCAATTACACCTAGCAATATGAATACTCCAAATGATTTAACCATTTTAAAATCTACAGCATCGTACTCCATGTGAGTTTTGGTAGAAATTATTGAGGTTGGTATTATAATTGATAAAGAAGTTCCAACAGATAAATGCATTCGTGTAACTAAGTCAAAATCTAAAACAGTAAATGCATAATATAAAGCTGGAACCATAATAATTCCACCACCTACGCCAAGAAGACCTGCCATGAAACCCGCACCAGCTGCGGCTATACCTAATACAGCTAGTAAATTAATTATTTCACTAATGTTTAAATTTTCCATTAGGAATTAACTTGATTTGCTTTTTCATTATTCTGAACAATGGTCATTATATGTTTGGCCTTTTGAAAATCAGAGTCTCTTGCCATCATATTGTCACTAAGATACCTTTTCCAGTCTTTTGATCCAATTTGTCCATGATATAAACCAACTGTATGTCTCATAATATGATTAACTTTTGTGCCTAACTTTACTTCTTTCTCTAAGTATTCTAATAATTTCTCTGCTACCTCTTCTCTTGACGGTTCATTTTTTAACCCAAAAATTTCTTTTTCTATCTCAACTAACGAATACGGGTTTTGATAAATAGATCTTCCTATCATTACTCCATCGCATTGCTTTAAATGGTTTTTGATCTCGTCAATTTTAGAAATGCCACCGTTAATAATAATTTCTAAATCAGGATTTTCTTTTTTTACTTTATAAACCATACCATAATTTAATTTAGGAATATTTAGATTTTGTTTTGGTGACATACCAGAAAGAATTGCTTTTCGAGCATGTAATATAAAAGTTTTACAACCAACACCTTTCATTTTAAGAATAAAATTATTTAAATAATCAAAATCTTCAGTATCATCAAATCCAATCCTGGTTTTTGCTGTAACTGGTATTTTACAAGCGTTAACCATGGAGTTAATACACTCTGTAACTAAATCAGGTTCCTTCATTAGACAAGCACCAAACATATTTTTTTGAACCTTTTTACTTGGACAGCCTAAATTTATATTAATTTCATCATAACCCATATCTTCAGCAATCTTAGCAACTTCGGCTAATTCTTTTTTATCTGACCCACCTACTTGAAGGGCTAGTGGCTTTTCTTCTGGGCTAAAAGATAATATTTTTTTTCTATCTCCATGTATAGCAGATTTTGTCGCTACCATTTCAGAATATAGCATTACATTTTTACTCATTAATCTTAGAAAGTATCTGTCGTGACGATCAGTACAATCCATCATTGGTGCTACTGAAATTTTTCGATTAATCTTTTTTTTAGTATCCAAGAGGTTTGCCCATTAATTTATCTGGAAGCCAAGTTACAATTTCTGGAAAAATACATAATATCAATATGGCTAAAGCCATCATTATCATAAACGGTATTGATCCCTTTAAAATTTCTGACAAGCTCACGTCGGGTGTAATTCCTTTTATAATATAAAGATTTAGCCCAACTGGTGGTGTTATTAAACCTATCTCCATATTAATTGTAAATACAATAGCAAACCAATAAGGATCGAAACCTAAAGTAGTTATTACTGGTAACAAAATAGCTGAAGTCATTACAATAACTGCAACTGGTGGCAGAAAAAATCCAGCTACTAATAAAAAAATATTTATCAATAAAAAAATCACCCACTTATTAGTACTCAATTCAATCATGCTTTGAGCTAAAGATTGTGTCACATAAAGTTGAGACAAGGTAAAAGCAAAAAGATAGGATGCAGCAATAATAAACATTATCATCACACTTTCTTTCATTGAAATTTTAAGAATGTTCCAGATTTTTTTTGGTTGATAAATTTTATAAACAAAAGCGATCATTACAAAAACTAAAAAAGCACCCACGCCTGATGCTTCTGAAGGTGTTGCTACTCCTCCATACAGAACATACAAAACACCAGCGACAATAGCTAAAAAAGGAAGAACTCTCGGAAGTACCTCTAATTTTTCTTTTAATGTTGGTGCTTTCTTATTTCTTAATGCTTTTGCAGAGTCTTTATCAATAAAGTAACTATGTATTAAAGCCCATATCGCAAATAACCCAGCCAACATAAATCCTGGGATTATTCCACATAAAAATAACCTACCAATTGAAGTTCCGGTTGCCATTCCATAAACAATTAAGACAATACTAGGTGGGATTAAAACTCCTAAAGTTCCACCAGCTGCTATTGTTCCTGTTGCAATCTGATCCGAATAACCTCTTTTTCTCATTTCAGGAATACCCATTGTCCCTATTGCAGCACATGTTGCAGGGCTTGATCCACTTAGTGCAGCAAATATTGAACAAGCACCAATATTAGAAATAACTAACCCACCTGGAACTCTCCATAACCATCTATCAAGACCTGTATATAAATCTTTACCTGCTGGAGAATTTGCAACGGCCATACCCATTAAAATAAACATTGGTATAGACAACAATACAAAAGAATTTAGTCCTGCATAAAAAGTTTCTGCGAATACATCTAACATTTGTATTCCTTCAAAAGAAACTAACAATACTACTGATACAAAGCTTAATCCAAAAGCAATAGGAATTCCTGAAAACAAAACTATTAATGTAAAAACAGCTACTATTATAGCAATCGTTAAAGGATCCATTATTTAAAATCCCTATCATTAAATAATTTAATTATTTCTGCAAAATATTGAAGAGTCATAAGTATTGAACCAACCAACATTGAAGAATACGGAACCCATAAAGGTGGGTCCCAAACACTACCTGTTGTATATTTTTTTACAAAAGCTTCTTCGGTTATTAAAAAACCGTAATAAAATAATACCAAGAAAAACCCTAGACTTAAAAATGATGTAAAAATTTTAAGTTTGATAATATTTTTTTTTGACAAAAAATCATATATCCATTCCATGCTAACATGTGCTTTTTCACTTAATACATAAGCACTTCCAATAAAAGTTGAGGCAACTAAAAGCATTGTAACAAGTTCATTTTGCCATGTAATTGCTCTTTGGAAAAAATATCTTTCTAAAACTAATTCAACAATAATTAAAATTGATAATCCTAGAGCTGCCACAGCGAAAGCACCACATGCTTGTGAAATAAGACTACAAAATTTTAAATATTTTTTAATCATAAAAAAAACCCCTACTTAATTTTCATAAATAGGGGTTAGTTATATATTATTTTTATTTAACTGCCAAAGCCATATCGATCAATTTTTGACCACCTGGCACTTTTTCAGAAAAACTTTTATATGACGATTTTTTTGCAATGGATAACCATGCATCGAAATCATTTTTATCCATATAAGCTAACTCAACTCCTGCAGCTTTATATGCTTTTTCGAAAGTTTTGTCTAAACCAGCAGCTTCTTTAGTCATAAATTTTTCAGCTTTTTTTCCAGCTTTTAATAAAGCTTTTTGTTGTGCGGAATTTAAAGCATTAAAATTCTTCTTAGACATAAGAATAGGCTCATACATAAACCATAGTCCATATTTTCCTGGAGGAGTTGCACATTTAACTTGTTCATAAATTTTGTAACTTACAAAACTTCCTGAACTAGTATTTGCACCAGTTAATACTCCAGTCTGCAGACCAGTATAGATTTCAGAAGAAGGCATTTTTTGAATACCAGCACCTGCTGATGCTAACATTTGGTTAAATGCTTTTCCTGCTGCTCTCATAACTTGTCCTTTTGCGTCAGCTGGACTCTTAATACATTTTGTTTTTGAAGCAAAACCACCTGCTAACCATGCATCAGATAATACGATTACTCCTGCATTATCCATAATTTTTCTAATTTCATCCATCATTGGAGATTTGTTTACTCTTAATGCATGTTTATGGTTTTTAACCATTCCTGGCATCAATGTAATATCAAACTCTGGGTGAAATTTTGCTGCATAAGCTAAAGGGAACGCTGAAATATCCAGCTGACCAGTAGTCATTGGTTTCCATTGCTCTTTAGGTTTGTACAACGATTTAGCTGGATAAATTCTAACATCCATATCAACGTTTGCTTTTTTTACTTCATCAGCAATGATTTGAACCATTTCATGACGTACATCAAATGAACCATCAGCTCTTGGTGTTCCTGGCCATTGGTGACTTGCTTTAAGTGTTACAGCATAAGCTGAACCAATAGTTGTTAATACCAAAACTAATGCTGTGAAATATAAAGATATTTTTTTAAACATTATTTTTCCTCTCTTTAGTTATATAAGTCGTGCATTAAATTGAAGATCTTGATAAGAGTCAATACTACAAAATTGTTTAATTAATATGGATGGACCTTTAAAAAACCTATTAGTTCTTGATTTAACTAGAGTTTTAGTTGGACCTTATTGTACCATGATGCTCTCAGATTTGGGTGCAAGAGTAATTAAAGTTGAGGCACCAGAAGTTGGAGATGACTCTAGAAAATTTGGTCCCTTTATAGAAAATTACTCAGCTTACTTTATGTCACTTAATAGAGGTAAAGAAAGTATTGCACTAAATTTAAAAAATACGGATGATAAAAAAATTTTTGAAAAAATTTTAGCTAAAGCAGATATTCTAGTTGAAAATTTTAAACCAGGTACATTAGAAAAATGGGGTTATGGCTGGAAAGATATTTGTAAAAAATATCCTAAATTAATTTATGCTTCTGCTTCAGGATTTGGACAAACTGGACCTCTAAAAGAATTACCTGCTTATGATATGGTTGTGCAAGGTATGGGTGGATTAATGAGTGTAACAGGTCAACCAAACTCAGAACCAACAAGAGTTGGTACTTCTATAGGAGATATTACTGCAGGATTGTTTACTACTATTGGAATTAATGCAGCTCTTTATGATAGAGAAAAAACTGGCAAAGGAATGTTTATTGATGTTTCAATGTTAGATTGTCAAATTGCAATTTTAGAAAATGCGATTGCAAGATATCTTTCAAAAAATGAAATACCAAAACCAATGGGTTCACGTCACCCATCTATTGCTCCTTTTGAAGCTTTTAAAACTAAAGATAGTTACATAATTATTGCAGCAGGTAATGATAAATTGTTTGAAAAATTATGTAATGTCTTAAATGTTTCAGAAATTAACACAGACTCAAAATTTAATACAAATTTATCAAGATCTCAAAATATGGATGAATTAAAAAAAATTTTAGAAGATAAACTTTTATTAAAAAATACTGGTGAATGGGTAAGTATAATGGAAAAAGAAAAAATTCCATGTGGACCTATATTTAATATTAAAGAGGCTGTTGAAAACCCACAAGTTGAGTCTAGAAATATGATTGTTAAAGCACATCATAAAGTTATTGGTGATTTCAAATTAGCTGGAAACCCAATAAAAATGTCTGCTTATAAAGATGAAAAAACTCGCGGGGACATTCCTGACTTGGATGAACATCGAAAAAAAATTTTAGAAGAATTTAATAATTAACTATTAGCTTCAGTATCTTCTGGCGTGGTATCATCAGTTTCTGCTTCTGTCTCTGCTTCTGAGATTTGATCTAATGAAACTTCTGACTCTTCAGAAGCAACCTCTAACTCTGGGTCAACATCTACTTCTGGTTCAGCTTTGGCTGTTAATTCCTCTAAATCATCTGGAGATACTTGGATTTTTTCAGGAATTTTTCTTGCTCTTTTAGATGGTAAAATTGGAGTTCCGCTTTTTGAAATTTCTCCTTTGTACATACTTTCAAAATCATCTCCTACTACTTCATCATCTTCGTTACCGTCATCCACTTGCTCAACGTGTTGTCTAAGCTTATAAATAGCACTCTCTGTTAAGTCAGCAACCTTGATGTTCTCTTCTGCAATTTCTCTAAGAGCTATTACTGTATTTTTGTCTTTATCTCTTTCTAATGTTGGCTCTAGACCAGAATTTAATTGTACTGCTCTTTCTTTTGCTACCAATACTAGTTCATAAGGACTATCTACTTTATCTATACAATCTTCAACAGTTACTCTAGCCATGCGCACTATCTACACAGTGGCTTACTGAAAATCAAGGAGAATTTTAAATATAATTTGGATTAAGTCTATTTCTTATAAAAAGTAGAGAAATTGTTGCTATTAAAATGTAAAAACCAGAGACCAAAGCAATTTGTTCTATGGAGTAACTATTATCTATTAAAAAACCAAACAATGCAGTTCCAAAAGCGGTAGAAAAAACCATTAAAGCAGTAGTTAAAGCTTTAATTGACCCTATATACTTTACCCCATAAATTTCTGCCCAAGTAGAAGAACCTAAAACGTTAGCAAGACCATTTGATATCCCAATTAAACCAAGAAAGACAAATGATGAAATTGGACTATTAA
>Ga0209308_10004691_pt1 | contig 10687 bp, 6 predicted proteins | sample COGITO_mtgs_1204_3_FD_184806 | JGI IMG/M metagenome (GOLD analysis project Ga0209308, IMG submission 184806) | Pelagic marine microbial communities from North Sea - COGITO_mtgs_120405 (SPAdes) (version 2) | ecosystem: Environmental > Aquatic > Marine > Epipelagic ...
TATTTCCATATATCATAACTCCTAATGTTGGTTGTTTTTTTTAAGGTGAGTAGTTTAAAGTTAGTAATGGTTTCACCCCTTCTCATATCAAGAGGTCTACGTAAAGAGGAGAACAATGAAAAGAAACGTAAACGGGTGAAAAGGAATGAAATCCAATGCATGATTCTACTTAGATCATTAACATTTGTTTCCAATCAGCCAAAAAGGTGTTTTCAAAAAGGCAACCACATATTTACAATTTCATATTCAAATAAAACTTGTTAAGATAATTGAAAAAAAATGACTCACAATAAGTATCAAATAAAAGATTATACAGATAATTTTCCTGATGATTTATTAAATTTAGAAGTTGATGAAGATAAACTTAAAGAAATTTTTCCTGAAATTAATAACAAACTTCAAGATGAAAAAAATAAACCTAAATTTATTTTAGAAAAAAAAGAAGGTATTTCAGATGAGTTAAGCTTTGTTCAGGAATTGATTTACGAAAATTATAATAAAATGAAAGAAGACCAATTAAAAGAAAGTAACAATATATATGTAGAAAAACCATCAGTTATAATCAATCTTAAAAACAAAAATCAGCAAATCATTACAAACTATTCAATAATAAATTTTCACGATATAACTTGTGATGGTCACACTATATTACAAAAGGGTGAATTTTATATAGTGGTTGCCATATCAAGAGCAGCTCAACAGGCTGGTTCATTAGGTATTTGGGATACTAGAATGAATGACTGGTGTTTTACTCATTCAGATGAAGGATTTTGTCCATCTTCTATAAAATATCATATAAATGATGATACTTTTTCAGTTTCCTCTTCTTGTTATTATTATGGAAAAGGAGCTATAAATGAGGAGTACTTGATAAATCAACACAAAGAAATTAAGCTTATAAAAGAGTTATAATTCAATAAATGGCTAAAATATTCCCATCAATTTTTCCACATGACCTAGATAGTCCTGAAATGAAAAAATTAGGAATTCAAACTGAATATGAAGTTTATAATAAACTTAAAGATTTATCTGATGATTTTCACATTTTTTGTGGACCAAAGTTTTTAAGAAAAAATTTACAAGGCCAAATAAGAGATGGTGAGTATTCAGATTTTATTATAATTCATAAACAAAAAGGAATTTTGTTTTTAGAGTGCAAAGGTGGACAAATTACCTACAAATCAGATGAAGTAAGATGGTATCAAAATGGAAAACAATTAAAGAAAAGCCCTTTAAAACAAGCATTAGATGGTAAATTTGCTTTAACAGGATTATTGGGCTCTAAATTCTACAGAGATAAAATCAATATAAATGAAATACCAAGTATCCATGGAGCGATATTTCCTAATACTCCTAAAATAAAAGATATTTCATATGGAACCGACATCAAACCAGAGATGATTTTATGGGCAAATGATTATGATGATTTAGAAATTAATATTCTTAAACTTTTAGAGCTAAATAAAAGTGGAAATGAAATAAATGAAGATACAATAAGTTTAATTCAAAAAATTTTATACGGAGAAACTTTACAAAGCCCATTTAAAGAAATTCTCAAATTAGGAGAACATCGTCAAGATTTAGAATTTGATCAAGATCAACAATCTTTTTTATTATCTGTATTCAAAAATAAAAAGATGATTGTTGAAGGTTTAGCTGGTACAGGAAAAACAATCATTGCAGCTAAAATTGCAAGTCATGAAGACTTTAAAGATAAAAAAGTATTAATACTCACTAAAACTAAGGGACTCTCTCAATTTTTGAAGATGCTAGCAAGGGACAGATCAAATAAAGATTTTAGAGTTTATGCCATAGATCAATTTGTAAAAAAAACTGCCCTGAGATTAAATTTTCCAATGTCACATTTGAAAAGAGGTGCAAATCAAGAAGAGCTAGATGAATATTTTAATAATTATGAACCTCAAATATGCTCTCAGATGTTTGAAAAATTTTCAGATCAAAAGTTTGATTTATTGATTATTGATGAGGCACAAGATTTTCACAAAAATTGGTTTAATCCTTTAAACGACATAGTTTCAGATAATGGACAAATATTCTTTTTTTATGACCCCCTACAAACAACTATTAAAAATAGCATCTCTAAGGTTTTGAGAGAGCCTGATAAAATTAATTTTCCTGTTTTTAATTTTAATGCAAATTATAGAAATAGTTCATCTATCAGTTATTTTTTATCAAAATTAATTGATCATAATTTTAAAGAATTTAATTTATCATATTCTAAACACAGCAAAGTTAACGAAGGAAAGCCACCAGAATTAATAGAAGCTAATTCTTTTGATGAAATAATTCATCAAACTATAATTAAAGTAAAACACTTAATTACAAATGAAAAATTTAAACCAAAAGATATAGGAATTCTAGGCGTAGATAGTATGCTGCCAAGTAAATATGGGTCTTATAAATCTATGACTAAAGAGCTTACAAAAATTGGTTTAAAAGTTATAGGTGCTTGGGATTATTCTCTGCCCTATATGGACGTTAAAGAAGAAAATTCTATCTCATTTTCAGATATTAGAAGTTTTAAAGGTTTGGAAAAAAGAGTAATAATTCTAGTTAATTTTCAAGAAATTAACAAAGAAAATGCAGAAAAAATTTATACAGGACTGTCAAGAGCAAGGGGTGAATTAATCGTGATTACATATGGCAAAGCAATAAAACAACTTAATGAGTTTATTTAAATGAAAATTAAAGATCTGTTGTTGAGACTAGGTACAGAAAATTTGATTAAATTTATTGACGATGATTTATTCAAAATCATACAAATAAGAGACAAATCAATTTTAAAGCAAAAAAATTTTACCGAAACTATTTTAAAATTAAGCTCAGAAAAAAAAATTCTTATAAATGCAAATTTTAGAAAAATTTTATTAGAATCTCTTAAAGAAAATGAAGCTAAAATCATAGGAAGATTATTCAATCTAAGTGGTGATGATATATGGAATAAACTTAACAATATAGATTTCAAAAAAAAAAAGAACCTAGATTTATTATTTGAAATTTTTAATGTTACAAATGATGAAAATTTAGAAAACAACGATTATATAGATAAAGAAAATCCTATAATAATTGAACCAAATTATCCTCTTTTTGATCATCAAATCAATGTTTTAAATCAAACAAAAGAATTTTTTAAGACACCAATAAAAAAAGTTTTATTACATATGCCTACAGGTGCCGGTAAAACAAGAACGGCAATAAATTTAGTGTCTGAAAAATTAAAGGAAAATAATAAAAATTTAGTAGTGTGGTTGGCGCACACAGAAGAACTATGTCAACAAGCTCATGATGAATTTTCTAAAGCATGGGAAATAATAGGAAATAGAAATTTAAAATCATACAAACTATTTAAAAACTTTAGATACAATTTAGATGATATAAATTCTGGATTTATCGTCTTAAGTCTTGATTACGCTTATTCCTTAACAAAAACAAATCAAAACAAATTTTTTTCACTTGCAAGGAAATCTAAATTTGTAGTTATGGATGAGGCTCATATGTCAGTAGCGCCCTCTTATCAGCAGGTTTTGGAAATTCTTGTAAATAAAGAAACTTGCCTATTGGGGTTAACAGCAACGCCTGGTAGAGCAGAAATTTTGAGTAATGAAAATTTTAAACTAGCAAAGTTTTATAATAAACAAAAAGCCACTTTAAATATTAAAGGATACAAAACTCCAATAGAATTCTTACAAGATAAAAATTACCTAGCCAAAGTTGAAACTGAAAAATTAGAAGTTTCAATAAATATTACTAAAATTTTTACGAAAAAAGATATAGCTAAAGAATTAAAAAGAATTCAATCTGGTAGAGATTTGAGTAATGAATTCATAAAAAAATTATCCATGAATGAAACTAGAACAAATATGATTATCGAAAAAACAATAATTGAAAATAAAGATAAAAATAATAAAATTATAATTTTCGCTGGATCTGTTGAATCTGCAAAGAATATAGATTTGATATTGAAAATGGAAAATATAAATTGTGCTCTGGTGACAGGTGAAACTCATTTAGTTGAAAGAAGAAATAATATTGAAAAATTTAAAGATGTTAAAAGTGGCTTAAACGTAATCATTAATTATGGTGTTTTAACAACTGGGTTTGATGCACCTAAGGCAAACATTGCTATTATTGGCAGACCTACACAATCTGTAACACTTTATAGTCAAATGGTAGGTAGAGTAATGAGAGGTAAAAAGGCTGGTGGAAAAAAATCATGTAAAGTGGTAACTGTAAAAGACCCTATTAAAGGTTTTAGAGATATGAGTGAAAGTTTTACATATTGGGAGGATTTATGGCAATAGACGAAAATAATTATAAAGTTTTTTCAGCTGAACATTCAACGAATTCGCTTACGAAAACTGGATTTAAAAGTACTCATTATGCAATAGGAGAACTTATTGACAACAGTATCCAATCAGCTCTGGAAGATAAAAAAAATCAAAAATGTAATATTGAAATTATTGCAATTGATAAAGATGATAAACTTTCAAAAGTAATTATTATTGATGATGCGGGTGGGATGAGTCCTGAAACTCTAAGAAAATCTTTGGGTGTAGGTAAGGGTAATTCTACAGAAGAAAATAAAAAAAATAGAGTAGGACTAGGTAAAACTTCTAAATTTGGTCTAGGATTAAAACAAGCTTCACTTTCACAGTGTAAAAGATTTGAAGTATTCACTTGGCAGTCAAAAAAAACATTCATGAGTTACTTGGATACAGAGTTGATGAGAACTGGTAAATTAGAAGTAGTTCCTAAACCGCAAGAAACAGAATTACCAAAAGAAATTTTAGACATTACTAAAATAAAAAAATCAACTGCTGGAACGTGCATTATTTGGCATGATATTTTAATTGATCAATTAAGATGGAAAACTTCTTATGGACTTTTAAGAAATGCAGAAATTGAATTTGGAAGAATGTATAGACATTTAATTCAAGAAGGTTACGCAAAAATCATAATTTCATCCTACGAGGAAATTTCAAAAGGAGTTTATAAAGAAAAAAGCTCAAGTGATGTGAGAAAAAATGATCCACTTTTTTTAATGAAAGATTGTGTGGTAAAAGACCATTGGTCTAATGAAAAGCAATTTGATTATGTGGATGAGGATATTTTTATAGCGCCAAATAAATCAGAAATAAAAATTAGATATTCTGTTGCAAATAAAAAATTCAGAGAGGCAGCCGTAGGTCCAAGAAATGTATTAAATTCCTTATGTGGAAAAAATTCAGGTGTTAGTGTTTTAAGAAATGGAAGAGAACTTGAGTTGAACAGAACATTTTTAAATCAAGATCTTAGAGACAGATTTATTGGAGTAGAAGTATGGTTTGATGGAACTCTTGATGATTTGATGGGTGTAGATGGAAAAAAGCAAGCAGCTACCAATTTTTATAAAAGAGATATTGAAGAACTAGCTCAAGATGCAGGAAAAGAAGAAATTGAATATTTAAATTTAATTGAAAATGAAAATAGTGATGAAAATTTACTAATAAAAATTTCTACCTCAATTGTTACTAGAATGAACACACTTTTAAAACAAGTAAGAGGTTACAGAAAGGGTGCACAAACCACACCGGGTGGATCTGGTTCAGCTGAAACTCAAGGAACAGATGTAGTTAATAATCCTGATATTGAAACTGCTGGTGATAAAGATTGGAAAGAAACATCAGCTGCTGAAAAAATGGAAATTATTAAAAAACAGCTTGAAAATTCAGGTGATGAAAATGCTGCCGCAAATGCAAACGATATTGTTGGAAAAAAGCTAAGGTTTCATTTCACAGACGTAAAGTTAATGCCACAAATCCTCTTTGACATAGAATTAAAAGCAGGAATTTATAATATAAAATTAAATAAAGACCATCCAGCATTTTTAAGTTTTTTTAAATTACTAGATGATCTTTCAGAAGAAGACAATGAAGAAGACTCACCGTTAAAGGGACTTAAGTTGTTATTAGAATCTTGGGCTAGACTGGAAGATGAAGCAACTGAAAGTTCAAGAGAACAGCTTCAGGAAATTCGATTCAAATGGGGAATGTTAGCTAGGAAATTTTTTAAAAGTTAATTTTTAAGTGAGAGCCTTTCTGAAAAGTTAGGTTGATCACAAATTACATTAATTGGTTTAAAATATTTTATATAATCATAAAGATTTGCTTGTAGTAATTTAACATCCTGTCTGTAAGGTTTTGGATCATCTACTAAACCATCATGAATAATTGATGATAGACGTCCAAAATATATCTCTTTATTTTCTTCTGCTTCAAGTTTTTTAATTAACCAATTAAATATTTTAGATTGTAAAAAACTTTCATTTAATTCTTTTTCAATATTTACTTTTTGGATATTTGTTAAACCAAATAAATCTAAATCATGAATAATATTATCTTCTTTTTTATCTAAATTATTGATCAAATATTCAACATTACACCACGGAAAATTATTAACCCAAAGTTTATTAAACTTTTCTTTAAAACTATCATTAACTATTTCTGGAAATTCAGGAATCTTGGGTTTTTCTATTTTAGGTAAATTTTTCTGCCACTCTTCTAGTTCTTTAATAATTGCATCATTTACTAAAGCCGCATCATCAATCAATTGATTTATAATCTTTAAGTCTTCCTCTAGTGCTTGCACTTTAATACCAATTTCCTGATTAGCTACAGGAACTAAACTCATTCCACGACCAGTTAAATTGGGACTACCTACAAATAATATATCATCATCAACTAACATAACCTTAGCATGGAGGTCTTTTAAAACTTTAAAGGTCCAACCATTTTCTTTTGCTAAAGAATAACATTCTAAATCAGATGATCCCTGTGCAAGATCTCCCTTGTCCCACCTAGCAACTATCGTACACTTAATATCTTTTTCTCCAATTTTTTCCTTTAACCAATCAACACCTATTGCTTTTACATAGGCAGATAAAATAACTACTGACTTAGTAGAGTTTTCTAAAGCGTTACCAAGTAAATTTCGAAAGGTTTCTGTATTTAATAAACTACTTCTTGCTGTGCTAAATGGAAAGTCACTGTTCATTATTTGTGACAAATTAGACAAGACGAAGAGACATCATCAAGTGCTAGATTTTCCTCTATGTTAAGATCTTCCCCTTTAAGGAAAGGATTTGTTTCATGTTTTTTTCTCTTTTTCATTTTTAATTTCTCTAATTGTTTTTCATGATGTGCTTTAATTTTTGCAATATTTTCTGGTTTTTCAAGTTCCTTTAAGGGTAATCCCTTAATCCAGGTAAAAGGACTATCATGTTTGTCTGATGTTTTCTCTAGTGATTTTGCGTGCTCAAATGCTTCAGGATGATTTTCTTTCAAGCCCACCCACTCTGATTTTTTTTGAAAGAAACAAAATGTACAGCCTGATCTTGATCTCCACTTATAATAATCGGGCAACCCTAACCCACTGGTCTCTAAAATTTCCATCACAGCTTCTTTATCGATAGTGTCTTCTATGAAGGGAAATCTCGCTTTAATCAACGGATTTGTAGGTTTATATCCAACTCTTCCACGCTCATCATATCGAATACCTACATAAGTAATAATTTCCTGACCTTCATCAAGAGCTGGCTTTAACCATTTCTCCATTGATTTTAATTTCATTTCAATCGTACACCATCTCGCCATCTGGGATGGCAGAAAGTTATTATATTTTTTCATATAGTAATCAAAACTATTTGTTGGATGAATATAATGAATAGGTTTGTCTAACCTTGTTTTTAATTTATCTAAGAACGTATAAGTTTCTTTAAGCTCATAACCTGTGTCTGTAAAAAAATATTCAACATTTATATCAGGATGCTTATTGTTCATATGCACAGCAAGTGCCGCACTGTCCTTTCCACCTGAAAGACCTAGAATATGTTTAGTTTTTTTCATGCTAATTCTTTATTTTTTTTGTTAGAAAAATTCATAATTTTTCTTAATACTTTTAAAACAACTTCACCCTTCTGAGATTCGTTTAAATTTTGTGTTTCTAATAATTTTAAGACATCTTGAGAAATCTTATCAACCGTGTTGCTTTTATCATTTTTAAATTCATAAAACTTTGATGAACGTTCGGGATTTTTTCCGTCAAAGATTGCTATATCAATAATTTTAGTGTCAGAATGATTTTCACGTAATGTATGAAGTCTATAAGAAACAATAAAGTGTCTAACCATTTCTTCAATTGCTAACATAGCATTATTATAGTCTTGGTCACTCCATTCATTAGCAGGTTTATTTGCAGCATAGGATATAATTTGTTCTAGCCATTTATCATCTGATAGTTCATTAATTTTTGCAGAAAATGGATCTAAGTCTCCAATTTTTTTTGCCCAAAGCTTAATAGTGTCAAAGTCTATATCTGAAATGTTAGGATCAGATTGAAATATTTTTAGAATTTGTGATTTAAAGTTTTTAAGAAGTTCATCAAACACTTTATCTAATTGAGAATATATCTTATCAAACTCGTTAATTAATTTTTTAGGATCTTCAGTTCCACAAATTTCTGGTATCTTTTTATATAAAAGTTCATAAGGATTTTGTGTGGATAATAACTCGTCTCTTAATACTAAAACTCTTTTATCATTAAAGTTTCTAGTTTTTCTAGCATAATCTGGAAGTTTATATGCGTTAACAACTATTGGCTTTAATACATATAAGGGTGTTGCATTTTCAATTTCTTTCTTATCTAAGAATTTATTTTCAACATATTTTTTAAATTCATCTAATATTTTTTGTTTTTCACCTTCAATTTTAACAAACATGATTTTTAAAGTTTCGGGTAAATGATAAAGTCTTTCGGCAATTCTTTGATCAAACTCGGTTACTAAACTCTCTCGCCCTTGTTCATCTTTATTATAAAGCGCACATGTTCCTTCAGATATCTTAAAGAAAATAGAAATCAGTATAGGCAGTACTCCTATTTTAATACCAAAGGGCTGTTTACTAAAGTGAGTATAAATATCATTTAAAACAACGGGTTCTTTAGAGCCCTTAATTAACTTTAAAAACTCTTCATATAGGTTCTTTAAACTGTTGTTTTTGCAGTTTTTGATTGAAAATTCATAGTCGTCACCTTTTTTAACATGGAGATTATTAGTTTTAATCAATGATAAATAAATACCAAATTCTGATGGATGACCCTCCATACCTAGGTTTTTAAGATGGCTTAAATTAAATATTTTTTGAATAAGACTAGTAGCTCCTCCCATAGACATTGCAGATAATTTATCTCTAACAACAAGCTCATTTTGAATAATTGGCGTTGCATGAAATACTTCATCACTAACTGTTGAGGCTATAGAAGATGGATTACTTAATTTTATTTTTTTATTATTAAACACCCAATTAGCATTTTCAAAATTTAAATATAGTGAGTTAAATAACAAATTTTGGTATGCAGATAGTCTTCCATTTAATTCTTTTTTGGCGATTGCATCTCCTTCAATTGCTAGAACTGTAGATTTAACACGCTTTAACGCTGCAATCTCTAGTGCATGATTAAAGAACTCTAAATAAGTTATTGAGCTACCAATAATTACTGGCTTTGGAAACTTTATTTTAGATAATTCTAAAATTTTATTATCAAAATCTTTTTGACTATCTCCTTTAGTTTTACATAAAAAAACAAAAGCACCAGCACTTACATTCGAGATATCTAGTCTAACAATTTCTTCAACTACTTTTTTAACACTAGTTAATACTAAGCAAAATCTTTGAAATATTCTTTGCGTTCCTGTTTCATGAAAATGTCTTTTAGCAACAACGGGTTGTAAATTTGGAAGCTCTGATAAAATGATATCATAATCATCCATGATTTTAGATTTATTAAGTTCTGTTACTTCTTCAAGATTTATGTCTGATCCAGAAAATAATGCATAAGCATCTTTAAATTTTCTAAAGACAATTATTTTTTTATCTTCTAGGTTTTTTAATATTTTTGATAATTTGCTATCACTGATATCAAGACAATTACTAAGAATAGCTTTTGATGCAAATAAAGAAATGTTTTTTCCAAATAAATCTATTAAAGCTATTGCTTTAGTAATTCTTATTACTTCATTATCATCTAACGACTCCGCTCTTCTAATTGAGTCTGACGCTTCTGACCATGCTTGGGAAATATTTGACACTAAAATACTTGGCTCTAAATTTACTTGTAAATAATCAAATAATTTATCAAGAGTATATAATTCATTTTTAATTTCTGAATTTTGTAAAAAGTATAAAAAACCATTCGGTTCACCTGAGCTTAAAAAACTAAAAATGCTTCTTTCATTTTGACCAAATCGTTGTCTTGAAATTGGATTTAACAAAAGAGTTACTAATGGATGAATAGGATTACACTTTGCTAAAATTTCTGCGTAGCTTTTGTTAGGTTTGTTATTAATTGTTTTAATAATATTATTAGCAAGGACTGTGAATTGTTTATCTTCTTTTTTCTGTTTAATTGCTTTTGAGATTAAATGAGCTGTTTCTTCTGAATTAATAGAAAAAGGAATATCTTCAAATCTTCCTTGAATTTTCTGCCAGTCTTCTTGTACTGACCTACCTAGACTTGATGCATACTCTTCAAAAGGTTGGTGTAAAATACCAATAAATACAGGATCTGCTTCTTTATTAAGTCTTAAGTTAGAAAAATTCTCAGCAATCTCCTGAAATAGGTTTAAATCAGA
>Ga0209308_10004699_pt1 | contig 10680 bp, 10 predicted proteins | sample COGITO_mtgs_1204_3_FD_184806 | JGI IMG/M metagenome (GOLD analysis project Ga0209308, IMG submission 184806) | Pelagic marine microbial communities from North Sea - COGITO_mtgs_120405 (SPAdes) (version 2) | ecosystem: Environmental > Aquatic > Marine > Epipelagic ...
ATCATAATTAATGATGAAATCTTCAAATTCGTCCCAACTGACTAATGAGTCGCCATTCTTATCCATTAAGTATAGTGCCTGATCAGGACTCATGCCATCATCGTCGTGTCCATCATCGTCGTGTCCGTCATCGTCATCTTGATCATGGTTGCCGAAATCTGGTAAGCCGTCCCAATATACTGGAATAGCCGTCTTAGGTAGTGTCTGATCAACTGTAATTACTACAGCATCGCCCCACATTATAGCGTAGGACATATGCGATGTAGCGCCTGTTTCATTAGTCGTCACCATAGAATAAGACATTAGCTCTGAGTCCTCATCAATCTTAATTGAAAGATTCATGATAGCTCCGGTCTCATTGGTCGTTGACATATCCATTGTTTGAGAATTGGTTGCTGAATCGAAACTTACCGATATTGTAGCGTTTTCTATATCTAAGGCATCATCGTCAAGCCCATCGTCATCGTCATCGTCATCTTCTGAGTCATCGCCCATATCACTGACCATTGAATCAGCTAACATTGGAAGAACCCATTCCATTACATTAGGAGACATGTCTCTAGTCTGATATTTAACATCAATAGTTTCTCCACCCATTTGAGTTATCATCATACCATCTAATTTGTGGTGTACATTCACAATTTCTCCGACTTGTGTCATTGTTGTTACCTGGGAGAACATCATTGGCATGCTCATTACCATAGAAACATGAGCCGCATTTGCGGACATATTTACCATGACAGTTTCTTCAATTAGCATCATAGCACCACCAGTATCGACCATTTCATTATCTTCCATTGGCATTGTCATCGACATTGAATAACCAGCAGTTGAGTTTTGATTCAACATAGATTGAAGATCTATTCCTTCATCCATTGCATTCATAAATACATCCATTGATGCAGCATAAATACAGTTTCCTACAAGTTCTGTGGTAGCATTGTCATCATAATTTTTTGCTTCGGCATCCATACAGCCTACGATGTCATCAATCAATTCTTCCAAGGTGGCATCGTCGAGACATCCCGCTAAGGGAGTCGATACTAATAATAGGGTGGCTAGCAGTACAGTAATTTGCTTCATTAATCGCAGGCACTTGCCCTACCCCTTATTAATCACACCCCGGCATTCTTTGCTCGTGGTATGAAAAGAGTAACATATTCTAGTGAATACGACCCCTCATGAAGACACGTATGATGGCCCCGCTAGTTAGCCTAATGATGTGTTTAGTCGCATTTTCTGGATGCCTTCAACTAGATGATGAAAAAGGCGTTATTTCAGAAGAAATCATGCCTTCAAATGGAATATTTGTAACTGGACCAGATGGAATTGCAATCGATGTTCCACCCATGCCTATGAGTTTTGTTTTTAGCGATGTAGGAGAAGACGGTCCAGAACCAAGTATCGGTATTACATCGAGTGGTTGTATATTCTTCATAGCTTTAGAAAAACCTATGAGATCTTGTGACTATGGCTTAACATGGGAAAATTCGCGAGATTTTACTCAAGCACCATTCACTAGTGACCCTTACGGCTGGGTAGACCCAGTAACTGATCGTGTGTTTAATATTCATATGATGGGGTTAGAATCTACCTGGATTGGTTGGTCAGATAATGATGGAGAAAGTTGGTTGGGTAACCCTCATGATTCAGGGACTACTCCTTTGAATGATCACATTAAACTCGCAACAGGGCCTTGGGTCGACGATGGATATGGAATTCCTGGCTCATTGTCTCCAATTTATGACGAGGCAGTATATTTTTGTTACAATAAAGGATTAGGAATTTTCTGTTTCACCAGTTTTGATGGCGGAGCTACTTTCGAATTGGGGGGTCAGATATTTGGACTAGCCACCGATGATGGAGGTTTACATGGAGCAATTACAACCGCTCCGGATGGAACCGTTTACGTTACGCCAAGAGTTGAGACGCCCGCGGTAATTTTCTCGAAAGACAATGGTTACTCTTGGGATACTCGAACAATGGGGGAAGACGTAAGTACACCAAATCCTCGAAAAAATAGCGAAGTTGCAACCGATACAGACTCTAATGCATATCATATATGGTCTGGGGCTGATTTTGGTGTATATATGTCAAGAAGTACTGATTCTGGGGAATCTTGGGAACAAGATAGTATTAGAATAAGTCCAATAGAAGTAATTTCGACGACTTTTCCTCAAATTGATGCAGGAGACCCGGGGCGTATCGCAATAACTTACCTAGGAAGTGAAAATGTAAGTGAATTAGATGAGTTGGATATTGATGAGGTTAATTGGACAGGGAATCCTCATACTGCTAATAATAATGTACACTATCATTTGTATATTACTTACAGCTTAAACGCATTAGATGAAAAACCAATATTCCATACTGTTAGAGTTTCAGACGATCCTGTGCAAATTGGAAGTATATGTTTGAATAGTGGAGATTGTCGAGATATAGGTGGTTCTAATAGAAATTTACTAGATTTTAACGATTTACACATAGATAGAGATGGTCGCGTTTATGTGGCCTTTGCAGATGGTTGTACTGGAACCTGTGCAAACGGAAATAATTCACAGCCTGAAGATTCACGCAGTAAAACTGGTGGAGTTTACTATCTTGAAAATGGCCCAAGTCTATACGAATCCGTTGGTGACTTAGTAGAATTGATTATGGAATGAAATATGAAAATAAGATTACATCAGTTTCTTTCTAAGTGTGGGATTTTTACTTCGAAGAATGAAGTTAAGAATGCTATATGGAGCGGAGACGTTTCAGTTAATGGTTCGACTGTAAAAGATATTAAATTTGAATTTAATCCAAATACAAAACCTGTAACTTTCAAGGGAAAAGTGCTGACACTACCAACTGATGATGTGTATTTTTTATTGAATAAACCGGAAGGAGTAATTTGCTCGCGATTGAATGATCAAGAAAAAAAGTTGAATAAAAAATCTGTATATGAAATTTTTAGAGATAAAGTCCCATCTAATGTGTATGAATCTCTAATCACTGTCGGTAGGTTAGATGAGGATACGACTGGGTTTTTATTAGTTACAACAGATGGGAAATTGGTAGATAAAATAACAAATCCTAAAAATCATATTTCTAAGAAATACCTTGTAGAAACAGAATTGGGAATTACGGAAAATGAAATTTCCCAAATTAAAAGTGGAGTGAAAATTGAAATATCTGACAATGATTATTATGAAAGATATGTTTCTCAACCAGCTAATATTACTTTAGCCGATGAAAATATAGCAGTGTTGACAATCAAAGAAGGCAAAAAACGCCAAATCCGACGAATGTTTAGTGCATTGGGAAATTATGTTATTTCCATACATCGTTTAGGAATAGGTAGTATGGAGCTTTCAAATTATAATATTAATACTGGGGAATTCCAAGAAATAACATTCGATGAAATTAATCAGTATATCTCCAAATAATTACTTACCACAATAATCATCTAAGACCTTCGGGTAAAGTAAATGCTCTGCTTTTTTCACTCTTTCTTGTAATATTTCAATTGTATCACCATCAAAAATAGGGACTTCAGATTGGGCAAGAATTTCACCCGTATCTACGCCTTCGTCGACTAAATGAACTGTACATCCAGTTATTTTAGCACCATCATCTAAGGCATCTCTTTGTGCATTTGCACCTGGATATTTTGGAAGAAGAGAGGGGTGAATATTAATCAAACGGCCTTTCCATTTCTTCACAAATTCCGGAGTTAAAATCCTCATATAACCATTCAATACTATAAGTTCAATATTTGATTCAATTAGCCTTTCATGAATAATATCTTCATGTAAAATACGTTGTTGAATTCTATCAGAAGAGGAGGGTAAATTTATCGCCATTGTAGAAATCTGAAAATCATTACCGTATTGAAGGCCTTTTGCATTTTCATTATCTGAAATAATTAATTTTGTGATATGCGTGACGGGTTTGGAGCGCTGATAGTTGAGTAGGGCGAGTAAGCCTGAACCCCCCCCTGAAATCAAAACTGCAATACGTAAAGGGCTGCTGATTGATCCCTGACGAGGTCGAGTATATGGCACGCCCATACATCTCCGAGTGAGTAATAATCCTTGACGGTTTGGAATTGTTGCATAAATTGAGACATATTCCTTTATGATTAGATGGTTGGTCGGAGTTTTATGGATAGGTTACAAACTATCGATGAGGTGGTTGAAAAATACTGCGTCGCTAGTAGCCCTTTCAAAAGTAAATTATACATAGGTACTGGTTCATTATTTGTTTTATTTGCAATAATGGGAATCTGGATACCAGGTTGGCCTACGGTATCTTGGGCTGTACCTGCTGCTTTTCTGTTCTCTCTTTCCAGTGAGAAATTGTTTCGGAAAACACTGACTAATCCTTATTTTGGGAACGCTATATTTGATTATTACGCTACCGGTAAAACAATACCAAAGCACGCTAAAAGAGGTGTGATGTTCATGATTATGACTATGACTTCCATGTCAGCTTATTTCGTATGGCTAGTCTCGACAAAAGGCGATGGGGTTTGGGATGATATGTCATCATGGAATGGAGCAGATCCTGGTTTTGGAGCTTTGACCATACTTTTCGTAGGGCTAATTGGACTTTGGTACGTCGGAGTTAAAGTCGATACTAGAGAGTGAATATTCATTTACTCTGTAAACATGACTTCATACGTTAATCAAACTCTGTAACATCATGAAGTTCGTGAAGTTTTACACCTTGGGTCTGGTGTTTCCATTGATTGTGTTCTCATTATTAGGGACAAATGTGATTTCTGAAGAGAGTGGAAATGCGACCCAAGAAGATGAAATTATTATCTCAGTAGATAGCACAAATCTACGTTTTTCTCCGGCGGAAGTAACTATTTCTGAAGGAGATACTGTTAGGTTTTTTTGGGATGGGGAATTACTAGCGCACAATGCAGTTGAAGAAAATAATCTTTTTGACTCAGGGGAGCCGGAGAGGAATGTAGACTACTCATTCACATTTGAAAAAGGAATGAATGGAACATATGAATTCGTATGCGAACCTCATGAATCTGCAAATATGATTGGAAGGATTATCGTAACTCCTGCACCAGTTATTGAAGATAATACAACTGAAGAAGATGATGTAAAGGAAAACTCTGTACCCGGTTTTTCAGCACTCACATTGATTGGTGCTTTAGTGATTAGTAGTTTGGCGACCAGAGGGAAAATGGGGCGTGTATGATGTGGAAGTTCTGAAATTAGACGACATCCCCTCACTAAAAGAAGGACAAATGATTGTGCCTCTATTCACTCTCGATTCACTTCTCTTACCGGGAGATCAAATGATAATGAGAGTTTTTGAGCCGAGATATAAACAGATGTTAGATGATATTACACTCAATGATTTGCCTTATGGCCATGTAATGTCAAATCTTTCAATGCCTGAAATAAACGGATGGTCGGTACCATATGATGTAGGTACCCTAGTAGATATTAATGACCTGCAAGAACAGGGCACTAATCTGCTTTATACCGCTAATGGAGGGAAACGCTTTCGTATTCTATCTCTAATAGAGCCCGCACTAAAACCAGAATCTTTTGATGAAATTTTTCCCTCTGTCGATGAGCTTGTCCAACAGTATGTTGATTCCGCCCCTTCTGGTAAACTCTACGTTAGAGGGCTAATAGAAATCATTCCAAAATTAGAAGGAGTTGTCGAATCTTCTGAATGGAAGAATTTACTAATGCTGTGGATATCTTATATCAAAAATATTGCCGAAATAAATGAAATGGAAATTAATGAATTTGATATTGATAATGAAGTTAAAAATATGTTTCCGGCCCCTAATGATGAATCTATCTGGAAATTAGCATCGTTGATTATTGACTCTATAGATACACAAATAAAAGCATTGAATGCAACACATGTAAATGAGCTCTTGAGCATTATAGAATCAAGTGTTCAGAAAAAATTGAATGTGATACGTTCTTTCCGACAATCAAATGAATAGTGATAATGATGAAATCTAATCCTAAAGATTTAGAAAACATAGAAGTATGTTCTAATTGTTTTAGCCCGCGTATTGTTCCTTACATGGGTTATGAAACTGGGAAACGTTTCATTTGTCAAGACTGTGAACACATAAGTGTAGTGACTATACTTTTTGAAAATCTAGATTCTCTCGTTAAATTCCTAAGAGAAAAAAGAGATTCTGAGGATTAATGTAAAAATAATCTCTGACTGGTGAAAAGCATCGACATCCCATGTTCATCTGCCGCATCTATGCTTTCTTGATCCCTCATAGAGCCGCCTGGTTGTACAACGGTAGTGACCCCTATTTCATTGGCAGTATCGATACCATCGCGGAATGGGAAAAACGCATCGGACACCATCATAGATCCAACTGCTCGACTACCGGCTCTTCTAGCGGCTATACGCACAGCTTCAACGCGACTTGTTTGCCCCGGGCCGACTCCAACGGTTGCAAAACCTGTTTCCGTAGCAGCAACCAATACTATTGAATTAGATTTAACTTCGGAAAGGACCGTTGAACCGAATTTAGCCAATGCAACTAAGTCCTCATCGCCAACTACTTTTGTAACACATTTGACATTGCTCCAGTCTATACTTGGCGGACCCTGTACTTGCGCTACCCAACCACCATCTAATTGACGCATTCTAACTTCTTCTTCTCTCGGTAAAAATTCAGACATTGTTAACATTCTTCTGTTTTTCTTCTGAGAAAGGATCTCTAATGCCTCAGGCGTATATCCTGGTGCAATTATGCATTCTAAGAAATGCCCCCCTATTGATTCAGCAGTCTCTTTTTCAACTTCTGAAGTAAAGGCAACTACACATCCAAATGCACTTTCTGGATCGCTTGCTAATGCATTTTTCCAAGCATTACTTTGAGAAGAGTCAATTGCGGCACCACACGGATTTGTATGCTTAATTACAACACATCCATGATTACGTGTTTCATCCATATCTCTCAATAAACCTCGAGCTATTCTTAGCGCACCATCCAAATCGAGATAATTATTGAAAGAGAGAGCTTTGCCTCCATGTTGTATAGCTGCAGCCAAACCTTTAGCGCCCGATGCTGAAGAAGCAGGGTAAAATGAAGCCGGCTGATGTGGATTTTCACCATAACGAAGAGGGACGCCTTTCTCAGAAGAGATATGAATTCGATTTGGTACTGGTCCGCCTATAAATCTCTTTTCTAGTTCATTACTTACAGCTGTATCATATGCTGCTGTGCATTGATATGCCGCAAGAGAAAGTTGTTGTTTTGTTTCTAAACTAATTTGAGAAATATTTCCGTTTACGTCTTCTAGGGCTTGAATAATCGATTGATACTGGCTTTCATCCGTTAGTACTAACACATCTTTATGATTTTTAGCAGCAGAACGTATCATTGTTGGCCCCCCTATATCGATCATTTCAATTAATTCAGCATTTGATACCGGTGGTTGCTTTGCTGCAACGGCTTCAAATGGGTACAAATTCACACACACTAAATCAATTGTAGCGTAATCTAATTCGGCGAGTGTACTCATATCGTCTTCTCTATCGCGCCTTACGAGTATTCCTCCATGTATAGCGGGATGAAGTGTTTTGACACGTCCATCGAAACATTCCGGATGGCCTGTTGCATCACTTACATCGATTACCGGGATTCCAGCTTCTCTTAATTTACGAGATGTTCCGCCTGTTGAAAGAATTTCCCAGCCCATTTTGGATAATGCATTTCCAAGTTCTACGATTCCGGACTTTTCCCAAACACTTAGCAACGCTCGGCGTGTTGTCATATTAATGCGTGGAAGCATGAGTCTTGAAGTGTTTGTAACTCGTTCTTTCAATCTCCACGGGATGAAATAACTTGATCTATACGAAGCATTCCAATACTTGTTTCGCATGCTGATTGTAATGACTCTTGAATAATTGATCTAGGGTGCCATACTCTTTCGATCAGAGACACGTGTCCTTCAGCATTTATACCATTAAAATGCTCTTCGTTTCTAGTTGCTGCACGTAATTCAAGTACTCCATCTAAAGGGTCATTGCCCGAATTCTCAACTAGAGCCCCCGGTATTGTTTCCATTGCTCTGGCGAATGCATCCATTGCGAGTCTTGAGCGTCCTGGTTCTGATTCTGAAGCGGTTCTAACCGATTGAGCAATTCGGATATGTATTGACCCTCCGCCCGGTAATACTTCTTGATCATTCATTGCCAGAGATACTGCCCTTAATCCATCATGCAATCCACGAATTATTTCCTCAGTGGCTATTTCACCCGCTCCGCCAACTTCAATTGTGACCAAACCTGGATTAATACAACCATCTATTCTAACTACGTCTTCCACCATATCACTAGCTTCATTTCGTTCCCAAATAACACTTCCACAAAAACCTAAATCTTCAATTCCTATATCTAAAATTGAATCTATTACTTTGGCCCCTGTTGCCGCGGCGGCATTCTCGACTTCTGAAGAATCGAGTTCGCCGATTGCAAGAATATTTTCGTCAAATAAATGATGTAATATGTCTCTATCGATTTCTCCTCCACATAATATAAGTTTCGCGCCACTATCTATTAAGGATTGACCAAGAGCATTTTTTCGGCGTTTCTCAGCGTCAACAAATGCATCTAACTGATCTGCTGAAGTAATTTGAATTTCGGCAGTTCTAGTCATTTTTCTAATTTTGATATCCCCCGATATTACGGCCACCTTTACTTTGGACAAGTTGTTGGGCAGGCTATCCATCAAAACTCTTCGGCGAAATGCGACACCGGATATTATTTTTGAATCATTAATACTGCCGCTTTTTGACTTAAACATAGCAATATTTTCTGCTTTCGGTTGTTCCTGTATTTCAGAAATTGAAGTGAGTGCTTCCACTATTATAGATGAGAACAAATCTAATGCGCCATCTGTTCCTTTTCCTGTCAGTGCTGTTTCTGCAACACCCAATAATCTCTCCTCATTAATTTCTTGGGAGTCTTTCTCCATTTGTACTTCTGCAACTTCGAGAGACTTTCTAAAACCTTCAACTAATGTCAAAGGATGCAGTCCTTTTCTTAGTAAATGGTTGGCTTCTTGGAGAAGTGCTCCACAAAGAAGCATAGTTGTAGTGACGCCATCGCCACAGTTTTCCTCTTGCGTGTTAGCCATAGATACCATCATTTTGGCCGCTGGATGTTTCACTAACAACTCAGCTACTATTTTAGCACCATCGTTAGTTACTGCGGTTGTCCCGTTAGTTTTGTAAAGCATCTTATCCAGCCCCCTAGGGCCAAATGTAGGCTTTAATAAATCAGAAAAAACTCTAGCCGCAGTTATTAATTTCTCTTGAACCGCAGTTCCACTTGTGATTGATGTTTGTTCGGGAACTATCACTACTGGAGGTTGCCCCGCCCCATCGCTCATATTCTAATCGGGAGTAAGTGCTGTCATGAATCCTTTGAATCGAGTTTTAATCAAAAAATGATTTTTATTTGCAATAATTCTATTCATGAACGTTGACTCGGGCGTAATATGTCGAGAGTTGCTAGCGTCATTTGTATGATGCTAGTTTCAGCAATGATGTTTGGCTTTATCTCACCGGCTTCTGCGCAAATTGCTCCGGAGGTGACTCTTGAGTGTGAAGATCAGGTAGAAATTAACCCGGGGCCAAGTTCAACCAGAACAGCCATTGTAAACTGTATTGTAGAAAATCCTTCAGCGTTCTCGGAAACTATTGATATTACTGTGGATTCGGGTATTTTAGATAATGCAGCACCAGGGACATTGACTATCGCAGCAGGAGGAAGTACTGATTTTGAAGTAGTGTTTAAATCGGATTTAGCTGAATCTCCAGGTGAGGTTTTAACTAATGTGACGGCGACTATTTCTCAGGTGAATGGTGTGCCATATCCTGTTGGTACTTCAGAAAGTGAAGAAGTTTCTGTCACAATAATCGAATATCTTTCGTGCGAAGCAGAGTTTGGACAAGGCGGAGGAACGTTTGATTCAGGGGATGAAATTTCTATTTCGGCGGCAATAATTTGTGAAAGTAATGAAGAAGGCGATAAAACCTATCAAATTCATTTAATTGAGAAAAATATGGGCTCCTCTTCGTGGCCAAATGGATTTCAAAATATAGATGGAGATTGTAAGGTAGAAATCGAGGCTGGAGACTCTGGAGAGAATTGCAACTTTAGAATAGGAACTCCAAGTGATTTAGAAAAGGATTGGGAAGGTTGTGTAGTTATTATTGAAAAGGGCGAAATAAGGCCGAATTCATGCCCCGATACCAATAAAATAAATTTAAAAATTAATAAAAAGAAATCGGGATTAGGCATTGAATTAGGAGGTAATGGTTCTGTTTTGGAACAGTTGGGGGTTAATGAAGATCAGGTGCCAGTTATTGCTGGCTCTGTTGGAATCTTGATATTGATAATCGGAGGATTTTTCTATTATCGAAGAAAAGGGCGAGAATATGAGGAATAAAACCTCATTATTCAAGAACAAGTATGTGCCATCTCAATGACATTGTAACAAACAAACTAACACCTAATGAAGCTTCTACAGGAAATTCAAGTAAATTTACATAAATAAGATATTGAACTCCAGTTAATATTAATATTACAGATATGTCTTGAAGATTTGAATACCCCCATCCCGATTCATTTAGAATATGATTCCGATTTTGTACGACCCACAAGATAGACATTAGT
>Ga0209308_10004704_pt1 | contig 10674 bp, 6 predicted proteins | sample COGITO_mtgs_1204_3_FD_184806 | JGI IMG/M metagenome (GOLD analysis project Ga0209308, IMG submission 184806) | Pelagic marine microbial communities from North Sea - COGITO_mtgs_120405 (SPAdes) (version 2) | ecosystem: Environmental > Aquatic > Marine > Epipelagic ...
CGCGATTGAAGAATGTGATTCGATCGTCGTCGTTAAAGGGAAACGAAGAAGAAGAAGCCGCGAAAACGACGACGACGAAAGAGAAGACGACGAATAAAAGAGGGAAGAGTGAAGAAGCACCAACACATGTCGTCGTCGTTCGAGAAGAAGAAGAGGACGAAAAGAAGACGAAGAAACCGAGACTTTTGTCGTCGCCGCCAGAGAAGGAGAAGACGGGAGGAGGTGAAACAGGTGAAAAAACGAAGGAGGAAAAAAAGCCTACACCTATTCTTCCTCCTAATACTACTTCGGCGGATAAAAAAGCGGCGAAGAATGATTTAGATGACGTGCGGAAAACGTACGAGACGACCATGAAGAGAGGCGCGTGCGAGGACAAGGTGGTTGAAGAACTCATCGACGAAGGATTTCTGGAAAGGTCGGTGTGGCCGCAAATCCTCGCGTCGACGAGTAAAAGTGAACATCCAGACGAGAATACCGCGTTAGCGTTTGCGAAATGTATCGTGCATAAAGCGAGAAATATGAACGTGCCGGATGCGTTTGCGACTTTGAGTAATAGTAGTAGTGGTAGTGGTAGCGGTATTGGCGACGGTGGTAATGAGGAAGGCGAAAACGCGTTGGCGTTGAAAATGCTCGTGGAAACGTTGACGAATGTCGCGTTCGAGAACGTCACAAAGAATAGTCCTGAAGTTGCTGTGGAGATGACCACGGTTGTTCGCTTCTTAAACGTGTTAATGAATGCGTTAGAGAACGATATGGCGCGTAAAAGCGCGTTGCCCTTAGTGTCTATTCAGATATGGAAAGCTCGGGAAGAAAAAAGGTTGGAGATGGAACTCAATTCCGCGCCAGTCGATGTGCAAAAGAAATGGCAAAAGTTGATGAAGAAGGAAGCGAAGCAAGAACCGACGAAGATGCAATCACGACGAAACTCGTGGCTGACCAATCTCACCACAGTGTTTTTGGATACATTACCGGTTGCGCGCGCGAGCGAGAATGCGATGGCATTTTGTGCGTATTACCTCGAATTCATCGTCGATTTGCTCTCGCAACTTCCCACGAGACGATTTGTGCGTGCGATTTTAGGCGACGCAAACATCTTCGTAAAGGCAAACCTGACAATAAACGAGATGAGAAGCGATGAGGAAGGAGCCGACGGAAACGTCAATTTGTTGAAGCAGCTTTTGGAAATGGCAAAAGATTTCTACGATTTTGAAGTCGACGACCATACGGGAGACGCATTGAGCGAAGAAGAGATGGAATCCAGACGTTCAAAAGTCACTCACGCGTTTCAACGCTTATTGTTCAAGCATTGGCCGGATGAGTTGAAAGAGCTCGCGTTGTCCTCCGCGAGAATGATTGAAACGCGCTCGAGTTTGACGAAACATTTGAAAAACTTGGAAAGCGACCAGTTGCGTAAACTGTGCTGCGATCAGTTAAAGTTAGCATCGAACGATGACTCCAACGATGTTGAGTTTATGCAGAAGGACCAGGACCAATTCTTAATCGATGTTATCTCGTTTCACTTTGAAAAACGTCGATCGAGAAGAGAAATGGTGAACAAATTACCGTTGTATCCAACCGAAGACATTTTATGGGACGAGTCTCTCGTTCCGTTCGACGACATCAAGAAAAAGGACGAAAACAACAACAAGAGCGCTAAGAACAGGATGAAATCGTTACCGTTAGCGTTGCCAAAGTTAAACTTACAATTTTTGACCTTTTCAGATTACCTCTTACGAAACTTCAACCTGTTTCGCTTGGAAGCGACGCACGAAATTCGAGACGACGTCTCCGACGCAGTGCGACGCATGCAACCTTCAAAAGACGGTAAAAGTTTTCGAGGCTGGGCGCGAATGGCCATGGCGATTGCAAAAGATGACCCGCGACAAGAGGCTATTGAATTTACATATATTGGTAATCCCAATGTTGGTGAAGAAAAACCGTCCAAGGTCCGAATCAAGATGCGCTTGAACTTCTCAGCCACTCGCGACGACGTTTTTAAAGAATGGGATGAGTTGAAACGATTCGATGTGGTGTTTCTTGTTCATGCAAAACAAGACGCGAAACATGGTGACGCGAAGAACGTCGAGTACATTCGAGGTGCGGAAATTATTGACATTCGCGACGAAGAAGGGGTCCCAGCCAACGAAGGTTTCCCGGAACAGCTGAAAGATGCGAAAGTTGTCAAAGCTCCGCCGCCACCGGATGCGATGGACGAAGGGCCAAAGAAACCGTCCGGCTACGATCGCGTGTTCACATTAGAAGTAGATTGCGCGCAGTACCAACGCGATCTGGAAACGTTCGATGGAGATGTCGCAAGAGTGCACGAGATGTACAAAAATTTCAACTGCGTCATTCGCAGAAGACCGAAAGAGAACAATTTTAAAGCCATTCTGGCGTGTATTCGCGATTGCTTGAACCAGGATATGAACGCGCCCGAATGGTTACAAGATGTGTTTTTAGGCTATGGCGATCCATCGTCTGCATCTCCAGATGCCTTGGAGCTAGAAGACTCGGAAAACAATAAAAAGCGAACGAAAATTGACTTCAAAGATACGTTTTTGGACGAAGCGCATTTGCGCGAATCCTTCCCGGGGAAGAAGATTGTTTTCGATTCAGCAACACCCGTCCCGCCGTTCAAAGTAACCTTTGGTATTGACGAAGAGGATGCGAGCAGTAACGTTGTCAACGTCGAGTCGTACGTTCCGCCAGATCCAGGTCCATACCCGGAAGATGTTAAGAATCAAAACATGGTTCGGTTTACGCCGACGCAAGTCGACGCTGTCAAATCTGGCGTTCGTGAAGGGTTGACCTTAATCGTCGGTCCTCCTGGTACCGGTAAGACTGATGTCGCGACTCAAATTTTGCACTGTTTGTACCATACGAACCCGAATCAAAGAGTCGTGCTCATCACTCACTCTAACGCGGCGTTGAACGATTTGTTTCAGAAGATTATGATTCGCGACGTTCCGGAACGGTATCTATTACGTCTCGGACGCGGTGAAGAAGATTTATCGACAGATAAAGACTTCTCCCGAACTGGTCGCGTTGATTACATGTTGCGCAGGCGCTTAGAGCTTTTGGAAATCGTCGAGAAACTTGCCATGAGTATCGATGAAACTTTGGCGAACGCCGCGGAGACGTGCGAAACGGCTGGCTTCTTTTGGAAATCAAAAGTCCTGGCCTTATGGGAGCGATTTTCCGTGCTCGTTCTAAATAACAAGGAAACGCCAGTTTCTCACGAGCGCATTCGAACACAATTTCCGTTTGCAAAGTTTTTCGCGGATGTTCCGAGAGGGTACGAGAACTTGTTTGGCGACCCTTCGGAGGCTAACGTTGAATATGCCATTCGCAAAGCGAAAGGATGCTTTCGTCATTTAGTTGAAATGTTCACTGAACTCGAAGAGTGTCGCTTCTTAGAGCTTTTGAAAATGCCGAAAGACCGATCGGAATATTTGCTCACGAAACAGGCAAAAATCGTAGCCATGACGTGCACCTACGCCGCGTTGAAACGCTCGGATTTTCTCGACGTAAACTTCAAATACGATACCGTCGTCTTCGAAGAGGCCGCGCAAATCCTTGAAATTGAAAGTTTCATTCCTATGGCGTTGCAAAGAGCGAAAGATATCGATGGTCACGCGCGATTGAAGCGAGTGGTGATGATTGGCGATCACAATCAATTACCGCCGGTGGTCAAGAACCAAACGTTTTCAAAGTTTTGTCACATGGATCAAAGCTGCTTCGCCCGTTTGGTGCGTTCCGGCGTTCCAAATATCGTTTTAGATGCACAGGGTAGAACGAGAAAACAAATCTCAAAACTATACAGTTGGAGATACAAGAAGCTGGACGATTTACCGCACGTTTCTACGGAAGAGCGGTTTCAGCTCGCCAACGCTGGCATGGCGAAAGTCGCTCAGTTTATCGACTGTTCTTCGTTCGCGCCGGAATCGTGCCCACAACCGCATTACTTCCAAAACGTCCAAGAAGCCGAGTATCTATGCTCTTTGTACCAGTGGATGCGCTTGTGCGGCTATCCAGCGCAATCGATATCGATTTTAACAACCTATCGAGGGCAAAAACATCTCTTGCGAGATGTCTTCAAAGCGCGATGCGACTCGCACCCGCTTTTTGGACCGCCAGCCTCAATTTCCACCGTTGATAAGTATCAAGGGCAACAAAACGATATCGTTTTATTATCGTTGGTGCGAACGAAACACGTCGGTCATCTCAGAGACGTGCGTCGTTTGGTCGTTTCCCTATCGCGCGCCCGATTAGGGGTGTACGTCTTTGGCGCGAAGAAAATTTTCGAAAACGTGGACGAGTTGAAGCCGGCTTTGAAAACTTTGATGAATGATACTAAATTAGATGTTATCAAAGGTGAAGTGTACGGTCACATCTCGCGAAAAGTCGAGGATGCGGTATCGAATGATGTAAAAAAATCCTTCAAAGATAGCGACGAGTTCGCCAAGTTCATTGATTCCTGCGCCCTGGAGTATAAAAAAGCGGCTCTAGAACATCTTAAAAACCAACAACAACAATAGACGTTATAAATATTAATACTAGTAAAAATACATTCTACTTCTTCTTCTATCCGTGCAATTTCCTAATCTCTACGCTTTTCTTTGACCACACATCTACTCACAACATCCGGAACGTCTCCGCCGCGCGCTCGAACTTTTCCTTCGTCTCTTCCCATCTGTCCACCTTTGCGCTCATCTTCAAAACGAAGTAACTGCCGTCGTTGGCGTCTGGTACTGTGACCACCGTCATCGCTCTTCTCTCGATGGTATCAATCTCATCGCCCCTAGGTCCTATACATATCTTCTTTCCGCCACCAATCTCCGTGATTTCCGCTCGGCAAACTTCGCTAATCGATTGGAACACGTAATATGCCTTCCCGTCGCGTTCGATCCTTTTCGTCGTGTTTTCATTTTCATCTCCAACGTTCACAAACTTCATCACCCCGCTCCGATTATTTTCAACGCCTACGATCACATCTTGCGCAATCTTCCCCGCCGCCGCTTCTCGTTCCTCCTTCGTAAACTCCTGCTCGATATATTTCGCGTCTTTCTTTTCCTCGGCGAGCGCGAACGCTTTTCGCACCGATTCGTCCGCGATTTCTAATCTCACCGACATCGTATCCACCGTCTTGAATTGTCCGACGACGACTTTCGTCTCTGCTTTTTTCTTCTGTTTCTCTTCCACCGGACGGTCGATGGCGATCACCCAATCCTTGGGCACTTCAAATTGAAAGACGTTCGACGCTTTCCCCGTAAACAGTTTGTACTCAGAATCGTCGTCGTCAAAAGCAAACGCCAACAAAGAGTTCGATGACATTGCATCATCACTCGATGGTGAGAAGAAAAAACTCCCCAAAACCAAAGAAAAGAAGACGCTCTCCCGTCGACTCCTCCCTCCTCCTTCTTTAACTTCTTTACCTTCTTCTTCGCGAATGCGATACTTCTTTAACTTCTTCAACTTCCTCTCCGATTTTGAGGACGAACAACGACAACAAAAACGAGGAACAGTCGCAGACAGAAGAGCGTGATGATGATGAGAAGAGTACATTATTTTTATCTGTCGTCTGTGTGTCGAGAAATTCGTTTGTCGATTTCCTGAAAAAATAATTTTGAGGCGAAAACTCGTACGTACACTTTTGCGCAGGCGAGAAAACATCGTCACTTTTAGAGCACACGAAATAGAGAAGAGTGTAGAACACTTCTCTTCTTATTCAAAGAGAGAGAGAGAGAGAGAAAGAGGCATTCAGAAGAAGAAGAAGAAGAGAGAGCGTTCTCGTTCTCTAAAGCTTCTTTCTTTATACGCACAGCTATCTATCGCGCGTGGTTTTGAGAAGAAGAAGAAATACTATTTAAAGAAGAAGAAGAAGAATTGGAAGAAGAATCAACAAAATGGCAGATTTAGAATTCGATTTCGAGGACAACCTGGAGCAGACGGATTTGAAAACGCAAACGCTCGCACCGACGTTAGCACCGTCGGACCAGCTGGAACCGAGAGCGCAAAAGAATTACCGACAAACGGTGTGCAGACACTGGCTGAGGAATTTATGCATGAAAGGCGACAAGTGTGGGTTTTTACACCAGTTTGATAAAGAGCGAATGCCGACGTGCCGGTACTTTGCCAAGTACGGCGAGTGTAAAGAACCGGATTGTCCGTATAAACACTCCAACGACGACGTGAAAGAGTGCAACATGTATAAGCTTGGGTTTTGCATTCACGGACCGAACTGTAGGTATAAACACATTCGGTTGCCTGGACCGGCGCCGCCACCGAACGAAGCGTGTTTGATTGGGAGACCGGGACATATTCACGGCGTGTTGCCGTTCGCGGCGAGGCAAAGACAGAAACAAATACAAGAGGAGAAAGAGAGACAGTTGTTGATTGCGAGCGGGGAGCAGCCGAGGGAGGAGCCGGCGCAAGCGATCGCGGCGCCGTTGCCGCCCGGGCCTCCGCCGAAGAAGGCGAGGACGGTTGATGTAAACTTAGCGTTGCCCGAGGCGCAAAGAGTAGGCGTCGAACCGGAACAAGACTTTGATTTCGAAGCTTGATATATATAGAAGAGGTTTCTTTGTTAGAGGTATAGCTGCTAAAAGAATAGAGTAATTTTCATCAAATCACACGAGCGTATCACGCGATATAAACTAAAACGAAGCACTTATTGTTATTCTTATTATTATTCTTACTAAATTTTACGTGCCCCAATCGGCGTCATCGTCGTCGTCGTCAACGTCGTTATTGTTGTTGTCCCACTTCGGCTTTTGTTGTTGCGTTTGCTTCTTCGGTTGCGAGTTGGATAAAGAATTGCTTGAAATTGAGTTCATGGACGATTTTGACGCGTTATTGGAACTCATTCCTTGTTGTTGTTGTGGTTGTTTTGACGCCGGTTTCCATTCGTCCTCTTCGTCCTCTTCGTCGCCTCCGGCGTTGTCTCCCCATTCGTCGTCGTTACCAAACCCGACAAATCTCGAGTTTGGACTTTTCGGTGGGCGCAAATCGACGTACCCTTCTGGTCTCGGAAACGCGTTGCCGCTCGAATCGTCCGCCCCGAGCGTTTTCGGAATATCCGAAGCTAAGCTCGACACCCCAGTTGCTACTGAACTCAGCGCCGAGGAAAACCAACTACCCGCTTTATTCGCGGCTTGCTTGGCGCTTTCCATGGACTCTTGATCCGCCGCGCGCGAAGCCGCTTCTTTCGCTTTTTGCGCAGCCGATAACGTCGTATCCGCCAACGACTTCGTCACCGAACTCAAACCGTTCCACATGCTTCCTAAGACGTCGTCGTTCGCGCTGCTCTTACTTCTCCCCGGAGGCGGTTGCGATCCGAAACCGACGAATTTCCCGCCTTGGCTCGGCGCGATACCTTCCGGTTTCGCCGCGTTTCTCGCCTGTTGCTGCGCGAAAAAAGCTTCTTTTCTCGACGCCGACGCTTCCATTTCAGCCATGGAGTACTCCGATCTATTGCTATTATTATTATTATTATTATTATTACTAACACCGCCGCTTCCCCCTTTTTGTAAGTTATTCTGGCTCGATCGACTTCCCATTCCCGTCGTCCCTTTCGAACTCCCCAGCGTTTGTCCGTTCTCGAACCCGGTTCGTTGATGCGCCGGCGTTTCCCCGGTATTTTGCTTCAAACCTTTCGGAATATTCGCCGGTTCCGCGTACTTCCCTCCATCCGCTTCCACTCTGATTTTCTCTCTAAACGCCTCCGCGGCAGCCGAGTCGTATTTCAAGTGTATCGGCGCGTCTTTCGGAACGCCGTGTTTCGCCAAGAACTGATTCACTTTCGCGTTCCCTCCGAGTTGCATCTTCTTCAATTGCGTCGCGTTCCACGAGTCCATCCCGACCGAGCGAACGAACGATAAGTGCACCCCCAACGAGCGATGAACGCCGGAACATTCTAAACATATAAACGACCCGAACGAGACCGAGGCCCACTGTGGATTTTTCGTCGAGCAGTCCACGCACGTCTGTTTGGTAAGGTGTGTGTCAAAAGAGGTCTCAAAAGGTCAGAACAGGTGTGATCGCAAAAACGACTTTTACGTGAACGAGTGGTAAACAACGACGAGAGATTCGGTGACGACGAGAGAAAAAAGCACGACAGAAGAAGCAAGAATCGTTTTTGTCGTCCTCTCGTTCGTGGAAAATAGAACAATACTAAAGAGAGAGAAAGATTCGTCGCGCTTTATAATGTTTCGGATTGGATCCACAAACACCCTCCTCAGATAAGGAGTCACTTCGTTTAAAGGAACAGAATCTTTCGCGGACTTTGCGCGCGCTTCTTTTATCAGAGAGAAAGAAAAGAGAGAAAACACAACCACACAAACAATTAAACACGCACCCCGTTCCCGTTTTTCCCTTGTAACTCTCTCAAGATTGCCGCCGCTTCTGGGCTCGCCATTTGATGTGTTGAGAGACAAAGTTTTCTGTGTTTTTTTTTCTCTGCTGCAAAAAGTGGTGCTTTTGCGGTTCAAGTGTTTTTGGTTGAAGGACTCTCTCGTTCTCTCAAGTTCTTTCTCTCTCTTTTTCTCTCTCGTTCGTTCTCTCTGTCATCTGTTGCTTCTTTCTTTCTTTCTTTTTCGTGTTGTCTGTTCTGTCCTTTCTGACACCAAGAAAAAAAAACGCACATTAAAAAGTGCTTCTCCTCTGTCTTCTGTGCCAATAATACGTATTGGAATATTTTCTCAACTGTTCTTTTTTCTTAACCTGAACACGCTGTTTGCGCGCTGGTGGTGCCGCGCGTGATACTAAAATACTAACACTAATAGTAATATAATTATAACCGCACGAAACGAGTGCATGCGCGCGAGAGAGAGATATAACTCAGTCGCTTTGAGACGGCATTACTAAATTAAAATCACATTGGTGAAAGTTCGATTTACGATGAAATCTTCTTCTTTATCGATAAAGCAACCGACGACGAGAGCCGCCGGTACTGTCGTCGTCTCCGATGAAAAAGAAGAAGAAGAAGAACTCGTAACAACGCCCACGCGAGGAAAAAGATTTTTCCATCGACGCTCGAGCGAAGATGGCGGTGAAAACACGAAATCATCCTTTCGCGATCGCTTCACTTCGTTGAGTCCGAGCGAGGATGGTAACGAGAGCGAATACAGCGGATTTGGTAGCGAAAGAGGAAAGCATCATCATCATCGTCCCAAGACGAAAGAGAGCGGGAAATACGCGGAACCGAACGAGGAAGAACGAAAACGAATGGAATATTTAAAAGAGCAATTGGTGAAACACGAGATGATATTGCCAAAAACGATGACGATACCGGAGTTGGGCGGCGAGGAGAGGACGCTTCTGAGATTCGTTCGAGCGAGGACGAAAGGGAAGGAGTTGGCGTGGGAAATGTTACGGAACACACTGAAATGGAGGAAAAAATGGCACGTGGACGAGTGCTTAGAGCGGTCGTTCTTAGAGAACGAGAAGCTGTACGATATAGTGTGCTCGCAAAACTCTTTTTACGTCGGTCACGGGAAGTTTGGACACCCGATTTATTTCGACAACGTGACGAATATGCCTTGGAAGCAAATACTGAGCGAATTCGACGACGTGGACACGTTTCTTCGGACTCAAATCCAAACAATGGAGTGGCAGCAAGAGTTCGTGTTTAAGCCAGCGTCAGAGAGAGTCGGGTATCCCATCACGCAAGTGATTAACATTTGGAACTTGCGAGGCATGACTTTGGGCTTATTCACGAGCGAAATCAAAGCGGTGACGAAAAAAGCCATGCAGTTATCCCAGGACAACTACCCGGAAAGTCTCTACCAATCTTACATCATCAACGCTCCCACCATATTCACCGTCATCTGGTCCATTATTAAACTCTTCCTAGATGTGAAAACGAGGAATAAAGTCCACATCATGGGTCACGGCAAACACGTCTTTGACCAACTGCAGAAAAAACTCGGCCCGAACTCCTTACTCACCGCGGAGATGGTCCAATCGAAATTCAAAGACATCGGCGTCGTCGAGCGGAAGCTCGGATTTGAATCCGCGCACAAGAAGTCCCAAGATTACATCCGAAAAAAGTTACGCGAGAAAAACCAACCGTTCTATCCCTCTCACTCCGTTCTCGAGAAGCGAAAAGAAGAGCTGGAACAATTCGACGAGGAGGAGTTCTTCGACGCGAGCGACGAGCACTGGTGGACGAAAAGCGAGAAGGAAATCAAGGAGAAATGTTTTAGCTGTTTTAGTTGCTTCACTAAGAAGCGAGTTAATGAGTTGCCTTAAGAAGCGAGCGCGTGGAGGAATGACCGAACGAGTGTTTGAATCTCGTTGTATACTACTAGTTTAAATCATAAATAAAATTATCGTTGTGGTGTGTGTTGTTACATTCTTCTAGGTTTCCTTCTCTCTCTCCTCCCTCGAAATTCAATCGCGAATTCATATTTTACTACTCTTAAAACTGCTTCTCCGGTTGCTGCGTGAGAAGTAACCCGAACCGTTTTTTGCACGCGACTCTCTGTTTCGAGAACTTATCGTCCGGCGAGAATCTCGCCGGGTGCGCCGACAACGTCGGTTTCCCATCCGGACCCGTTTTCTGTTCATTAAGTAGAGGGAAAAGAAAGAGGGCGGCGGGGGGTGAATTTCGTGACGATGAATTCTCGATCGACATTAAAATGTTATTCCGCTGTGTGCGTTCCAACAGAGAGA
>Ga0209308_10004710_pt1 | contig 10664 bp, 7 predicted proteins | sample COGITO_mtgs_1204_3_FD_184806 | JGI IMG/M metagenome (GOLD analysis project Ga0209308, IMG submission 184806) | Pelagic marine microbial communities from North Sea - COGITO_mtgs_120405 (SPAdes) (version 2) | ecosystem: Environmental > Aquatic > Marine > Epipelagic ...
TATATCTTCTATATTACTATCAAATTTTTCTTCTAACCATTGTTTCCAATAATATGCCATTGCAAAAGGAGACCGTAATATTTTAATATTAGTATTTGAGAATTCCAAATCATCAAAAGTTGGCCATCCAGTACAAAGATAGTGAATTTTTATATTTTTTTCAATTAAAAAATTGTTAACATCGTTAATTTGACCTTTTTCTAAAAAAGAAAAGGGTTCTATCAAATCATCAATTAAAATATTCATATTTTCATATGGTAAAAAGTATTTTTTTAATTCAAGTAGTTGGCCTTTATTTACATATTCCTGTAAACTTACACTATTATAGGAATTTGAATATCTATATTTTATTTTTATAAAATTATCTTTGTGTAAGTTTATTACCAAGAGATATGAAAGAAGGCTAGGGTCTATTTTTGGTTGATGCAATCCTAATGGATTTTCGTAGTAAACATCTTCGACTGAAAACTTCTTTGCAATATCATAAGGTGCTATATCTTCATCTTTAAGGTATTTACAAAAATATATATCTTCCATAGTAATTTCATCATCTTGAAATTCTTTTGTAATATCTAACATTCTTGATTTTTTACGAAAAGATAATCCACCATTACCAACATTCTTACCTTCTCTGTATCGTATCCAAGGTGCTCCTACATAATTGTAAGAAATAAATTCATCTATACCAAATCTTCTTAGAATTGTATCTGTTTGAAATATTAAAACATTTTCAGTTGGAATGGTATTCCAAAACTTAGTAGTTTTTAACATATTATTATATAAGATACCACTTAAATCATCTACCTCTAAGTTTTCTAGCTGTACATCCCACTCTTTTGTAAAATTCTTTACGAATTTTTTATTTTTATTACCATAATATATTTTTAATCCCCATTTTATATTAGAATCACTTTCATTTAGATAATACATCACATTTTTACAGATAATCTCTAAATCTTCGTGGTTTCTTGGTTCAATAATTACTGCAGTGTAATCAGTATTATTAAAAATTGATGGAATATAGTTTAAAAGTTGTTTTTTTATATTAAACAAGCCCTTGTTCCAAACATCAATATGAAGTTTATTTTGTTTTGGCATTATTTTTTGTTTTTCCAATAAGAATATATACCTTTTTCAAGTTCATATGATGGCCATACAAATCTTTCTCTCATTGGTTGTTGTTTTGCCCACTCCCACATCTTCGTTAATCCTTCTTCTAAATCTGTTTTGTGTTCAAACCCTAATATGTGTACTGATTTTTCCCAAGTTGGTATGGAGTGTTTCACTTCATGTCTAGGTTCTAAATAGGTTCGTGTTCCTTTTCCTAAAACTTGTAATAATACCGAGGATGCTTCATTTATAGATATTTCTTCAATACCACCTAAGTTAATAATTTCTTGACTTGCTTCTGGTCTTATAGCCGAATTCCAAAGTGGTTCTAATATATCATCAATGTAACTAAATGCTCTCGTTTGTTCACCATCTCCAAAGATAGTTAAATCCTCACCATTCAGATGTTGGTACATCCATATTCCTAATACATTTCTATACTTATCCCAAATGTTTTGTTTTACACCATAAACATTATGTGGTCTGATTATACAATAATCTAATCCATGTTGTTCGTTAGCTATTTTAATATCCATCTCACAAGCATATTTTGCAACTCCATATGGGTCTATTGGTGCTTGTTGTTGTTCTTCATCAAAAATACCACCTTCACCATATCCATATACTGCAAGTGTTGAAGTGAATACTAATCTCTTAACATTATGTTTAATACACTCATTAACAATCTTTGCAGTTGCTTTCAAATTATTATCATAATTGTAACAACGAATAAAAGGAGATAATCCTTCAGCAGCATAAGCAGCAAAATGAAAAACATAATCTATATTATGAGATTCAAATATATTTTCAATCGGGTGATTTACTAAATCCATTTGCCAGAAAGTAATTTTTGGATTTATGTTTTCTTCATACCCACCACTCAAATCATCTACTCCAATAACTTCTATTTCTGGTTTATTTTCTATAATCCAATCTGCCAATCTACTTCCAAGTAAACCTGCTACTCCTGTAATTAGTACTTTCATATTAAATCTTTTATTTCTTTATATATGTATTCTCCTATTAGCTCATATCCTTGTAAATTTGGATGATAATCTCCTTCATAATAATTATCTTCATCATTCCAAACCATTTTACTTCCATATTCCCAAACTGATTTATTATTTACCATTTCTTCAACTTGAAGTTGGTAAGATAAAGTTCCTTTTGGATTTATGTAGTATTTTGGAAAATTAAAATTATCATTTTCTATAAATGGATAAAATCCATTAAAGTAAAACTTTTTATAACCATAAAGAAGTGTTTCAAATTTTTTAAATAACTCCTCTGGTGTATATTGGTTATACTTTTGATATCTATGAGGATATGAAAATACAATAACGATTATATCTTCTTTATTTATAAACTTTAGATTTTCTTCTACTGCTTTGTAAATGTATTCATTTCCAAATCCACAAACTCCAAGGTTAATATACGAAATATTTAGGAGATTTCCAAGCCATTTTGGAAAAGAATTTTGTTCTCTTAGTTTTTCTATGAATTTTGGTGGTGTTGGATTCTCTTTATATTGTTTTTCAGTTTCTACACCATGTCCCGCAGTCCAACTATCACCGAAGGTAATTAATCTCATTAATTTTCAATTAATCCATTTAATGAATATATGAAAAATTTTAAATCACTATCATCATTTGGAAGATTTTTTACTATTTGTTTATTTTTTTCAAATCTATCTTGATTTTCAATATAAAACTTTTTTATAAAATCATGTGATTTGTTTAATCGTTTTATTTCTGAAATTGCTGCTTGAAATCTTTTATGACCATCTTCAATATCATTATAGGAATGGTCTATTACATCTCTATAAAAATCAAATCCCCATTTTTCTTCCATAAACTTTATATGACCTTTAGTTGCCATAATAATTGGAAGTTGATAATAAAAGAATGGCCTGGTAGATTTTTCTGTAACATGAATCGCATCCCAATTATCATCAAAATATGATTCAGTAACAATATTAACATAAGATTGTTCAAAGTTTTCATGTGTTTCAGGAACCATAACTCCACCTGCTTCTCCACCTGCACCTTCAATATCTTTTTTATGTACTTTAGAAAAATCTCCATTTTTCATTTCTAATTTAGATTCGTGGTCACTCTTTTTTACTCCACCTGATAATACCGAATCCATGATTCCTTTTTTAGTAGTAATATCTCCTAAGTAATATTCAAATTCTGCTAAGAATGCATCTGGTTCTATATCTTCTCTATTACGTTTGTAATCTACTATCATAGACCAATTAGTGTAATCTAAAATTTGATACCTTTTTAATTCCATCAAAGTTGCAATTCTATGTCTTTTAGGTGTTTTATTAAAACAACAAAAAAACTTTCCTTCTTTTTTTGGAACAAAGTTAGATTTCAATTCATTCCAAACCGCAGCAGAAGTCATTTGTAATAAATTTGTTCTATGAAATATAAAATCAGATTTATATTCTTTTATATAATCATCTATTTTAGGATTATTAGATATTATTACAAATCTATTTTCAGGTATTTGATATTTTTTACAATATAGTCGTAAAGCATTTATATCAGGTCTAGTTTCTGGCTCATGTTCTCTAATATATAATAATTTTATATTATCACATTCTCTTAAACACTTATTAACAGATTTTGGTAAATCTGTTGCTTTGAAAATATCAGAAAGTCCCCAGCTTGTTTTTATTGGATAATAAAAAATCTCATCTTTATTTTCATAAACATCTTCTATTTTATATTTTTTAATTTTAAATATATCTCGTGAGTATCCTAATTGAGCACTAAAAAATCGTTGATAAAAATCTAAATAACCATGTGGTTCTCTGAAATCACTATCACCCAATACTTCTGCTAATGGAGGTATTGTTAAATCTAATACCCAAGAATCATAAACAAAATTTAATGTTTTTTTAGTGTTTTCTTGTATTACCATAATGGATTACTTTTATATTATCTGATTTAAAACTTCTCCAAGGGTCAACTACAATTGAATCTTTTGGAAATTTGTAATCATGATGTTTACCCATGTGACCTAAAAGATATACTGCTTTATAAGGATGTGGTTGGTCATATTCAGGTACAATACCTTCTTCTTTACAATAATGACCTACTAAGATAGATGAAGAACCATCTAAATAATGTACATCTGGTTTATAAGCCTTTCCTAATATGATAATTGGTAAATCATTTTCTTTTGCAAGTTTAACAAGTTTAAGTGCCATATTTTTTGCTTGTATTTCTCTTGCCAACATAATTGCATCAAATAAATCATAACCCAATCCTAAGTTTTCGGCCATATATCTTAATGCAATGTTATCTCTTGGATGACATCCACCACCATCTCCCATTCCAGCTTTCATATAAGCAGGTCCAAGTATTCTATAAGTACTTCTTTCAAGAGCACCAGTTACAACATCTACATTCATATTACCATTTATTTCTGCAACATCTTGAATCATGTTTACTAAAGCAACTTTTGTAGATATAAATGTATTATAGAAGATTTTGATTCCTTCTGCTTCATCCCAAGTACCAACTTCATATCGTGTACCTGGTTTGATGAATGTTTTATAGAAATCTAAAAGTAATTTAGCATCACCTGTCATTGAACCATCTTCTGTACCGATGATTACCATTTCAGGATTAACCATATCCCATTTTACAGTACCCATAGCAATTAGATATGGATTATAAATAAATCTTGTATTAGATAATCTATCGATAAACTCTCGTCTGATTGTACCAGGTAAAACTGTTGAAATAAGAACTACCAATTGTTCTTTATTTGTGTATTTGTTTACTTCATCTAATATATTATTAACGATTGAGTAATCAAAATCTTTATTTGGTAAGTGTGATGTGGGTTCTCTACCATCATAATCAGGATGGTGAGGTGTAGGAACAGCAATAAAAATTAATTCTCTATCTTTACAAACTTCTTCAATAGTAGAAACCATCTCAAAGTTTGCTGGTTGTACTGAAACAACATCGTAACCTATTACTTCATGTTTTTCGGCCATTATCTCAGCCGCATCTTTTCCGAGTTTACCAACTCCTATAAAACCTATTTTCATAACTTTGTATTTGTATATAAATATATAATTTTTTATTAAACAGAATATTAAATAAAACTACTTTGTATTTCAGCCAGTATTTTTATCATATATTTTTGAGGGTTATATTCATTATTTGGAAATTCATATTTACCACTTACTATTTTTTTAAAAAGTTCTCTGTTTTTAATATTAATATCTCGCATCTCTGCTCTTACTTTGATAAGGTCTTCATGATTTTTTTCTGATAATCTTTTTAGAATAAAAACAATCTTATCAATTCTTTTTTCTAAATCTTCTTCATCATCATAAGTTTCATCCCACCACCTATCATAAGTTTGAAATCCAAGTTTTTTAAGATATTTTAAAGTACCAGGATTTCCTAAAACTATAAATGGATGTCCCATGTATATTGGTTTCCATATTTTTTCTGAAAGAAATAATACATTTGAATCTGATAAGGACTCTGTAACGAGTGATACAAACGTTTGATGAAAATCATCGTGAGATACATCGTTGGCTAGATTATATTTTAAAGTTCTATCAATTTCAATTGGTACTATTTTTTTAAGTTCTGTTGCATTTGGGTATTTAGATATATCTGCTGTTTGCATATCAAAATCACCTATACTTACTTTACCATTTTCAAGTAAATCTTCTCTTAACAATCTTGAACATAATCCAATTCTATGATTTCTATCCATATTTCTATTATAAGATAGAAATAACATTTTTGTTTCATGTGGATTAAATGGACATGTTTCAGGAGGCATATGTAATGGATTAATCCAAATATCAAATATTGAAGCAGGAATTCCTTTAAACTTTAATCCTTTTCTTTTTAGTAATTCATTTATTTTTAAATTACCACAAATGTAATATACATTTTCATCAGGTATTTCTGATTCTTTATTCCATTGGGAGATAATTTCTAAATCTCTATTTCCTGTTTCACCACTATATCCCTCAAGTGAAAGTAAAAATACAATTTTACATTTTCCTTCTCGTGCATCACTAAGATATTTTTTTGTTACACACTTATATCCTATTTTAATATTTTTTTCAAAAAATTGTGGGTCATAGACGGGTACTAAGTGTATATGTTTTTTGCCTCTAGTTTGATTGGGTGAAAGAACATTTATATATCTAGGGTCATCCACAGGTGTGGCCATTCCTATAAAATTGTGTTTTCCGAAAAAAACACCATCTTCTTCAAACATATTCCATTCTCCATAAACCTTTGGATATGATATTTTCCCTTCTTCTTTTAAATACCAAGTTTTGGATGATAAAGCAGGCCTTGGTGATTGAAGTATAGAATCATAATCTTCTACCGATATATTTACTCTATCTATCCATAAATCATATATACCATGTCTATATTCTTTTTTCTGGTCTTCTCTATATACTTTATCTTCGTAGGTATGCATTTTAGAAAAGTCAACTGTATAATTTCTACTATCTTTTGCATCAACATACTTTACATCTAATTTTTTATCAATTACTTTTTCTATTTCTTCAACTATTTCTTTTTTAGTTTTATTATATTCATCAAATCCAATGTTTAGAATCTGTCCTTCAAATCCACTACAAACAAAATTATGAATAATATCTACAGCATTATCTATATGTAAATGTGGTCTTTTTGCATCTTTATCATATATTTCTAATTGTTTTCCTTGTTTAACATCATCTACAAGATTATTAATTAAAATATCATTTCTCATCGGATTTGATAATCCATATAAAGTAGATAATCTAAATATTTTAAATCTATTTTTATCTTCTTTTTTTAACAATTCTTCTGATTTTATTTTCAGTTCAGAATACCTTGTTGTAATTTGAGTGTTGGCTTCTTCTTTAAATGGGTTAGTAAGATTTTCTTGTCTACCATAAACACTACAACTACTAAAAAAATAAAATAAAAAGTTAGGGTCACATTCATTTTTTACTTTTTCTATAACCCATCTCAATGTACTTAATTCTTGAGAAATTGTGTCGGCCTCATCCAACTCCAACAATCTAGGAGATGCCATATATAAAATTCTTTCTATTCCAGTAAAGTTTGGAAGATAATCATCTATATTTTTTATATTATCTTCTACAAAAATAAACTCACCCTTTCCATCGGTAAATTGTTTTGTAAATTGTTTACTTAATTCAAATTTTTGTTTTATAGTATCATAGTTACTATGGTCTAGTTTATCCACACAAATTACAGGATTTCTATTTGAAACAAATAGTTGTGTTAGTGGGGTTCCTAAATAACCCGCTCCTCCTATTACTAATACTTTCATTCTCTTACTAAATCTGTTGTTACACAATGAAATGAACCACCCAATGTTCTAGAGTGTCTAATCTGACAATCAAGTGTATCTATTCCGTATTTTTTTAAATCTGTTATTAATTGTTTTTGTCTATTATCTACAATTACTGTATTTTCATCTACCGATAATAAATTTACTCCAATCCACAAAGATGCTCTTATTGTTTGATGATATCCAATATCTACCATTGGTGGACACCAAATTTTATCCCAAGATTTTAAGAACTCAGGCATATTGTTTTCATTTACTCTTTCAGGATTCAATAAACATAATCCTTCTCTCAAAACTGCAATAGTTGAATCAATATGAATATATGAATATACATCTTCAATGGTATGAACTCTATATTCACTACCAAGGAAGTTTTGCAACCACTTAGCACCCTTTAAATTACCTGTATTAGATACTAAGTACAAAATATCGTTATTACATCTTAGAATGTTTGCCGCATCAAATACAGGTTCGTGGTTATTTAGAGTGATTTTAGATAAATCTTCTCTCTGATACATTGAATCTAATAATCTTGGTTTTGGAGCAGCTACCCAATTAGCACCTTGTTCCATTTTTTCTATAAAGATATCCTTGAAACAATCTGTTTCATATTGTCTAGACCTTAAAGACATTGCCGATTCAATTATGTTATTACCAATTACTGTTACAGTATCTCTTGGACAGAAAGTATAATACTGAGAAGTTTCCCAATGTCCATTTGATATTGTTTTAGTAGTATCGATTGGTGATGGTCTATAAACCTTAACACCAACATCAGTTAAAAGATTAGAAAGATTTTCTAAATCTTCGTAAGTTTCATCATATACTTTTTGGTCCCAAAATCCTAATTCGTTTTTTGGTATAGAATCATCAGTAGCATAATTTATACAATGTAAATCTTTACCATGAGTTGGCATATTTGCATTATCTACTGTTCCTACTATAACCTCTTTGAGTTTTCCCCACTCGTTGTTTACATTAACCATATTTATTGTTTATTATAATTATACGAACATCTCCAATATCTGTTTTTTCTCTGATAATGGTATGCTCTATGATAAAATTCTAAAGGTTCTAATTTTTCTTTATCCCAATGGTCTAAAGTTATTGTTTCACTCTCAATTCCTAAAGTGTTCTTTAATGTATCCTTTTTATAAGTTTTTTTAATTGGATAAATATCAGTATAATCTCTACACATATCTAAGTTAAACCTAACAACATCTGATAGGTCCTCTCCAAATCTATCTTTACAAAATTGGGTTAGTTCTTTTTGTAGTTTATCTCTATTTTCTGAGAATACAATTGAAGTTGCTCCCTTGTATTCCCAAAAAATATCATCCTCTCCTAAAACTTGTCTGCCCCAAAACTCTCCCCTTTCGAAAACTCCTCTAAGTGAATCTTCACTTTCTCTAATTTCTTCTCCGATTATAGTATCTTGATTGTTTTCAAAATACTCGTATAATTCTTCAACAATATCAATATGCTTTATTCCATACTTGTTAAAAATATACTCTAAAAGATAGTGACCCCACCCATAATAATAAAATACTATTAGTAAGTGAGAAAACATATTTCCTTTAACAACAATATTTTTTGTTGTAGTACCCGTTCCAACTACCGCTAATGTTCTTTCTACTATATAATCTTCCAACTCCTCTACACTTAAATAAAATGTATCTAATGGAACATCAACTGTTTCTAATCCATACTTTTCAATATACCAAGGTTGACCCATTGTTGCATTATAAGTAATAACAAGCGGATGTACCATTAAGAAATCTTTTTGACCCAACTCAATTAATCGTTGAATACCATTCTTTAAAGTATCATAAGTTTCGTTTGGCATTGGCCAAATTAATTCTGAATAGGTTGGTATATCAACTTCTTGATATTTTTGTAAGTAAGTTAATGCTTCTTCTGTTTTAAGATTTAATCTTTTTGATGCATCAAGAGTTTCTTGGTTTAAAGATTGCATTGCAAAAGTAACACCTTTAAATAATCGTGTACCTGCTTCCTTATCCATCATTGCTATCTGATAAATTCTATCAGAGTTTGCTTTTGCCCAAGTAACATCCCAAAACTTTGGAAATCCTTTCTCTTGTTTTGTTTTAATTACATATTCTGTAATATCAACATCTCTTGGCATCAATCCCCAATTCGAATCACAAACTGCAACATACTCAATCTTTCTATCAGCCATCCAATCAATTTCTGCTTTCACTCTTTCCATATCAAACATTTTGATTTTCTGCCAATATGAATCACCAATATCACAAAATGTACATTTATAAGGACAACCTCTTAAAGTTTCATAAGTTACTTGCCACATTTGAGGTCCATGTTCTTTTTCAACTCTTTCCATAATCCAATCATAAAAACCTGTAAGAATTGGTGATGGAATAATATTTAAATCTTGTACTCTTGTTGGAAGTGGACAAAGTTCTCCACCTTTTGGAAATACATGAGGAATATCTTCAAATGTTTCTCCTTTATGAAACCTTTTTAAAAGTTCTTTTGAAGCATGTTCTCCCTCACCCATCACGGCAACATCAAACATCGGATATTTTTCAAAGAACTCTTTATCTCTTTTATCTACATGAGGACCACCTGTTATTGTTAAACAATTTGGGTACTTTTCTTTTGTTCTTTTTGCTAATTCTTTATTATACTCAAAATTCCAAACATAAGAAGATAGCATCATCACATGGGGTTCGTGTTCCATATCTTTAACATATTGTTTTGGTGATTTCTTTTCAATCAAAACATCACTTACCTGATAATTTTCTTTTACTAACTTACTTGTACTCGCATACATCCATTGGTAACTTATCGCTATGGGTAAGAAACTGTTTGGTCCGTATTTATCGGCTACTTGTATAAGATATAAGTTTTTCATTCAATAATAAATAATTCGTTCTCTCTCAAATCCTTATAAGATTTCCAACTATGTGTATCTTCGTGTTCCGTATTTAGTTGATTAAAGAGGATTAACCCCCTTGCCGCATCTTCTGGTGTCATATACATATGATAACCAAAGATTTCAATATTATCTTCTGTTTGGGGTTTGTTTAAATCTCTACCATCGTATCTTGCTTTTACTAACCAATCGTATGCTTCCTTATCATCAGTTAAAATCATACCACCTCTACCAATTGGTAATCTTTTTTTAATTTGAAAAGAAAGTG
>Ga0209308_10004726_pt1 | contig 10647 bp, 7 predicted proteins | sample COGITO_mtgs_1204_3_FD_184806 | JGI IMG/M metagenome (GOLD analysis project Ga0209308, IMG submission 184806) | Pelagic marine microbial communities from North Sea - COGITO_mtgs_120405 (SPAdes) (version 2) | ecosystem: Environmental > Aquatic > Marine > Epipelagic ...
ATAAAGATTTGATGAACCTTCAGACAAATCATCTGTATCATTGTTTGATAGATCATCTTCTGTTGCCGAAATAGTAAGTGTTCCTGCACTATCGTCATATGACAAAGTTATATTTGATCCTGCTGTTAATAAACTATCAACTTGATCATCAACTCTTTCATTAGTGAAATAAAGATTTGTACCTTCAGCTAAGTCGCTTGTTGTTTTACCTGACAAAGCACTATCGAATCTTGCTGTGGTGTAATAGAGATTAGTTCCCTCAGACAAATCACCTGTATCTGCTGCTGCCAACTTTGTATCAAAATCTGTATTAGCTCTTGTGGTTGTGTAGTAAAGATTTGAGCTACCCTCACTAAGACTATCTGTATCATGATTAGATATATCTGAAACTGTTCCTGTAACATCACCTGTCAAGTCACCTTCGATGTTTGCTAGTAATGTTCCTAATGTATATCCTGTGCCTGTAATATCTACTGTTGTAGTAGGTTCACTTTGCAATCCACTAAACAATCTAAATTTATCAGATTGTGATGCGTCCCAAACTAAACCACCATACTTAGTTGTAGATGATTGCACATATTTTCCATAAAAACCAAAATCAACAGAGTTTCCTAAGTTGTTGTCAGCGTATCTGACTAGTGGATCATCAATAGTGACTGTAGTTGAATTAACTGTAGTAGTAGTACCACTTACTGTTAAATCTCCTGTAATAGTCGCATCACCATCAATACTGATTGTGCTAGAGGTTATATCATCAGATGTTAAAGTTCCATCAACTTGAACATTGTTAAATTGTACATTATCAGTAGTTCCTACTGCTTGACCTATTGATACTTCACCAGAGGATATACTTACACCTGTTCCTGCTGTAATGTGTGCTTGAACTTCACTTGCGCTAGGACCTGTATAAGTAATTACACCTGTTGATGAGTTATAAGCTAAAGATCCATCTCCACCTGAATCTGTGACAGATAAATGCGCTCTAACTTCCGATGCTGATGGACCTGTGTAAGTAAACACTCCTGTTGTGTTATCGTAACTTAGCGATCCATCCCCACCAGCATCAGTAACCGATAAAGAACCTCTGGCTCTAGCGTTTGTAAAGTATAAGTTAGTAGATCCCTCTGACAAATCATCGGTATCTTTAGTTCCTAATCTTGTGTCAAATCTAGCAGTTGTGTAATAAAGATTAGTTCCCTCTGTTAGATCATCTGTGTCCTTAGTTGCCAATCTTGTATCAAATCTTGCGTCAGTATAATAAAGATTAGTTGAACCTTCCCCAATGTCATCTGTATCTAGTGTGACATTTAACCAAGCTGAACCACTGTATCTTAATACTTGATTTGCGGCTAAAGATGTCAGCGTGACATCATTCATTTCGCTTATTTCGTTTTCTGTAGCTACAGCACTATCTACATAAGTTTGAGTTGCATAACTGTTGGAAGTTAAATATGATCCAACTCGTGTATCTGTATAGTAAAGATTAGTAGATCCCTCTGATAGATCGTCAGTATCTTTTGTAGCTAGTCGAGTATCAAAAGCACTATTAGATCTTGCATCCGTATAGTAGAGGTTTGAAGATCCTTCTGTTAAATCATCGGTATCAAATGACGACATTGTAACTGCGATAGTAGGGGTTTGTGACTCTCCACTAGTCGTGCTGACACTTATACCTGTACCAGCAACTAAATTTTGTACGAAATCGCCAACTGTGTCTGTAGCTAAATCTATTGGATCATTAATCCATGAGGATCCATTATATCTAATTACATCACCATTTGCTAGACCAGAAAATCCTACATTTGCAAGATCTTCAATATTGGCTAAAGCTATTCTTGCATCTGCACGAGCATTGGTGTAGTAAAGATTTGTGCTTCCCTCAGTAATGTTATCTGTATCAAATTCAGTAAAATCCACGGATCCTGTAACTGTTCCTGATCCTTCAGTTAAAGTAAGACCTGTACCACCAGTAAATGTTATTGTTCCACCTAACGAAATATCCGTTGAGTTAGATCCGTCTGTGACTGTTATAGAACTATTACTAAATGCAGTGTTAGGAATATTAGTAAGAGTGTTAGATCCACCATCAATTGATTTGTTAGTTATAGTATCAGTTGAGGTTTGTGTCAAAATCTCGTCATAAGATTGATTTTCACCCAAAACCCAACGATTTGTCGATACATCATAAAATAATCTTGCATCATCAGTATCGGAAGTTTCTACAATAATACCTGCATCAACTTCAGAGTTACCTGTATTTAATTGTATAAAAGCGTCATCAACAACTATTACTTCTGCCGTAGTATTAAGAAATTCACCTTGAACATCAAGGTTGCCTTGTATAGTTACAGAACCAGTGGTTGTTAATCCTGTAAATGTAGGACTATCACCTGTTCCTAAACCTAAACTTGTTCTTGCTGTAGCACCTGACTCTGAAACCCATTGTGTTCCATCAGATACAATAAACACTCCATCGGAGTGTGTTATGTTTGCTAAAGTTGTTAAATCTGCGTCATAGGCTTGGACATCAGAGCCAATTTGTAAACCTAAACCTATTCTTAAATCTGCTAGTGAAGAATAAGATCCACCAGTTCCACCATCTGTTAAACCTATAAAATCTGCTGATTGAAATTCAGCAAAACCATCAGGATTACCATCTCCGTCTAAATTCAGCCTTATCGGATCTTTTTCTGCCATTATTCACCCATGTTTATGTCTTGTGTCTGTGTAGTGCCGTCTGATGAAGTCGTAGTAAGGACTAACGATTTACCATCTGAAGTGGGAGGCATTACTATTCTTGATAAAGTTGAACCATCTGTTTGTAATACTTCAACAGCTCTCGTACTCATAGCAACTGTGCTACCACCACCATTTACCGAAGCAGTCGTAGTTACTGGTATAAAGTGATTTTTTAAAGGAACTCCACTAGTAGATCCTCCACTAAGCACTAATGGCATTTTACCACTATGACTATGAGTTATCGGTATATTTGCCTTTAGGGTTATAGATCTTTGACTAGTATCTGTGACAATATCTAATTTGCCTTTACGCTCAGTCCTTGTAATACTTGGCTCTACAGTATCTAAAGATAAAGTATCCGTAGTGCTGCTTGCAGTAATTGTACTTTGATTGGGTGCAGAAACATTTTTAAATATATCTTGTGATCCTGATCCACTACTTGTTGAGCCAATTGTTATCTGATCACTATTAGCATCAGCAGTTAAAGTAATTCCTGATCCTGCAACAAAGGTTAATGTATCCGTTTCACTATCAGCAAGAAGATCAGATCCACTAGCAGAACCAGATCCAGAGCCAACTGCAAAAGTAGAAAAGGCATTTGCAGCAGTATTTGTATTAGATATTGTGATCTTTTTCGGTGTAGCAGTTGGATCAGTAGTTACGCCAATTCCAGATCCAGCTTCTATTTCTATGTTTTCACTTGTAGATCCAGCAGTAATAGTTGTCGATCCATTTACTTGTATTCCAGCAATAGCATATTGAGTATTATCTACAGTTGACCAAGATATATTACCTAAGCCATCTGTTGTTAAGACTTGTCCTGATGTTCCATCCGATCCATTTATGCGAAGTTTTGCAGATAGAATATCTAATCTTTGCGAGCTGTCGATTTTTAAAGCTGGTGTACTGGCAGATCCGAGGACTAGATATGTATTAGAGGCAGAAGTTCCTATAGATAAATTACCATCAGATACTACTGTTTTACCATCTAAATATAAATTATCATTTTTAGAAACTATTTGGACAGTTGCGTTAGATAAAGTATAACCCTCACCAGTATCATCATTATCAAAAAAGTCGTCTTGTGTTGAAACATTAGCTATTTCAAGTGTATTTCTGCTATGTGTTGTTAACGACATTCTTAATATCTCCTAGATCGTAGGTGCCTCCCAGTTTTTCATATACCTTTTTTAAATTACCGATACTCTCAGTCATTTGATCTAAACCATATTTCCATTCAGCATAATCAGGATGATTTTCAGCGACAGGTGTTAGTAAAGTAGCAAATATTTGTATTTCACCTTGCAATATATTATCTAATAAATATTGCCTTTTCATCCTGTCATTAAATACATTAAATTCGTAAGATTCTGCCATAAATACCTTTTAGATACTTATAGGTTACTTGATATTTTTTTGTCTTTGGGTAATTGATTAACCCTCAAGCTCTGTAAGTTTAGCTTTTAGATCTGTAATTCTTGCTGTGACTTCAGCAATTTCTGTATCATGAACACCATCAGTATTTGATAGTTCCATTTCAAATATTCTTTCTTCTTCATTCTTAATTCTTGCTTGAACAAAGGATATTTGATCATCATTTGATAAATATTCGTATGTATAAGGCATAATTAAATACTACCTTTTATTTTTAAATCTTTGCGTAATTGACCTATAAGCATTTTTAAATTTAGAATTAAGTTCATTTTTTTCTAGTAAATCATTTTGTATTTGTTTATCTGTCATTTGTCCAACATCCAGATCAAATTCATCTCTTTTAAATGGAATTACTTGAATAAATGGTGTACCTCGATTAATTACTGCGTCTTTTGTTGTGTGCCATATTGTAGGAAAATTTATATGATTATAAGAGTCAGTTTCTACAATACCAGGTAATACAGTAAATCTTTTTTCAAATTGATAAGTTGGTTGCATAAACATTACTGAATAACCTTTAGGTGTATAGATTCTCCACGGATTAATAAACTTAACACCCTCTGGGAAATCAGTTTTTTTTAATTCCCAACCTTTTATTTGTTGTCTATTATGAAATTCTATTCCATATTGACCGACACCTTTGTTATCCCACTCTAAAGTTTCCATATCTCTTTGAACTAAAAAATCTGCCCACATAGGTATTATGAACCCTTCAGCAAGAAGATCTATAATTGCTGGACATCGTTTCACTGTTCCACCAGCAGTTTTAATAGCAGTTTCTTTGCTTCTACCAAAGTAACCTTTTTTCCCTTTTTCGTGTACAGCGTCTTGAGTAATATATTCATCCATATCTTTAAACCACTGTGGTAGAAAAAATTTAGATGGTTTTACTGGTGCAAACTCTTCAAGACCTTTAAAGTCTGTTTTGAACTCTATAGATTGTTTACCCCCCAAAGAAAACTTCAATCGAAAGTTCCCCCTGCGTCAGTATATTCAGTAACTTTAGCATTTATTTCAGTTTCTATTTCCGTAAGAATATTATCTTCTTTATCAGTTCTATTTTTATAATTGTAATGTTTCATTTCAAGCTCTTGTAATTCACCTTTAAGTCTTTGAATTAACTCATCATTAGACTCTGATGATGGCTCTTCAAATATTTTATATGTTATAGACATTAAGCACCTTCTAACTCATCTACTCTTGCTTCTAATAAATCTATTTTAGCAGAAAGCTGTTGAATTGCTTTGACTAATGGTCCTACAAATTGTTCATAATCAACTCTTCCAAAGTCATCTGAATCACTTGAAATAGTTTTATCGGCATCAGTTATATCACCTATTTTTAAACCACCAAAAGAGTTATTACTTCCTGTTGTGTCAAACACAGCAGTTTTAACTTCCTGTGCTATAAAACCCTGCTGAGTATTTCCTATTAATGTTTTGAATTTAGCTGTTTCATCAATGTCGTCACTATACTGAGTATCTAAATAAGATGATTTCCAATTAAAATCTCTTGGTGTCAATCTATTTATAAAATCAAGCCCTAATGTTGTGTCGGCAATATTTTCTTTTAATCTTTCATCCGAGTGTGAAACATCAAATCTGTGTTGTGTTATTGCGTTAGCAACATCAGTATTATTAGCGTAATTAGAGTGATTATGATTGTTACCTGTTATTCCGTGTGGGTTGATAGAGTTTTGAACATGAGAAAGACCAAGATATTGTATTCCGTGATTATGGTTGTTTCCACTAAATCCTGTTATATCATTACCAAAATTATGAGTGTGATTATTATGACCACTAACATTATTAGCAGCGTTATGATTATGAGAATCATTACTAACACCTGTTAGATAAGGGTGGTTATGTCCTGCTGAAACTTGATTAGAGTTATTACCAATAGAAAGATTAATAGTCGAGTTTGTATTATTTATAGTCATTTGATTGGTATTGTTTGAGAAAGTAGATGTTGTATCTACATTGCCCCAAGAAATACCATTAGCATTACTTTTTAAAACTTGTCCAGAATCTCCTGAGTCACCAGACAATGTAAGTTTTGTTCCTACAGTAGTTACAATATCTGTACCACCAGAGATATTAAGAGTTCCTTGATTTAAAGATAATGTACCAGTACCACCTAAACTACCTGCATACATTTCAATGTTAGCATCAGTTGTATAGCCTCTAATTCTAAAAGTATCACTAGCTATAGCCTCTACTATTCCAACTGTTCCTGAATTATAAATAAAGTCTATTGCAGAACCAGATCCTGCACCAAAACGAACTCTGTTGGAACCAGATCCAGATTGTATATATGCTGAAGATCCTGCTGATAAGTTTTGATCTACTGTACCACTTATAAGACCTCTAGCAGTAATGTTGTTGAATACTGCATCTCCATCTGCACCAATTTCAAATCCTGTTGTAGGATAATTTGAAGTTGTCAGAACATCACTATTTATTGTTATACCACCTATTGTTCCATCAGTGATATCATCGCCATCTTCTAATGGAGTGAAGTTCAACTGACTAGTGGTAATTGTATTTGACGAAATTTGAGTAGCAGTAATAGAGTTTGATGTAATTGATCCACCATCAATAGTTGTAGATCCTGAGTTTACATCACTCGCTGCACCACCAACTGCTATAAAATCAGTATCAAGTCTGTCTGATGATAAAGTACCTGCTGTTATGTCGCTTGCATTTAGTGATCCTCTAATAGTTGCATTTTGGAACTCTGCTGTTCCATCTGAAGTTATAGCCCAACCTGCTGATCCTGTTGAGTAATTAGATGATTTAATTATTGAATCATTACCAGTGTCACCACTAGTGTTAAGGATAATTGTTTGACCTGCTATTGTACCTGCTGTAACTTTACCTGCTGAGACATCTGCGACTTTTAGATCTGTAATTGCTGCATTTGCAATAAGAGCATTTGTAACAGCTAAGTTTGCAATATTAGCTGAGTCTACAAGATCAGCACTACCAGTTTGCTCGTTACTAGGCTCAGACTCATTACCAGAGCTATCAACTGCTGTCACTCTAAAGTAGTGAGTGTCTGCATTGTCAAGATCTATATAGCCAACAGCAGCAATTCCATTTTGTATATGAGCTGAAGTTGCAACTAATTGACCAATTTTAAAACCTGTTTGTGTAACTTTCTTTGTAGTTGAATTATATTCAAGATCAAAACCACTCGTTGTTGAGGCATAGATATTTAGATGACTAAGATCTTTAGCTAATGTAAAGTTAACAACTGGACTAACTGCATTACCATTACTATCTTTTGCTTGACCTAAGTTGTGTATAAACTGAACTCTTAACGGATTGGAAGCTATTGTTGCAAAAGTATCTGGTTTATTGGGTGCTCCACTATCAGCAGGAGTTTGTACTGATGATATTGAGGCAAAGTCACTATCAAAACCAGTAATATCTACTGCTTGGACACCTACAGAATAATAAGTGTTTGGTGACAAATCATAAATAATAAATTCTCTTGTATCAAACTGTATTGTTGAATAGTTAAATTCTGTAACCTGTGTATCGTTTTCGTCAATAATATTGTTGCCATCTGTATCTTGAACTACACGCCACCTAACACGATAAAAGGATCCGTCAGTTATAGATGTTCCATCTGTATTAAGAGGTTCAGTCCAAGTCAGCTTTACAAAACCTTTGGATATACCATTACCATCAGAGTAAGTACCTGCTACAGTAGTTAATCCTGATGGTGTATCAGGTATAGATTTATCTGGACTACCTACAAGATCTACAGTATGACCACTAAATCCTAAACTTTCTTTAATTGTCGGTGCAACATCACCTATCTCTAATTGAACATCTGAGCTTTCAAAAATACAATAGTCTGTAAGTTCTAAATAATTACCATCTTTATCTCTATAAAAAACACCATAACCATTTTGTATCGGCCAAGTTATACCTAATACTCGGATCTTAGTTGGATTTAATACTTGACCTTGATAAACAGTTTCAAATAGAGAAGATCTACCATCGCTAACTCTATCTGTCTCAGTATCGACAAAACCTATATCAGGATCAAAAATAAATATTTTATCACCTACAGTAAAGTCTCCTGCTATATCATATTCCTCTAGAGAAACATTTAATTGTTTTTTTACCTCGTTAAGTTCTAAAAGATATTCTTGCGCTCTTGCATTTTTCTTAGTTCCCTCTGTCTGTGGATCAGAAACATATTGCGCTCTAAATAGACTCTCACCAAACAAATCTTTATATGGAATAGAACTTGCAGTTGCAGATCCTATGTTTGCCTCAGCACCATGCTTGCTTGCAATCAATTCAACACGACTTACAAACTCTGAAGCGTCATATTGAGCAACTAAGCTAGTGGTATTTATACCAGTTATGTTTGGATCTTGACCATTTGCACCACGAACTATGATCGCAGTTGGATCAGTATCATGACCAGCAAACAAAGACGCTACTGGTCCTGCATCTAATAAACCTGTAGTCGTTACTTTAAATTCAACATCAAGATCAGAACAAATAAACTTAAGTGCTTTTAAAACTGACTCTGTATAATGTTTTCCTGTATAAGTTGTGTTTGAACCAGTAGGTTCTGTTATCGTCCCTTTTCTGATGGGACCAAATGATCCATCTTCTGCTCTTAAAATACCTTTCGGAGATCCTGTGCTATCTAATGTTTGTTCTAAAGTTTTGTTCTTATAACTTCTTACTCCTGATGGACCACCACTTGTAGCTATAGGCATACCTCTAGTATCGCCATCACCAAGATACGAGACTAGACCTGTACCCATAATTTGTACATCGTTTTCCATACCAAGCTCTAGAGACTCTACAATGCCTACATATCTTGCGGCATTTAAAAGTGTGCTATCAGAAAACTCTTGCACATTTAGATCTCCTTTAACAATTACGATATGTCCCCATGCGTCAATACTGTTAATAATAGAATTTGGTGTGTCCTGTTTATTTAAGGCGAGGCTGAACTGCCCTTGAGCCATTAATTTTTCTGTTACGCTCATGACTTAACGATCCTCACAACTTCATAAATATTATCTAAATATTGATCTCTAATACTTTCAGCAGTATCGTATGAAGTTGCAGAGGAGCCATTGAATACATATCCAACAAATGATTTCATTGTAGATGTATTCGATGTTGTACTTATCCCACCACTTGTAGTATCGACATCAAAGTTTTGAGGAGAACCCATAACCAATTTATTCCCATCAACATCATCGTTAGTCATTACTGCATAACTTGTGTTATCAGTAAAAGGTAATGTAGAGGTTGTTTTTAAATTTAATTTACCTGTTGACCACTGTGTAGCAACAATAGAAAAGTGTCTAGCACCTCTACGAAGGGTAACATCAAAAGTAAGTCTTTGATCTTTTGTAGTAGCGTCATAATAACTTGTTAGTCTAATAGTTGCTACTTCTGGTTCATTTTTAAGTATTTGAATTGATCTCCAACCTTGCCATTCGACTTCACTAGAACCTCTTGATACGGCTATTTGTTTTAGTGACTTGTAACCATCGCCATCATAAGCTCTTAAGTTAAACCTAGATTGAGTAGTTGTGTTATCAAATGTCATTTGAACTAAACCATTTTGCAACTTTACCGATGTCGGAAAATTTGGTGTTTCCAAACCACATCGTAGCCTTTCTGTATCAGAACTATCTTTTGTATAGATTTCACAAGCATTTTTATAAAAATCACTCGGATCTACTAAAAATTTTGCATTGTTAGATCTAACAGAAGATCCGAATTTTGCATAAATAGATCCATCTTCCCCTATTCTTTCAAAACTTGTTGGCTCACTACTATGATCATGACTGTAGTGATTTGTTGGTGGTGCATAAAACTGTTTAGTTGTAGAAGTTATAGAGTGATCATTTTCTAGTAAAGCACCTGAGAATTGACTTTCTAATTCTACTTCACCTATATTGCCTAAGAAATCCATTGAAATTGAATAATCATAACCACCAATATTTACTCTTTGTGTATTTACAGAGGCACTTGTTACTTTTACATAACCAGACACAGTATCATCACCCTCCCAAGTGAAAGGAACTATATAGTAACCATTAGCTTTTGCTAACAACTCATCTCTAAGATATTTTACTTCTGCCAATGTTTCTGTCACAAACTTACCAGTAATAGTAAATTCATGACTATTACCACTCTTGCTATCACTTAAAGTAGCTGGTGATGTAAAACTCAATCTTCCTATTGTTACTGTATTAGCCATTAGCACATCTCCTTATCTCTACATTGTTTACAGTATCTATACTTTGGACCATAAAAATACTCACCACAATTCCAGTCTGATTTACAAGATTTTAAGTAATGTTTTTCTTTATTATCAATCATTATCTACAACAGTTCGCTTCTATCCACGCAAGTCTAGTTTGTATTTCTCTAACTACATTTAAGTCTTGGTCTTGGTCTACAAGTTGTGTTTCAAGACGAG
>Ga0209308_10004741_pt1 | contig 10613 bp, 8 predicted proteins | sample COGITO_mtgs_1204_3_FD_184806 | JGI IMG/M metagenome (GOLD analysis project Ga0209308, IMG submission 184806) | Pelagic marine microbial communities from North Sea - COGITO_mtgs_120405 (SPAdes) (version 2) | ecosystem: Environmental > Aquatic > Marine > Epipelagic ...
TTTGTCTCCAAGGCCACGTGCTGTTTTACGCGCTGCATCATGGCAGACAACCAATGCGTCTGGTTGCGAGCCATGGATCAAACCAAGCGTCACGCCGGCATAAGACGTGTGGAAAAGTGACCCCTGACCTTCGACCACGTGCCAGTGATCTGCGTCGGCATCTGGAGACAACCATTCTGATGCACCTGAAATAAAGTCAGCAACAACGGCGTCAACAGAAACACCTTGACCCGCAATAAAGATACCGGTTTGCCCGGTCGCCGAGAAACTGGTCTTCATGCTGCGCTTTTCCATCTCGCGCCAGATCGCCAGCGATGTGTACATTTTACCAACTGACACATCGGTTCCGATTGTCAGAAGACGCTTACCTGTGCGCGTGACACCGCTTGCGACAGGGAAATCACGTGTTGGATGACGAACATCCGTCAATGTACGTCCGTGCTTTTCTGCTGCGGCCTTAATCGCCGGGTTCGCGCTCAACTTTTGGTGTAAGCCACTGGCAATATCCATACCCGCCTCAATCGCCTGTACGATAGCATCAGCCCAGCTATCAGAAATTAAGCCACCACGGTTCGCAACGCCGACAATCATCGTGCCGCAACCCGCCGCCTTGGCATCTTCGATGCTCATCTCAGGCAAATTCAGATCCGCTTTACAGTCAGCCAAACGCATTTGCCCAACGCACCATTCTGGGCGCCAGTCGCGAACGCCAATTGCTGTTTTTGCGGCTAATTCGTCGGGGGCATCGCCAAGGAACATTAGATACGGAGTACGGAAAGACATTATTATTACCTCATTCAAGCTGTTCGTTACATTTAGGCGGGAGTGTGTCCGGTAGAAAGGTAATCGTCTAGGGGCCAATACCGTTGTATTCTTGGTATCAGCGCATCATGTAATATAGAAGATGCACATTTAAGCCGTTTTTAGTTTTTTTCTGGAGATCATTTTTCATGGCACACGTTGTTAATTCACCTGACCGTCTCTCAATCCCTGTTGCAGGGACTGAAGATACCTTCCCCGCTCATCGCATATTCTGCGTTGGACGTAACTACGCAGATCACGCACGAGAGATGGGCCATGACCCAGATCGTGAAGATCCATTTTTCTTTGAAAAGCATACGAGTGCGCTCATGTTTGCGCCTGCACCAGATGGTGCTAACTTACCATATCCGCAACAAACTTCAGATGTCCACCACGAGATTGAACTGGTTGTTGGCTTATCCAAGGGTGGCAACGACATCTCAATTGAAAATGCATACGACCATGTTTGGGGATATGCGGTTGGGCTCGACATGACACGCCGTGACCTTCAAGGCGTTGCAAAAAAAGCCGGACGCCCATGGGAAGTTGGCAAATCATTTGATCATGCTGGACCCATTGGCATGTTCCATCCTATTGCCGAAGCTGGCCATATGTCCGAGGGGCATATCCGCCTCGACGTTAACGGCGAGACTCGCCAGGACGGCAATCTAAACGAGCTCATCTGGAAAATTCCTGAGATCATTAATTATCTGTCCAAGCTGTTTACGCTTCAGGCCGGTGATTTGATTATGACAGGCACACCAGCGGGCGTTGGACCTGTTAAAAAGGGCGATGTCCTTGAGGGCCACGTCGAAGGCTTAAGCAGCATTCGCGTGACCGTTACTTAAAGTACCCAAACGGGGCTACGCCAAGCGCAGCTCCATAAGGCCAAGATCAATGACCGAGAGAACCGAGTTTCCAGCGGCACCATCGACGCGCGATCTGGGTATTGCAACGGCCATGCTGATTCTGACTCCCTTATTCTGGGCTGGGCATAGCGTGGTCGGCCGATTGGTCGCCAACGAAATTCCAACGTTCTCATTGGTCAGCATACGCTGGTTCATTGCCTTCTTTATTCTCATGATCTTTATTTGGCCGCGCATATGGGCTGAACGATGTTTACTCGTAAAGCATTGGCGATACGTTCTTTTGACCGCGATTGTCGGCCCCGTATTATTCCCATGTCTTTTATATGCCGGTTTAAAAACAACGACGGTGGCGAACACCAGTATTATTCAAACATTCGTACCAGGTCTGGTCCCGTTCATCGCCTGGATATTGCTGCGCGAGCGTGTTGCCATTCAACAGATTATCGGCATCTTGATCTCAGCCCTTGGGGTTTCAGTTATTATCACCCAGGGCAATCCACTGGCCATTGCTGACGTCACGTTTGTGCCGGGCGATCTAATTATCTTAGGCGCGTTCACCACGTGGTCCCTTTACACCGTGATGATCCGCCTCAAACCTTCCACCATGCATGCTAATACTTTATTGGCTTCCAGCATGGCAATTGGTGGCTTGGCCACATTGCCCCTATGGATTTGGGAAGCGTCTAACGGTCATTACATTCCCATGAATGAAGACGCATTATGGTCGATGGCCTACATCATTATTTTCCCATCACTACTGGCGTATTATTTCTACAATCATGCCATTAGTATTGTCGGCGCGACCAAGGCAGGCCTGGCGTCACACCTTGTGCCGCCGTTAGGCATTCTGCTCGCCGTGATATTTTTAGGAGAGGTCTTGCAGTCGTTCCATGCCGTCAGCTTCGCAGCCATTCTTGTCGGCGTGGTCTTGGTTATTCGGGGCGGGCGCGCTTCAAAAAAGCTAAAACCCGGGTAAGTGTTTCATTGCGCGACATCCCGGGGGTGATGCCTTTTTGATAAAGAGCGCGCAATAACCAGCGATCATGCTCGGTTAATTCAAAGTATCGACTGTGATCATTAAAGATCGATGGTTTCACTGTATTGGAATCGTTGGGCAAACCAAGAATTTGCGTGATCTCTTCTACAGCACATGCACGGTGATAACTCTCAGGATGGCGTGCCGGGAAAATAATCACGGCCGCAACGATCTCGCCTTTTTTGGTAAAGTAGTTCGCAAAGCATGTTGAGTTCTGAACCATCCAGCGAACTTTGTCTTCATCGTCGTTCCAGTACTTTGCCACCGCTGCCGGAATGTCTTCATCTTGCATATAATACAAAATGACATTTACGTTCTTCTGATCAAAATCCGGTGCGAGCTTTTTTGCCTTATGTTTTACATATGAATAATAAAGCTCTACGGGATGCCCGGATGTTTCCCGAAGGTCTCGTGCGACATCATCGATGAAAGTTTCTAGATAAGCTGGATAGTCCTTACCCTGAATACCCATGCGCATCGGCTTCGCCCATTTCCGGACGATGTCATATCGTTTTCCAGTGTACTCATTGCCAAACGCGATGGCGTCGAAATTCCGCAAAAGATCAGCATTCGAAAAATTTTCCTCAGCACGTGCTGCGCCGACCAAGAAAACAAACACTAAAACATAGAATATGAATTTCATCCGTAATTCATGCAGGATTATGTAGGATTATGCTAGTCCCTGTTTACAATCGCCCCTTCAGGCAAGACTGCCCCAACATTGCCTTTTTCAAACCACGAATTCGCCACATCCACGGACCAGTCTGCAAATGGGTGAAAACGCACACGCGTTTAATTTCTCCCACCTCTCTACCCTAACCTAATTTTGGGGGCCGTTTTATTGTGGCCCCCTTTTTTTGTTTAATTACGTTCTCAGAACAGTTGACGTCTTTGTCCTTCATGACAGTATGATGAAACAGAATAAACTTATCGAATATAACGAATTGCATGATCAAATCTGTTTCTCATAGGAGCCTCATCGGTGTCCCGATATTCTATTTTCTCGCTCGCTCGAAATGCGTTGAGCGATCACAAGAACTGGCGTAAAGTCTGGCGCTCTCCTGAACCAGAGCCACATTATGATGTTATTATCATTGGTGGTGGTGGTCATGGCCTGGCAACCGCATATTACCTCGCCAAAGAGCACGGCATCACCAATGTCGCGGTGATCGAAAAAGGTTGGCTTGGCGGCGGTAACACGGGTCGTAACACAACGATTGTTCGCTCCAACTATATGCTCGAAGGCAACGCCCACTTCTACGAGTTGTCTCTCAAACTTTGGGAAGGCATGAGCCAGGACCTCAATTATAACGTCATGTTCTCGCCCCGTGGCGTGATCAATCTTCAGCACAACGATGCCAGCGTCGACGCAGCCATGCGGCGCGGCAACGCGATGCGTATGAACGGTATTGATGCAGAATGGCTCACACCTGCACAAATTAAAGAACGCGCCCCTCTTCTCGATCTTAAGGGGGGTGGCAGGTTCCCTGTACTCGGCGGATTAATCCAACCCCGTGGTGGCACAGCGCGTCACGACGCGGTTGCCTGGGGTTACGCCCGAGCCGCAGATGCGCGCGGTGTTGATATCATTCAGAACTGCGAAGTCACAGGGATCATTCGCGAGGGTGATATGGTGACAGGCGTCGAGACCACACGCGGACGTATCAATGCGGGCAAGGTCGGTATTGCCGTTGCTGGTCATACAAGTCACGTCGCAGCCATGGCAGGGTTACGTCTCCCTATTGAAAGCCATGTCTTGCAAGCAATGGTCTCCGAGCCCGTCAAACCTTGTATAGATACAGTCATTACATCTGGATCAGGGCACATGTACATTAGCCAATCCGATAAAGGTGAGCTGGTGTTCGGTGGCGACCTGGATTTCTATAACTCCTATGCGCAGCGCGGTAACTTCCCAAGGCTGGAACAAGTAACGCAGAATATCCTGACGCTATTTCCCGCCTTCTCAAGATTACGCCTGATGCGGTCATGGGGTGGCATCATGGATATGACGATGGATGGCAGCCCGATTATCAGCAAAACGCCAATTTCTAATTTCTATATTAATGGCGGCTGGTGTTACGGCGGCTTTAAGGCCACGCCAGGTTCAGGTTACGTATTTGCTCATACAATTGCGCAGGACCGCCCGCATCCAACGAACGAAGCTCTTTCGTTACAGCGCTTCGAAACTGGCGCAACCCTCGATGAAGTTGGTACGGGTCCCGTACCCAAAGCTCACTAAGGATCGAACATGTTACTTATCGAATGTCCATGGTGCGGCAAACGCGCACAAACAGAGTTTACCTACGAAGGTGATGCCACGGTCAAACGTCCTGAGGATGGCGATCAGGCAGCATTCCATGCCTACGTGCATCTACGTGAGAATGTGACCCAATGGCATGATGAGATGTGGCAACACACGGCTGGATGTCGCCGCTTTTTTAAGGCGTGCCGAAATGTCACAACGCATGAAATTATCGCAACGGCCAAACCAAAAGGCGATCTTCCAGATATGTCATCAGGAAAGATCACGTCATGAGTACACAGCCGTACAGAACACAAAAAGGCGGTTTAGTTGACCGTACGCAGCCCATCAACTTCACGTTCGATGGGAATACCTATCAGGGCTTTCAAGGCGATACGCTGGCATCGGCGCTTATGGCGAACGGTGTACGCTTGTTCGGGCGTAGCTTTAAGTATCATCGGCCACGCGGCATTTTAGGCGTTGGCTTCGAAGAGCCCAATGCCATGGTGCAACTTCGTACCGGCAACCGTACTGAGCCCAATATTCAGGCAACGCGGATCGAATTATTTGAAGGTCTTGTTGCGGAAAGCCAGAACCGTTGGCCATCATTGAATTTTGATGTTGGTGCCCTAACAGGTATTTTCAGCAAGCTATTCCCAGCAGGGTTTTATTATAAAACGTTTATGTGGCCCGCATCGATGTGGATGACCTATGAACATATCATTCGCAACATTGCCGGAATGGGGAAAAGTCCCACCACCAATGACCCTGACCGTTATGCCCATCGATATGCACATTGTGATGTTTTGGTTGCTGGCGGTGGTCCTGCAGGTATTTCAGCCGCACTTGTTGCCGCAGAAACCGGCGCACGCGTTGTCATCATGGATGACGGCCCTAAACTTGGCGGAGCTTTACTTGGCTGTAATCTCAAAGTCGGTGACCAAGAAGGTACAACTTGGGCGCAAGCGGCTGAACAAAAACTTCGTGGGATGGACAATGTCACAGTCCTGACCCGGACACAGACTGCCGGTTATTACGATCACAATATGATTATCGCCAACGAACGAGTCGCTGATCATGTGAACGAGCCTGCGCCATTTATACCGCGCCAACGCATTTGGCACTTCCGCGCGACCGAGGTTGTGCTCGCGGCGGGTGCCATGGAACGTCCCTTGGTGTTTGCTGGTAATGATTTACCTAACGTTATGTTAGCCTCGGCGGCGGGCACATTAGCCAATAGATATAATGTTCAGGCAGGCAGGCGCGCCGTTGTCTTCACAAATAACGGATCAGCATACACCGTTGCAGCTGATCTCAAGGCAGCAGATATCGACGTGAGCGCAATCATTGATGCGCGAACGGATATTCCAAGCACAGAACTGGATATCGCCAAAGCCGCTGGCATTGATGTGCTCTTGGGTCAGGTTGTCCTGGCAGCTGTTGGCGGCAAGCATGGTGTAAAACGCGTCGTTGTTGGCGACACACCATCTGGTCCTGACGTTACGGAAGGTCAGATAACCCGCACGATTGAGTGTGACTTGTTGTGTGTGTCTGGTGGTTGGACGCCAAGTGTTCACTTATTCTCGCAATCCCGAGGCAAGCTTCGTTTCGACGATGAGAAATGCTGCTTTGTACCAAACAAAGGTTTCCAGCGCGAACGTTCCGCCGGTGCCTGTAATGGTTCCTTCATGTTACGCGAATGTTTAGCTGATGGACGCAACGCTGGCAGCAATGCAGCAGAAGCGGCTGGATTTAAATCATCCAGCAAAGAACTCGCTATCGCCAGCGAAGAGCCAGACGTGCATCCAATGCCCCTATGGGCGCTTCCATGGCCAGAGGGCAATCATGACAAGCGTTTCGTTGACCTGCAGAACGATGTAACAGCTGAAGATGTCGCCTTGGCCCACCGTGAAGGTTTCCGGTCCGTTGAGCATTTGAAGCGATACACAACATTGGGTATGGGAACTGACCAGGGGCGAACATCGAACGTCAACGGCCTCGCATTGATGGCCGGTCACAAGGGTGAAGATATTCCTTCTGTCGGCACAACGACATTCCGCCAGCCATTTTCGCCAATCACCATGGGTGCGGTCGCTGGTCCATCGATAAACGAGCAAATGTCGCCAATCCGCCGCACCGCTATGCATGATTGGCATGAGGCTGCAGGCGCACCGTTCGTTCCAGCAGGCGCATGGTTGCGCCCACAAGCCTATCCAAAGCCCGGCGAAAATTTGCGCGATGCGTACCTTCGTGAAGCTGTTCATGTGCGCAAACACGTTGGAATTGTTGATGTGTCGACGTTGGGCAAGATTGATGTTCAAGGTAAGGACGCTGCTGAGTTCCTTAATCGTCTCTACGTGAACGGGTTTGCAAAGTTAGATATAGGTAAATGTCGATATGGCGTGATGCTCCGCGAAGACGGCATCGTCTATGATGACGGCACTGTCACGCGCCTTGCTGAAAATCGTTATATGGTCACAACGACGACCGGCCATGCGGGTCCCGTCATGGTGCATATGGAACGTCATGCCCAAGTCGTCTGGCCTGAGTTGGATGTGAAGCTGGTATCCGTCACAGAAGACTGGTCTGCCATCGCCATCGCTGGCCCCAAAAGCCGAGCCGTGCTCGCAAAAGTAACAGACGACATTGATGTATCTGATGCGACCTGCCCGTTTATGGCGTTTCGCGAAGGCCACATTTGCGGTGTACCTGCACGACTGTTTCGGATCAGTTTCTCAGGCGAGCTTGCATACGAAATCAATGTCCCAGCGAACTTTGGCGCCACAGTTTGGGAAGGCCTGATGAAGGCTGGTGCTGACGATCACATTGTACCTTATGGCACAGAAGCCATGGGGATTCTGCGGATCGAAAAAGGCCATGTTGTCGGCGGCGAACTGAATGGTCGCGCCACCGCTGATGATCTCGGATTTGGTCGAATGCTCTCAGCCAAGAAGCGCTTCATTGGTGATGTATTAAAAGATCGCCCGGCTTTGCTCGAAGCGAACCGAAAACAATTGGTTGGCATTAAACCCGTCGACGGCACATCGCAAATCCCTAGAGGAGCACAAATCGTCGTCAATCCAACGGGGGCACGTCCCGTACCTATTGAAGGCGAAGTCACGTCCCGTTGTGAAAGCCCGAATGTGGGTATGCCGATTGGTCTCGCACTGATTAAGGATGGCCGTAACCGTATGGGCGAGAAACTTATCGCGTCCTCACCCGTTGCGGGCATCGACGTTAAAATCAAGATATGTGATCCGGTCTTTGTTGATCCAAAGGGAGAGCGGCTTCGTGGTTGATCTTACTCAAAGTCGTTCAGCTCTTGAGCGCGTTTATACACCTGGCCGTTTTGGTGTCTCAAGTGGGCAACCGGGCGTTATGATTAGTGAACGTAGGCATCTGACGTTAATTCATATTGAGCATCGTGACGATGATGCGGAAAGTCCGCTGATGATTGCCACAGCTGTTGGCTTCCCTTTAGCACGTGCGGGCCAGATTGCTGAAAAAGATGGACGTCGGGTTCTTTGGCTTGGCCCGTCAAGATCGCTCATCATCACATCAGGATCGTCTGCAGATGGTCTATCTGATGCCATAGCCAGTAGTGCTACAAATGCTGCCGTCAATGACATCTCATCAAGCCGTATCGTGCTCAGGTTATCAGGCCCAAACGCCCGGGATGTCCTAGCCTCAGGATGTCCACTCGATCTGCACGAAAGCGTATTTAAAGCAGGAATGACGGCGACAACCAACGTTGACCATTACACAGCGCTCCTCGATTGTATCGATACAAATACGATTGATGTCTATGTTGCGCGCGGTTATGGCGTTTCATTCTGGCAATGGCTGATCGAAGCCGCCGAAGAATTCGGTGGTAAGGTTTTGGCTTCTAGCTGACACGCCCCTCATCCTGTCCTTCTCCCAAGGGAGAAGGAACTCACGCATTAATGTGATCTCTCTACCTTCGAATGGTGGATGGGCAGCACTGAACAGATATACGTTATTTCGTCATTCCCACGAAAGCGGGAACCTAGACTAAACATTGCATGCTGGGTCCCCGCTTTCGCGGGAATGACGACGTAGATTGATTTTACTTTTTCGAAGATAAGGGTTTTAGCGCCCAGCTTCTAAAAGCATTTTCGCCACTTCCCGTGGGCGTTCTAACATCATCATGTGACCAGTCTTTGAAAAAACTGTCATCTCACATGTTTCAATCGCATCCGATAACGGCCGCGCGTTCTTTGGTGGCGTCATCTTATCTTCATCAGCGCTGATGATATGTGTATTACCCGTGATATTCGCCGCTGCATTCAATGCATTCTTATACGCATTACAAGCAATCAAATCGCTCACCAGCGCACCCGGCTTGGCACCTCTAAGCAATTGTTCTGCTGCACCCATCGCCCATAAGCCCGGATGAATATGCCCGCCTGTATGCGAGATATTTCCAAAGCCCCAATCCGTAATCAGCCCAGGCGCCAACTTGCCGCCATCCTGTGCCGCCTGAATTAAGTCAGGATGGACAGGCATTTCTGCGGCGCATCCCAACAAGGCAATATTTCGCATACGCTCGGGCGCACGGGACGCGACTTCGAGTGCAACAAGCGAGCCCATTGAGTGACCGGCGACCGAAACGGTCCGACAGCCCGCCGCATCCATGAATGCAATAGTCCAATCCGCCATTGCTTCAACGCTTGAGATCACATCGCCATCTGACTGGCCATGCCCTGGCAGATCAACAGCCAGCACACGGACGCCACGGTGCGCCATATAGCGGCTTTGCATTTGCCAGACGGTGCTGTCCATGCCGGCACCATGAATAAGGATCAATGTTGGTGCATCGGCTTCAAGGGTTACCCCTCCGGTGACTGCGTGAGCTTTATGTCCGTTGAGTATGAGTTCCATAACTTAACCCCTTTGCGAAGCGCGAAGGCCCGCCTTCAAATCAGCGATAATATCGCTAACGTCCTCGATACCAACTGAGACACGGACAAGGCTTTCACCAATCCCTGCCGCTTCCAATGCTTCAGCGCTCATTTGTTGGTGGGTAGTAGAGCCCGGGTGAATAACCAGGGTCTTCGCATCGCCAACGTTGGCCAGGTGCGAAGCGAGCTTTACGGATTCAATAAATTTACGGCCCGCTTCACGGTCTCCTTTGATGCCAAAGCTCAAGATCGCCCCAGCTCCTTTAGGTAATAGCTCCTTGGCTAATTCATGATCAGGGTGGGACGCCACCGAAGGATGGTTCACCCATTCGACTTCTTCTGATCCATCCAGGAAGGCGGCAACTTTAACCGCGTTCTCGACATGTCGTTGAACACGAAGCGGGAGTGTTTCAGTCCCTTGAATAATATGGAAAGCGTTCATCGGGCTTAAGCATGCACCGAAATCCTTCATGCCTTCGGCACGCATCCGCATGATCAGGGCTTGGGGGCCAAACTCTTCAGAAAAATCGATCCCCGCATACCCATCATAAGGTTCGGTCAGTGTTGGGAACTTGCCACTGGCTTCCCAATCAAACGCACCTGAATCAACGACAATACCGCCGATGGCAATACCGTGGCCGCCAATAAATTTCGTCAGCGAGTGCATAACGATATCGGCGCCATGATCAAATGGCTTCATCAAGTAAGGTGTTGCGAAGGTACTATCGATCATCAACGGAATA
>Ga0209308_10004749_pt1 | contig 10605 bp, 8 predicted proteins | sample COGITO_mtgs_1204_3_FD_184806 | JGI IMG/M metagenome (GOLD analysis project Ga0209308, IMG submission 184806) | Pelagic marine microbial communities from North Sea - COGITO_mtgs_120405 (SPAdes) (version 2) | ecosystem: Environmental > Aquatic > Marine > Epipelagic ...
AATAATAAAAAAGTTTTGTTTATCTTCTAAAATTAAAAAAATAATATGTGTAGATAAAAAAAAAATAAATATTTTGAAAATAAAAAATAAAAAAATTAAGTATTTTTTTTTTAATATTTCAAATACATCAAAATTAAAAAAAATTTTGATTAGGGAAAAAATAGATATCGTTTTTCATACAGCAGCAATTACTCAAGTTACTGAAGCATTTAAAAATCCAAAATTGACATATGAAACAAATGTACAAGCAACCACAAATTTTTTGGAAATAATTAGAGAGCTTAATAAAAATATAATATTTATCTACAGTTCATCTGATAAAGCATATGGAAAATTAAAGCCAAGACACACATATTTGGAGACAGATAAATTAATTGGCGATTTCACTTATGATGCTTCAAAATCAGCATCTGATATTATTGCTCAAAGTTATGCGAAAACCTATAAACTTAATGTGGGTATCCTTAGATGTGGAAACATATTTGGACCTGGTGATTTAAACTTTGATAGATTATTTCCAGGACTATTCTTGAGTATTTTAAAAAACGAAAGATTAAAACTCAGATCAAGTGGTAAAAATATTAGGGATTATTTATATGTAGAAGATGTGGTAAGTGCTTACTATAAATTATTTTTAAAAATGATTAAGTCAAAAAATAAAAATTTATTTGTATATAACATTGGCTCAAAATATAACTTTTCTGTAAAAAAGATATGTGATAAAATATTATTTACCTTAAAAATTAACGATTTAAAACCAATCGTTATAAATAACTCAAAAATAGAAATCTTCTATCAAAAATTGAATTTTTCAAAAGCAAAAAAAGAATTAAAATGGAATACAAAGACTAAATTAGACCATTCAATTAAAAAATCTTTTGAGTGGTATAAATCAAATTTCAATTATATAAAAATAATTAATTGATCAGAATAAATACTATACTTTTTAATTTTGTAATTTAATCAATTAAAAATATATTAATTATAATTAATTTTTTAAAATTTTAACTAAAAAATGTCGCGAAAAAATCTGAAAAATAAAAAAATTTTAATCACAGGCGGAGCTGGATATATTGGGAGTACAGTAGCTCATTATATGATAGATAGAGGGTACTCTGTTACAATAATTGATAACTTAATTACTGGAGACAAAAAATTAGTTCCTAAAAAAGCAGTATTAAAAATTTGTGATATTTCAAATAAAACTAAGATAAAAAAGATAATTCAATCAGATAAGTTTGACTATGTTATGCATTTTGCAGGTCTCATAAGAGTTGATGAGTCTGTTAAATTTCCAAAAAAATATATTAGAAATAACTTTGAAAAAACTAAAATTTTTTTAAATACTTGTTTTGAAAATGATTTGTTTAAAATTATTTTTTCTTCAACAGCATCTGTATATGGTGATTCTATGAATAAAAAGGTGTCAGAAAATCATCCAATTAATCCAAAAAATCCTTACGCTCAATCCAAATTAAAAGTAGAAAAATTTATAATTGATAAATCAAAATCATTACCAATAAAATACATAATTTTGAGATATTTTAATGTTGCTGGAGCAGAAAAAAAACTCAGAACTGGCTTGAAGTCAAATTTTTCAACTCACTTAATTAAAATAGCAAGCGAAGTTGCCCTCAAGAAAAAAAAGAAACTTATAATTAATGGAGATGATTATAACACTAAAGATGGAACTCCAATTAGAGATTTTATTCATGTCAGTGATTTAGCTGAGATACATTATCTATCTGGAAAAAGTTTATTAAATAATCAAAAGTCAAATATTTATAATTGTGGATATGGCATTGGATATTCAGTAAAAGAAGTTGTAGAGAAATTTAATAAGATTTTAAAAATAAATTTACCCGTTAAAGTAGGACCGAGAAGAAAATCTGATAGCAAATATTTAATTTCAAATCCCAACAAATTTAAAAAAAAATTTTTGTGGAGACCTAAATTTGATAATTTAGAACTTATTATACTTTCATCTTTAAAATGGGAAAAAAAACTAAAAAAATTAAAATTATCTTTAAATAATTAATTAATTTTCTATATATGGTCATAATTTTATTTTGTTTTATAAGTATAATATTTTTATCGTTTATTTTTTTAAGAAAAAAAATTTTTTTTGGATTTAAGGAAAGTTTTGCTTGTGCCTTAATTTTTTATATTCATATACCTTTATTTATTTTTTACTTTTATCAAGATTTCTTGATTAATAATTTTCCAAATTTCAATGTTTATAAAATTCAAGAAATTTTAAAAATTCAATACTTAAGTATTATCGCAATTATTAGCTTTGTGTTAGGATATATCTCTCTTAACAAAAAGATTCATATTTTAAATTTAAAGGCAAATTTTAATTATAGCCAGATCTTTATTGCTTTTTTAATACTCTTTGCAAGTTTTTTTATTAGTATTCCCAATATCAATACAGTTATGTTAATGTTCATTTTAGTAAACTTAATAGTGTTTAAGTCAAACAAAAGTAACTCAAAAAAAATTTTATATACGATTTTTTTAACTTTATTATTTATGTACTTAAGTGTTCATTTCTCAAGTGCAAGAAGGCATGTAATTATTATTTTTTTTATATCACTTTTTTTTTTAAGTTTTCTATTAAAATCAAAAAAATCATCTTATTTTGTTTTTTCTCTTTTGTTTTTCGTTGGAATTTGTTTTGTATTTTACGTTACATACCTGAGAAGTTTGGTTTTTACTCCAGATTTAAATTCTGCTAGCATTATTGGTTTAGGTGCATTGATTGCAAATTATGATTTTATGTCTGCATTTGATCATTTGGTCTATATTGTTGGTAATTCTGATTTTTTATATGGAAAATCATTATTTAAAATTTTTATTTCTTTCATACCAAGAGAGATTTGGCCTTCAAAACCTTTGGACACAAATCTATTAATTGTTGGAATAAGACAAAATGCTTTTGTTGGTGGTTCATCGCAGTCAGTAACTTTATTAGGTGAAGTTTATTGGAATTTTGGATGGATTGGTACAATTATATCTTTTTTTTTAATTGGAGTATTTGCTAAAAATTTTGATTTAATTAAAAACGATAAATTGCCAGATACTCAAGTAATTATTTTGTCATCATTAGTTTATCTAATTTTTATTATGTGGAGAGGCAGTATATCTACGTCTTTAGTAATCTATTTTTGTAATATCTTTTTTCTATTATTTATATTAATTTTAGTCAAAACAATTTTAAATTGGATTAAAGATCATCAAATTTAACTATATATAGTGAAAACATTAAAAAATAAAAATTTAAAAATTTCTATAATTACAGTAACCTTAAACTCCTCAAAATTTCTGAATGATTGCTTGCAATCGGTTAAATCACAAACATATGATGATATAGAACATATTGTAATTGATGGGGCAAGCACAGACAATACATTAAATTTATTAGAGACAAAAAAAAACAATTAGCAATTTTAGTTAGTGAAAAAGATAATGGAATTTATCATGCAATGAATAAGGGTATTAAACTTTCAAGAGGAGATATAATTGGTTTTTTAAACTCAGATGATTTTTATGTTAATAGCGATGTTATCTTAAAAGTTGCTAAGAAATTTGAAAAAGATCCATCTTTAGATGTTTGTTATGCTGATTTGATCTATGTAGATAAAAATAATACTTCTAAAATTATCAGGTATTTTAAATCTAGAAAATTTAAAAAAGGATTATTTTCTAAAGGTTGGTGCCCACCTCATCCAACTTTTTTTGTTCGTCAATCTATTTATAAAAAATATGGAATTTTTGATCTTAATTATCATTTTGCATCAGATGTTGACCTCATGATGCGATTTCTTGAGATCCACAAAATTAAATCTATTTATATTTCTGAAGTTTTGGTAAAAATGCGCATTGGAGGTGCTACAAACAAAAGTTTTAAGAATATATGGTTGCAGAACAAAGAAATTTTAAATTCATTAAATAAAAATGGTTTATCAGTAAATATAATAAGTTTCTTTATTTATAAAATAATTTCACGATTTCTTCAGTTTTTTTTAAAATAATCTTTATGAAAAAAATTCTAGTAACAGGAGCCTCAGGATTTATTGGAGCATCCCTTTGTAAGGCCTTATTGAAGTCAAATAAATCTGTTTGTGGTATTGTTCGATCTCTTAGTTCATCTTCAATTAATAGTGAAATTGAATATGTATCAGTAGGAGATATTAGCCCTAAAACAAACTGGAATGATATTTTGGTTGGTACTGATTGCGTTATTCATTGTGCGGGAAGAGCACATATAACAAATGAAACTAAAGCAGACACACTAGAATTTTATAGAACAATAAATAGCAAAAGTACTAAGCAACTTGCAGAACAAGCAGCTAAAGTGGGCGTAAGACGTATTATTTTTTTAAGCTCCATAGGTGTTCATGGATTAGAAACTAATAATCGCAATCCTTTTTTATATTCTGATCAACCAAATCCCATTGAAAATTATGCTATTTCTAAATACGAAGCTGAACAATTATTATTACAAATTTCGAGTAATACTGGATTGGAAGTAGTTATTGTCAGGTCACCTCTTGTTTATGGTCAATCTGCACCCGGCAACCTAAATCGACTTATTAAACTTATGGACTTAGGATTACCTTTACCTTTTGGAGGTATAAAGAATAAACGTTCTTTCATTGGAATTGATAATTTAGTAAATTTATTAATTCACTGTATTGATCACCAAGATGCTAACGGAAAAACTTTTTTAGCGTCAGATGGTGAGGATTTATCCACTCCTGATCTTCTAAATTATATAGCTTCATCGATGGGTCGAACTGCTCGTTTATTTTCTATTCCTTTATTCTTACTAAAATTTTTAGGATATATTTTTGGCAAACAAAAAGAAATTAATCGATTGATTGGATCATTAAGGGTAGATAATAATTATACAAGAGAGACATTAAGTTGGACACCTCCCTTAAGTGTAAAAGAAGGTATTAGAAGAATGGTTCAGGATAAATGATACGTATTTTTGATTTTTTTTTTTCATTGGTTGGATTAATTCTTCTATTCCCCTTATTAGCTTTGATATGGTTTATAGGTCTACTAATTAATGGATCACCTTTATTCACACAAAATCGAGTTGGTCTTAAGCTAAAACCTTTTATATTGGTTAAATTTAGAACTATGCCTATAAAAACAAAATCTGTTGGAACTCATTTAATTAAAGATATAAAATTAACTTCTTTTGGATATTTTTTAAGACAAACAAAGCTAGATGAAATTCCACAATTGTTGAATGTATTATTGGGAGATATGAGCTTGGTAGGACCTAGGCCTTGTTTGTTTAATCAGAAAAAATTAATTAGGGAGCGTACAAAAAGAGAGGTATTTAAAGTAAGACCTGGGATCACTGGACTTGCTCAAATTTTAGAAATAAATATGAAAACCCCAACACTACTTGCTAAAACTGACCAAAAAATGATTAGCAACATGAGCTTATATAATTATTTTTATTATATTTTTAGAACAATTTTACAAATTATTAGATAAATTAGCATATTTTTTATTGATATAAGTGATGTATCTAAACTGTTTCACCATTAATTAATTTAAAATTTGATAAAGTTAAGAAAGATTTAAATTGTGGAATAGTTTTTGTTAATTCATATAGTACTAATAATCAAAATAGTTTGGGTCAGCATCAAAGTTGGAGTTTTAAAAAACAAAAAAATATAACTATTATGGTTAATAATTATTATAAAATTTCAATTTTATTGTTTTTTTACACTTGTGCTTTATTGTTAATTATTAAATTAAAATTATGTCAATTTTAACCGAAATACCTAAAAATATTATTAATCTTCCTCGTTATGCAAAGAAGATAATAGCTATTATTATAGATGTAGGTTTGTGTATTTTGTGCACTTGGCTTGCATTTTATTTAAGACTTGAAAAATTTATTCAAATTAATGATGTAACAACTTTAGCAGTTGAGATTTCAGTATTACTTGCAATTCCAATATTTTGGCTAGCGGGCTTATATAAAACTATTTTTCGTTTTGCTGGTTCATCAATAATATTTACAGTATTTGTTGCAAGCTTTACTTATTCACTATTATATTTTGCAATTATTGGTATTTATGGAATTCAAGGTATTCCAAGATCAATAGGTATTATTCAACCTATTTTATTATTTTTAGGAATTTCAGCTTCAAGAATAGCTATTAAATTTTTATTTTTAACTAATATTAAAAAATCAAAAAATAAAACTAAAGTATTAATTTATGGAGCAGGCAGCGCTGGAAGGCAGTTATTAACTAGTTTAGAAAATAATTTAGAAATGAAAGTGGTTGGTTTTTTAGATGATGACCCTCAATTTTATGAACAAAAAATATTAGGCCAAACAGTTTATAATCCATTAAATATAGATAAATTAATTAATAAAAATAATATAGATATAGTTTTACTAGCTCTACCTTCAATTACTCGACAAAAAAGAAATCAAATATTAAGTACTTTAAATAGATATAAAATAACTGTTAAAACACTACCCAGCATTCAAGGTATTGTTGAAGGCAAGATATCAGTATCAGATATTAAAGATTTTACTATTGATGATCTTTTAAGTAGAGAACAAGTTAAACCAAATTTAGAGTTATTAACTAAAAATATTAGCTCAAAAGTTGTAATGGTTACAGGTGCAGGTGGTTCAATTGGTTCAGAAATATCTCGTCAAATTATAAAATTCAATCCAAAAAAATTACTTCTTATTGAGCTAAATGAGTTTGCTCTTTATAAAATAAGTGAAGAGTTAAAAAACATAAATCAAAACATAAAAATTATTCCTTTACTTTTAAATATTCAAAATAAATCAAAAATTGAAGAGGTATTTAAAACTTTTAATATAGATACTATATATCATGCAGCAGCTTATAAGCATGTGCCTTTAGTCGAAGAAAATATTTGTGAAAGTGTCAAAAATAATGTGTTCGGAACTTTTGTTTTGGCGCAAACTGCACTTAAATATGATATTTCTAATTTTGTTCTAATCTCAAGTGATAAAGCGGTTAGATCAACAAATATTATGGGCGCAACAAAAAGGCTTGCTGAAATTTGTGTTCAATCCATATATGATAATCAAAATAAACAATCCAAATTTGCAATTGTAAGATTTGGAAATGTATTAGAATCTTCAGGTTCTGTTATTCCAAAATTTAAAAAACAAATTAAACAAGGGGGTCCAATAACCTTAACTCATCCTGATGTAACCCGTTATTTTATGACGATAACTGAGGCTTCCCAATTAGTTATTCAAGCAGCTGTTATGGCTGAAAAATGTGAAGTATTTGTCTTAGATATTAGAATTAAAGATTTAATTGATAAAATGATAAAACTTTCAGGTCTTTCAACTAAAGATAGTAAAAACTTAGATGGAGATATTGAAATTAAAATAATTGGGCTTAGACCAGGTGAAAAATTGTATGAAGAGTTATTAATTGGAGATAATCCTCAAAAAACTTATCATGAAAAAATTCAAAAAGCGCAAGATTCTTTTATCCCTTTTAACGAACTTAAAATAGATTTAGATCATCTATCTAATTTAATAGAAGAAAATAAAGTAGAAAAGGTTAAAGAGTTGCTTTCTAAATTAGTTACCTCATATCAATCAAATTCAAAAATTATTGATCATTTTTATGACCAACAATCAAATGTAAAGAATGATTTAAAATCATCTAAAGTAATAAATAGCGAAGAAAATAAAATTATAAGAATTAAAACTCAATAATTCTATAAATTAAAAGATTTAATGAACAATCTTAATTACTCAAACTCAGTTTTAATTAATTTAATAATAGTATCCATCATCCCCTTTTTAATATGGGGACCTTTTTTGCCAGATTTAATTGTAAGTATTTCAGCTTTATTTTTTTTATATTATCTATTGAAAAATAATAATTTTTATTATTTTAACAAAAAACCATTTATTATATTTTTGTCATTTTGTATTATTTCTTCATTGATTAGCTTAGAAGCTGTAAATATATCTTTAAGTATAAAAAGTTCTTTTTTTTATTTTAGAATAGGGGTGTTTAGTTGTTTTATTTGGTATTTAATTGATCAAGATAAAAGTATTTTAACCTATTTTTATTACGCATTAATTTTATGTTTTTCAGCTTTAGTAATTGATGGTTATATTCAATATTTTACAGGCACTAATTTATCAGGCTTTAAAATATCAGGTATTCGTGTTTCATCATTTTTTGGGGATGAGTTAATTATGGGTTCATATTTGTCAAGATTGATGCCTCTATTATTTGCTTTATTTTTAATAAAGAAAAAAAAAAAGTTTGAAATTTATTTTATAGGGCTTTTATTTATTTTAGTGGATGTATTAATTTTTATGTCTGGTGAAAGATCATCTTTTTTCTTCTTAAATTTATCAACAGCATTTATTATCATTCTAATTAAAGAATATCAAAAATTCAGATTAATAACGTTTATTATCGCAATTAGTTGTATTTTTGTTTTAAGTTTAAATTCATCAAAATTAAATGAGAGAATGTTTAAAGGACCAGCTCAGGATATGGGCTTGATTGAAAGTTCAAAAGAGTCAGTTATTTTTTCACCTCAACACGATAGTGTCATTCGAACAGCCTTTAATATGTTTAAAGCCAAACCTATTTTTGGTCATGGCCCAAAGATGTTTAGGGTTATTTGTAAAGATGAAAGATATGCAATAGGAATAATGCCTTGCAGGATGCATCCTCATAATTTTTATGTGCAATTGTTAGCCGAAACAGGAATTATAGGATTTTTATTTTTGTTTACTGCTTTAAGTTATGTAATTTATACAACTTTTAGACAGCTCAAATCCATAATTTTTAAGCAAAAAAAACCTTTAACTGATTATCAAGTTTGCTTATTAGCTGGAATTCTAATATCTCTTTGGCCATTTTCACCAAATGGTAATTTTTTTAATAACTGGTTAATGATAATTTATAGTTTACCAGTAGGTTTTTACCTTCAATCTATTTATTCCAAGAAAAGTCAAAAATAGATAACGATGAAATCAATTTAATTTAGCTAATGAAAACAATTTAGCAGTATAACCGGAAGATAGCTGTTTAATTATTTACAAGTAAAGCAATTAGGGCGTCATAGTTATTACTATAACCTCGTCTACAATTGAAAAAAATTGAAAATTTTGTCAAATCATTTGACCAGCGTACAAAGAAAACTTTTAAAGAATTTCGATTGATAGCAAAAAATTCAGATTTAAAATTATTAATTAAGAATGTTTTAAAACAAATTCATCTATAGAATTATGTATGTGGTTTATCATTTTTTTAGTTAAACCATGATGACATGCAATTAAAATACCATTTTTCATTACTTTATCAGCTTCTGGGTACCCGTTTTTATCTTTTTTAGCTTTTATATTTTTAAAACCTGGTTGCCTTAATATATTTCCAGTGAATACTACTCTTGTTTGAATATTTTTTTTTTCTAAAAATATTTGCATTTGTGTTCTGGAAAAAGGTGCATTTTTAGTGATTGTAATTGGGTAAGCTAACCATCCAGATTTCGTTCTCGGTAGTTGTTTTGGTAAAATGAAATATTTAGAATATTTTTTAAAGTATTTAGTATGAATATTAAAATTTATTTCTCTTTTTCTTAAATTTCTACTAAGATTTTTTAGTTGAATTAAACCAAATGCAGCACCTAATTCTGATGGCTCTAGATTATGGCCTATTTTTTCAAAAACAAATTTTTTATCATAAGGTATTCCATCTAATTTAATATTAAATCTATTTTCAATTTTTTCTGATTTTTCATCGAATAAAGATGAGCTTCTTCCCCACGACCTTAATAACTTTGCTTTGGTGTATTGGTTTTTATTATTAAAACAAACCATTCCACCGTTGCCTGCACAGTTTATAATATGAGATCCATAGAAACTAGTGATGCTTATATCAGTATAATGTCCAGCAGATTTATTTTCATGTGTTGCTCCCAATGTATCTGCAGAGTCTTCAATAATAACTATTCCTTTTTTTTTTAGTATGGGTGCTATTTTTTTCCAATTAACTATATTTCCCATTAAATGAGGGGCTACAATTGCTTTTGTTTTTTTTGTAATGAGATTTTTTATCTTATTTTCGTTAATACAGTAAGTTCCCTCCTCAACATCAACAAAAACTGGAACTAATTTATTTTTCACAATATAGCCTACTGTTGTAGAAAATGTTAATACTGGAGTTATTACTTCACTACCCGCAGGAATATCTAATGTTTCCATTGCAAGTAATAAAGCTGATGATCCTGAATTTACCATTAGCCCATATTTTTTTGAGAAGAGTTTTGCAATTTTTTTTTCAAATGTGTGAACATTTTTACCCATTTGGGTGCTAGATTTTAAAACTTTATTAACAGCTTTTATTTCTTCACTTCCATGAACACTTAATCCGTATGGAACTCTTAAATTTTTTTTAATCACAGTCCTACACTTATCATAAATATTTTTTTTTTAAATAAAGAAAGAATCATTATGGAGTGTGGTGGTTTGAATCATAGACCTGAAGGTTATGAATCGGATGAGTCAATCTAAGAAAAATTAGAAAATAAATATGTTAAATT
>Ga0209308_10004757_pt1 | contig 10597 bp, 7 predicted proteins | sample COGITO_mtgs_1204_3_FD_184806 | JGI IMG/M metagenome (GOLD analysis project Ga0209308, IMG submission 184806) | Pelagic marine microbial communities from North Sea - COGITO_mtgs_120405 (SPAdes) (version 2) | ecosystem: Environmental > Aquatic > Marine > Epipelagic ...
CCCCGATATCATTTACACAATCGTCGACGAAGCCCCCGAACTTGCCAGCGCTTCGCTTTTACCCATCATCCGCTCTTTCGCGAGTGCGGCTCAAATTACAATTGAACAAAGGGACATCTCACTAGCTGGCCGCGTGCTAGCTACATTTCCTGAAGTTCTGACAGCGGAGAAACGCCAAGCAGACGATTTAGCGATTTTAGGAGATTTGGTTAAATCGCCAAATGCCAATGTGATTAAGCTGCCAAATATTTCAGCTTCAATCCCGCAGCTCAAAGCCACAATCGCTGAGTTGCAGGCACAAGGCTATGCGTTGCCAGACTATCCAGATATGGCCACCGACGCCGCCCAAAAAGCCATTCAAGCCAAATATGACGCGATCAAAGGCAGCGCAGTTAACCCCGTATTGCGTGAAGGTAACTCAGACCGCCGCGTGGCCAAAGCGGTAAAAAGCTATGCGATGAAAAATCCCCACTCAATGGGCACATGGCACGCAAATTCAAAAACCCACGTCAGCTCAATGGCGGGAAATGACTTCTTTGCAAATGAAACCTCTATCACAATCTCGCCATCCCAAGCTGGCGAAGCGAAGATTGAGTTCACAGCCGCAGACGGTTCCGTCACAGTTATGAAACAAGGGTTAAAGTTGCAATCTGGCACCGTAGTTGATGCCACATTCATTTCGGTTGCCGCCCTGCGCGATTTTTATCGCGCCGAGATTAAAGACGCCAAAACCAAGGGAATTTTGTTTTCCTTGCACCTGAAAGCCACTATGATGAAAGTGTCTGATCCTGTGATCTTTGGTCATGCGGTTTCGGTTTTGTTGGAAGATTTTGCCGCCCAAAACTCTGAAGTTTTGACGAAATTGGGCTATAAGCCCAATCTTGGCCTGATCGACTTGGAAGAGCGTATCGACACCCTGCCCACAGAACAAGCAGTAGGGCTACGCAAAGCCCTAAAAGATCATATGGCGAACCAGCCTGAACTGTACATGGTCAATTCCGACAAAGGCATCACCAACTTGCACGTCTCGTCCGATGTAATCGTTGACGCGTCAATGCCGGCAATCATTCGTGCAGGCGGCAAGGGTTGGGGCCCAGACGGCAAGGAACAAGATTGTAAATGCGTTATTCCTGACAATTGCTATGCCTCCGTCTATGATGAAACGATTGCCTATTTCAAAGAAACTGGCGCGCTTGATCCAACGTCCTGCGGGGCCGTCTCAAATGTTGGCCTTATGGCGCAAAAGGCCGAAGAATATGGCTCGCATCCGACCACTTTCGAAGCGCCGTCCGCTGGTGTCATGCGCTATATTACCGCCAACGGTGATATAGCTCACAGCCACACGCTGGCTACGGGAGACATCTGGCGCTCGTCCAGCGCCAATCAAGCGCCAATCGAAGACTGGGTCAAACTGGGAATTGAGCGAGTGAAAGCCACCAACGCCCCCGCCGTCTTTTGGCTAAATGAGAATCGCGCGCATGATCGCGAAGTCATCGCATATGTCCACAAAGTTTTGGCGCGAGAAGGGGCCGACAAGCTGGGCATCCATATTCTCCCCCCCCGCCAAGCTACCCGCTTTACCTTTGAAACCATGCGAACGGGCCAAGATGTGATTTCTATCACGGGGAATGTACTGCGCGATTACTTGACCGACCTGTTCCCAATTCTCGAGTTGGGCACGTCTGCTAAAATGTTATCTGTCGTAAAATTAATGAATGGTGGCGGCATGTTTGAAACAGGTGCAGGCGGCACTGCACCAAAACATGTTCAGCAGTTAGTTGAGGAAGGGCACTTTAGATGGGACTCACTTGGCGAATTTTGTGCTTTGGGAGAATCGCTTAGCTTTATCGCCATTAAAAAAGATAATTCAAAAGCAGCTGTTTTGGCTGAGGGCGTAAATTACGCCACCCAAAACATCTTAGATAAAGGCCACTCCCCCAAAGGGCGTGTGGGCCAAACAGATTTGCGAGACACGCATTTCTTCTTTGCGCTTTACTGGGCCGAGTTTTTGGCTAACCAAAGCCAAGATGCGGAAATGGCGGCCCATTTCAAACCCATCTCACAGGCATTAAATGAAAATAAAGACAAAATCCAAGCCGAACTTGCGACCCTTCAGGGCAAGGCATCGGATTTGGGCGGATATTACCACACCAATGCCGCCAAAACTGAAGCCGTTATGCGCCCAAGTGCAACCCTAAACGCCATCATTGGCTAGGCTTACTGCTCATTGACGAAAAAGGCCCACGACAAATGCTTGTCTTGGGCCTTTTATATTTGGAATGGAAAGAAAAAAGGGATGGCCACACTCATCACCAAGGCCATGATAATGTTCAAGGGTAGGCCAAAGCGCATGAAATCGGCAAACTCATAGCCGCCCGGCCCATAGACTAATGTGTTGGTTTGATAACCAATTGGCGTCGCAAAACTCGCCGACGCGCCCATCATCACTGCCACCACCAAGGGCCGCGGATCGATCCCAACACTTTGTGCAAGACCAATGACCACGGGGGTCATCATCACGGCGATGGCATTGTTGGAGACCAGTTCGGTGAAGAATGAGGTCATGGCGTAAACTATCAAAATCACCAAAAACGGTGGCATTTCGGCCAGTTTTGGGGCGATGAGAGTGGCAAAATGTGACACCGCGCCCGAATGTTCTAACCCCAAACCCACAGCCAACATCCCAAAAATCATCGCAAGCAACCGCCCGTCAATAAAGCCAAAGGCTTCGTCGGCATCAATGCAACCCGTGATCAAAATCAATACCACCCCCAACAGCGCCAAAATAGAGATCGGGGCGACATTAAGGGCCGACAGCCCAACGATGGCTACCAAACAGGCAATGACTATTGGCGCGTGCCCACGCCGATAGGCGCGCTGCGATGGGGCCGAGATGTCGCCCATCTCCATATCTGCAGCCAGCCGTTGAATGTCTTGCGCGGCACCCTCAAGCAGCAATGTATCGCCCACTTGTACCACCAAATCATCTAATTGGCGGCCGATATTTTGACTACGCCGGTGCACCGCCAAAGGATAGACCCCATATCGCCTGCGCAATCGCATCGCCCCAAGCGAGCGCCCGACCATGCGACAGCCCGGTGTGATCAACGCTTCGACCGTTTCGGTTTGCACCGAGGCCAGCTGCTCAAACAAATGCAAATCTTTATTGGTTTGCAGGGACAAAACCTCGGCCATCGGGGTGCGCACGACCACGCGGTCGCCCACCTGCAACACCACATCTTGCAAAGCGCGCCTCAAACTGGCGTCACCGCGCAAAACGTCAATTACCCGCAACGAATCGCGTTTAAAAATATCAATATCCAGCACCGGTTGGCCGATCAGACCAGACTCCTCGGAGAGGGCTACTTCCGTGAAAAACTTCATGGATGAACGGTTCGACAGCATCATCCCCATTGAGGTACGCTCAGGCAAAAACCGCCGCGCAAACAGCGCCAGATAGATTGTACCCACTCCTGCCATCACCATACCAACGGGGGCCATTTCGAAAATACCAAAGGGAGCCATGCCTTTGCTTTGCCCGATCCCATCAACCAAAATATTGGTTGATGTACCTATCAATGTCATCGTGCCGCCGAAAATCGTTAGATAACTGAGCGGGATCAACATTTTTGAAGGGGGCAGATCAAGTTTTCTGCAAAGTTGGATGAACACAGGGATCATCACCACCACGATGGGCGTATTATTCATAAAGGCCGACATGGCCAAAATGACCAAAGATAGGCAAATCAGCGTCATCAGGGGCCTCGCCACCAAATGGCGCAGAGCCAGTTGAGTGACCCAGTCCAAAGCCCCCGTACGCACTAGCCCGCCCACAATAATAAACATCGCAGCAATCGTCCAAGGCGCTGGGTTGGCCAGCACACTCAGTACTTGATCCTGGGGCAAAATTCCCAAAAGCACCATCGCCGCTGCACCGCACATGGCAGTGACTTCAACGGGGAATATCTCGCGCAAGAATAAGAAAAACATTCCTGCAACGATTAAAACCGCCAAGATCTCTTGCGTGCCTTGGTCAAAGGTAAAACCTAACATGTAACTTAATCCCCTAAGGCCGCCTTTAAAACCCGATCAGGGCGAAAGGGCAATCGGCGTAGTCTTAATCCAGTTGCATCAAAAAGCGCATTTGCGATTGCCGCGATGGCGGGCCCGGGTGTGGCTTCACCCGCCCCCACGGATGGCGCATCGCTTGGCTCTAATAGCACCAGTTTCATTTCAGGGATATTGTCAAATCGAATGACGGGATAAGAATCCCAATCTTGGCTTAAAAGCCCCTGCGCAGACCAGCTGACTTCTTCGTAAAGTGCCCAGCTGGCCCCTTGCAAAAAGCCGCCCTCTAATTGGGCTGCCAGACCGTCGCGGTCAATGATGCGGCCTGCATCCGCCACGATGATCACGTCTTTTAGCAAAATCTGCCCATCTTCGCGGAGATCTATATCCACCGAAATCGCGGTGCGGGTCATTTTGTTTTTATATTGCCCAAAGGCCATGCCGCGTCCAGGCATTTGCCCCGATGGGGTTGGTCTTGTTGAAAGTTCGGTTTTTAGTGCGTCAAGGACGGCAAGCGATCTTAAATCGTGCAGCTGGGCGCGGCGAAACGCAAGCGGATCTACACCTTGATCGCGGGCCACCTCATCCATCAGGCTTTCAATGGCAAACATATTCGCGCCTCCGCCCAAACAGCGCACAGCAGAGGTGCGCAACGGCAAATCCTGCACCAGATTTTTAACAATGATCTTTTGCCCAATCTGATAGATCGGGTCGATATTGCGGTGCATGCCCCCTTGCGGGTTCATGTTCAGCAAAGGCACATAGGGTGCCAGCGGATCTGCTCGCAAACGGTTGGCCAAAAGCCGCGCGGGACCACCTTGCGCCCCGTCGGGCCTTGGGCGACCGCGGTGCGTGTCGGAATAGACTTGGGCGTGAAAATCACTGATCTTTTGATCAGGGTCAAGCGCCATGCCAAGTTCAACCACCATGGCCGAGCCAAAGGGTTCCCACTGCTGTTCGTCTTGGCGGGTCCATTTGAGCAAAATCGGCACGTTTGGACAATGTTTCGCAATCAGGGCTGCATCCATCGCCGCATCATCAGCCCCATTATGCCCGTAACAACCTGAGCTTGGAACATGGGTGATTTGGACCTGTTCCAACGCCAGCCCAAGACTTTGCGCGATCGAGGCGCGCAGCGGATAGATCCCCTGTGAATGGCTACAAAGCTTAAGCCCCATTTGCGACCAATGCGCGAAGGCCGCTGAAGGGGCCAAAGACCCGTGCGCCAAATAGGGTTTTTCAAAACGTGCCCGGTAGGGAAGGTCTTTCAGCGCGACCAGCGGCGCTTTTGGATCAGGTATTCCGTCAATCACGCGAATTTTTTTCGCATTATTTTCGGTGAGACTTTCAAAAATATCTTTTATTTCAAGTGTTTTATCGCTGACCCATGTGCAAGCGCGTGCCACCCGTTTGGCAGCGGTTTCCACAGCCCATTCATCAGGGCTAACAACCGCCAAAAACGATCCATCACGAACGACCTGTACTTTTTCTTCGACCATTTTGGCTAAGATCTGTAGTTCGATAGCGCCCAGGCGCGCATGCGAGTGGGGTGGGCGCACAAGGCGGGCGTGCTGCATATTGGGCACATCAATGTCTGGCAAATAGCAAAAACGGCCGCGCACCATCTGATCGAGATCGCGCATAAAGGGTGATGCTGCGCCGTAATCACGCGGCAAAAACGCCGCCGCCGCGTCAATCGGAAGCTGCGGATCCAGTTTAGTGATCAGGTCTAAAATATCAATCTTTTGCGTGCCATCGGGGCTGCAAAATTGCCCATTTTGCAACGCCCAAAGCGCGCCATTTTGGGGAAGGAGCGCACGGGCCGCTTGGCGCAAGGTGGCCGCCGCTTGGCGGACCACCGCGCCAGTGTCCTCAATGGACTTACTGCCCGAGGTAATCCCCTCATCGGGTGCGCGGTCGGTTTGCACAGGGGCCACACTCATCAAAGCGGTGTTGAGCGTCAACTCTTCTTGCACAATCAACATCAAAGCCGTGGAAATTCTTTGGCCAATATCAACCTTACCGCTGATGATAGTAATTTGACCGTCGCTGACCCAAAGCCAAGCGCCAACCTTGTGTGTAGCCAGACGGGTCATGACTGCGCCACAACCTGTTGTACGGCCCGCAAGACCCGCGGATGGGACCCGCACCGGCAAAGATGCCCCTTTAACCCATCTTTGATCTTGGCTTGATCGGCTTGCGGATCTTGGCTTAACAGTCCCGTCACAGCCACCACCAACCCCGAGGTGCAATAGCCGCATTGCGCCGCCGTTTGGTCTAGAAAGGCCGCTTGCACTTTTTGCCCAAGGGGCAAGGCCTCAACCCCTTCGATCGTGACGATTTCTTGCCCTAAAAAATCAGCGGCAAGGGCGGCGCAGCTTAGATGCACCTTGCCCCCAACCAATACCGCGCATGCCCCGCATTGCTCGAGTCCGCAGCCTAATTTGGTGCCTTTAAGCTTAAGGTGATTGCGCAATATATAAAGCAAAGGCGTATCATCCGCGCAATCGATCTGATGGGTTTGGCCATTGACGCGCAGCGCCATCCTCATGGGTCAAGCCTTTCCCAGGTGATATCAACTGGGACATCCGCCGCGCGAAACAGATTTAGGACGGGGCATCGATATTCCACATTTCGGATTAATTTTTCAAACCGTTCGGAGTTTTCCAAACTATGCACCTGAATGCGCAGCTTTATCCAGTTAAAATAGGGCCGCACCCCAACCACGCCGCGCGATCCGCGTTGGTCAACTTCGCCGTCAGCGTCCATATCAACCGCGCTATAGGCAAAGCCCATCGCTTCAGCACAGCGGTTGATAATCACCCCTTCACACCCAATCAGCGCACTAAGTGCCATTTCCAGTGGGGTTGGGCCCGTGTTGGTTTCTTTTTCGTCGGAAACTACAATGTGATCACGCACCATCATCACAGTGCGCGGCGTGGCCATGTTTTTCCCTGAGACGCGGCGAATACCCAAGGTCTTGATCTTTGGATCCACCGAAGGAGGCAAAAGATCGTCGCTCATGCTCACAACTCCATGGACAAAATATCAAGCCCATCATTACGGTCGAGCAGATAGATCAGCCCCCTATCATCGACATCGACATCATTGGATTGCGCCGCCATCCCCAAAACATTCAACGGTGGGATATAATGGGCGACTTCAACTGGCATATGGGGGTCAGCCAGATCCAAGACCCGCAAGCCACCGGCAAACCATGTGGCATAGACCAAAGTCGTGTCCAGTTTTTCACGAAACTGATGCCCGCCAAAGCGCACGCCAGGTTCACCCACCCAAGGGCTTGCGCGTTCGGTTAGGTCCCATGCAGAAATCGCTTTGATGTCCGACAAATCGGTCACATCTAACACCCACATAAACCCATGCAAACGACCTGGTTTATGGTCATGCTCTTCATCAATCGCCATAGCGTAGCGCCGCCCGTTGATAGTTTTTTCAAATGGCATAACGGTGTGAGTCGGCTCCGGAATGGCCGCAGGCCAGGCATATTCTCCCAAGACCTTAGGGGCCACACCGCTGGCAATATCGCTTGCATCCAACACTTTAAACCCCGCCTGCCAGACGGCCGCCCAAAGTTCTGATCCCACGCGCATTGCGTGGTGCAAACGGTGACTATAACCCGGCCATGTTGGCACTTCGCCCGCGGCCAAATGTTGGCCCTTCATGTGCCAGCGGTTCACCTCGCGGGGGTTTTCGGGGTCAGACAGGTCATAGACCATCAAAATATTGCCGATATAGCCCGGCATCTCGGTTGAGATATAGGCAAAATCTTTATCCATATCGAAACGATGCACCCCAAAACCATCTGTCTTGATATAGGATAGCAAACGCGGCTTTTCCTTGTTTGAAATATCCCAAACTCGAAAACCACCGCCATCATAGCCGCGCTCTTGAGCTTCTTGCAAAATGGAAATGTCGCTTTCTTTGACTGATAGTTCTTTTGCGATGGCGCTATCGCTTAGTCCTTTGGCGCGCAAGGCGGGGATTTTATCACCCTTACGTAAAAAATGCCGGCCTGCCATTTCAACGTTTGTGATCATAATCTCGCCTTGCACCCGAACCTTGTGGGTGTGGGAATAGGCATCAGGCGGGGCTATGTGGCAAATTTTCTTAGGGTCTTTGGGGTTGGAAATATCGATGATAGATGTTCCATGAGGCGCATCCATATGGCCGATATATGCATAATCCCCTTGTGTGACCACTTGGCCTCCGCCCGCAATATCAAGATGTCCAATACGTTTGATATTGCGTTCAAGCTGATATTCTACTTCGCGCTTCATTATGTCACCTTCGCTTTGCGTTTACGGCGATATTCAAGAAAGGGCGGCAAGGCCAAAGAAAGGACCAAGCAAAGCCACAGAATATTTCCGATGGTGGATGAAAACAAAATTGACACGTCCCCTTCTGATTTTTTAAGCGACCAAAGAAAGTATTTCTCAAGTAAGGGGCCCAAGATGACCCCAATCAAAATGGCCGCCACATGATAGCCCGTGCGCCGCGCAATATACCCTAAGACCCCAAAGCCCAAAGCCAAATACATGTCGAAAATATATTCCCGTGGCACAAAGGCCCCCACAAGAGTGAAGGAAATAATCATCGGTGCCAGATAGATGGTGGGAATAGTGGTCACGCGGCTCATATAGCGGCTTAGGGGCAAAATAGTGAAGAACATAAAGATGTAAGACACGGCCATCGCCATAAACATGCCGTAACCAATTTTAGGCTGATTTTCGAACAAAGAAGGGCCAAAGCTAACCCCATGATACTGCATAACAACAAGCATAATCGCTGCCGTCGCCCCGCCCGGAATACCCAAGACCAGCAAAGGCACCAAAGTACCTGATGTCACGCCATTATTGGCGCTTTCAGGAGCGATCAGCCCTTCGGGGTGCCCTGTACCATAAAGCTCGGGCGTTTTTGAGAAAGAGCGCGACTGTTGATAGGCCACGAAACTAGCTATCGAGGCACCAGCGCCAGGAATAACACCAATGACAAGACCGATAATGCTGGTCCAAACAATATGCCACCACCGTTGTAAGGCGATATGCGCTCCTTCAAAGGTTGCGGCCCAGCTGGGTTTGGCCATCGTCGCTTGGGCAGCTTTGGTGATGATCATCTTTTTCTCAATGATGACAAAGGCCTCGGATACGGCGAAAAGTCCGACCAAAGCCGGGATCAGCGGCACGCCGTCATAAAGCTCAAGCAGACCGAAAGTGCCCCTTGGGGTCGCATAAATTACATCGGTGCCAATGCAACCTAAGATCAGCCCCAAAAAGCCCGCAATAAGACCTTTAAGCATATCTTCCGCCGCAATCGACGCGATTAATGAAATGCCAAACAGCATCACAACGATCATTTCCACCGAATGCATATAAAAACCAACTCGTGCCAAAATCGGCATAGCGGCCAAGGCGATAATGGTAGTCAAAAGCCCCCCCAAAGAGGAAGCGACAAAGGTCATGGCCAAAGCCTGCTGGCCGCGGCCCTGCTGCGTCATGGGATAACCGTCAAGCGGCGTCGCAGCAGCACCCGCAGTGCCCGGAATATTCACCAAAATCGCAGGGATGCCCGCGCCCATGCGGGCCGAACAGTAAAGGGAAACCATAAAGACCAAACCCATTTCAAGATCCATAGAAAGGGTCAGGGGCATCAGAATGATAATTGTATTTGCGGCACTGAACCCTGGCACGCCGCCAACGATAAGGCCTAAAAAAATAGTGGGGATAATTACCCACCAATAAGAGAGCGTATCTAAAAATACCTCCCCAAGAATGAGCGCTGTATCCCCCATGTTAAAGCAGCTCCTTCATTGTTGTTTCAAACCAGCCCATAGGAAAATGCGTGTCAAAGGCCCAAATAAAGACCACCCAACCGCCAAGTGCCATCAAAGCTGAAATAACCAAAATAAAACGGGGTCTTTTGCCTTTTCCCAACACCAACATGCTGGCGGCCAAGAACAAGAAAGTGGTCAACGTAAAGCCTAAATCTTCGATGAAATAGCAATAACCAATCGTCAAAAGCGCCAATCCGACGCGGCCGCCTGTGATGTCTTCTTTTGAGAAAACCTTGCCAAACCCTAGGCTGGCCTCTCCTCGTTTCACCAAAAGACCGGTCTTCAGAAAGAACAACCCACAAGCAGACATTAAAACAGTCGCAATCAAATAAGCCGATACTTTCGCAGTCCAAGGCGAATGCCAAATGGTTGAGAGAAAATAGAGTGTAAAAATAACCGCGAAGGCTGGGATCAAAAGTTCTTCGCCCATCAGGCGATGTGACTTTTCATTCTTATTATTCATGACCGTGTCCATATAAAGAGGAAATAAGGGCCAGCCCCAAACTGGGGCTGGCCCAAAAATTTAAGCGCCTGTCAAAAGAGACTTGTATTTCTCACCCAGCGTCAACATCGCGGATTTGAACTTTTCGCATTCCTCGACGCCTGCATAACTTAAATACTCGGGGCGGCCTTTTGATTTCACATAGGCTTCAAGCAGGCGTGGATCATCAAATGCCT
>Ga0209308_10004767_pt1 | contig 10586 bp, 7 predicted proteins | sample COGITO_mtgs_1204_3_FD_184806 | JGI IMG/M metagenome (GOLD analysis project Ga0209308, IMG submission 184806) | Pelagic marine microbial communities from North Sea - COGITO_mtgs_120405 (SPAdes) (version 2) | ecosystem: Environmental > Aquatic > Marine > Epipelagic ...
GCACGTACCCGCGGCCAACGCATCGACCGCAGCAATTGTCATCGTCATCACCATCCGTAAAAGTGGTCGTCGTCTTCCCTCTGCCTTGACAGCGAGCACACACGCGTCTGTTGTACCCGAAACATTCGTTGCACTTGACCGGTTTCGTAAAGTAGTTATACATCTCTTCGATTGGTCTTCTTTGTCTTCTTCGTTTGTGATTAGTATTGTCTTCTTCGTTGCTTTCACCACTCGCTCTCAACACTTTCCTCCTTACAAGTATACTACTACTACTACTACTACTACTTTTACTACTACTCCTCGCGCAGAAGAAGATGTCTCGACGCAACATGAGATGAGACATGAATTTTTATCCGAGTTTTGCGTCAGACTTTTTTCCAATTCGATTGAAAATGGCGTCGTCGTTCACGTCCGCCGACGCAACGACGACGAGTCGTTTTCGTTTCGCGAGTTCATCGTTACCAAGAACAAGAAGACGACAAAGAAGCGCGGGCTTCAATCGCGTCGTCAGAGCGTCGTTAATGGAGAGAACAGAGAAAACCGTTCTCGTCGTTTCGTGTTGTTGTTGTTCGCTTTTCTTTTCCCCTGCGACAAGTCTCGCATCTTTCGATGAAAGATTCTCCGGATCGTTCGCGGACCCGAACCACCCGGGGTGCCCTCGAGAAATCACCCCAAACGGCTTATTGAGAGGGTACGACCCGGTGCCGTTCGAGAAAGGCAAAGGGTGCCGAGGGAGGAAAGTCGTCACGCCCGAAGATGTGTTCCAATACCCCGGGAAAACCATGCGATATTGGGAAATCCAAACCAAACTGGTTGGAAAGAATAAGGACGAGATATACATCGATTTCGACCAGAAAGACGGAAGCGGGGAGAAAGTCGTGGCGAAACTGAACGAGAGAGAGGAAATCGTGTTCCCGACCGGGGAGGTTTGGAAACGGAGACGAGGCGAGAGTTTCTTTCCGTGATGAAGTGAGATGAGATACGTTTATAACTGTAATGGATAAAATGGAAATGCTTCAAAGAGTACACCCCTTATTCATCAAAGCTTTGCGTCTGCCGTTCGCACGAACGCGCGAGTATGACGACGACGACTCATAAGAACCATCTGTTCACGTCCCCGTTCCTCGTCGCGCTTCTCTTTCGCTTATTGAATTCGTTTCTTTTCCTGCGAACGTTTCACAGCGCGGACGAGCACTATCAGAGCGTGGAAATCGCGCACGAGTTTATATTCAAGTACGGCGCAAAGACCTGGGAATGGCGAGAGGACGTGAAGTTGAGGAGTTTCGTGCATCCTTTGCTCGCGTACGCGTGGCCGTACGCGCTCGTGAAGGGATTACGGCTCGACGAAGACGCGAGTTTAATAACGGTGTTGGTGCGAGCGATGCCGAGAGTCGTGAACGCCGCGCAGTGCGCTTTCATCGACGTCGGGACGTACCGGTTAGCGCGCAAATGGTACAACAACGACCAGAACGTGGCGAAAAAAGCGTTCGCACTGTCGCTCGCATCGCACTGGCATTTTTATTGCGGATGTCGGTCGTTCGCGAACGTCACGGAAACCGCGTTTTGCGTCTGGGCGCTCGTGTTTTGGCCGAGCGGGTATTTCGATATGAACGCGAAGAAAAGAGGAGGTGGTAGTAATAGCGGTAAGAGTAGTAATAGCAGCGGGTTTAGAAGAAAGAGCATCCGTGGTTTAGTTTTAGCGTTCGTTTCGTGCACCGTGCGGCCGACGGCGTACGCGTTTTGGGCGTGCGTAGGAGCGCGTACGATTTTCTTCGATCGGGAGGCGTTGTCGGCGAAGCGACGAGCGAGGTTTAGCGCGGATGCCTTTTGGGTTGGAAGTCTCGTTTTATCGATAGAAGCGTGCGTGAACTATTATTATTACAACAAGAAGTGGACGTTCCCGGCGTGGAACTTTTTCGAGTTTAACGTCTTGAGAGAAGGCGCGAGTCAATACGGAACGCATTCCAACGCGTGGGTTTTCACGCAAGGTTTACCGGTTGTTTTGGGCGTTTTGTTTCCAGTCAGTCTTTACGAGTTGTTCCTCGCTTCGAATGCTCGCGGTAATTTAGAAGATACTAGTAGTGCTAATCTTCCTGATGGGGGTAAAATCATCAAAGATAACGATGGAACAAACGCGAAAAGAAGAAAACGTTTGTCGACGCCCGCGGTGGCGAAAGTTGCTTTTTTGGCAACCGTTTTCATCGTTTCCATTCCAAAGCACAAAGAGTTTCGCTTTTTATACCCGTTGATTCCAGTGTCCATTGCGGCGTCTGCGAAGTCGTGGGCGTGGTTGGAGAGCGAGCCGCCAGATAAGAAATCATCGAAGAACAACTCTAAAAATACTACGTTTCTCCTGGCTCGGTGGTTCGTGCGCCTCGGTCTCGCCGCGCAAATTCCGCTCGCGATGTATCTCTCTTTGATACATCAAAGAGGCATGGAAACCATCGTCAACAAATACGTATCCAAACTAACCGTGGAAGACGACGTGTTCGACGGTGGCGTGCACTTCTGGACCCCGTGTCACGAACACCCGTTCTACGCGAGCGTCCACAAAAATTTGACGATGCGCTATTTGGAATGCGATCCTCCAAACGCGTCGTCGGTTTCGTCGCATTTGTCCTCGGGCAATTGGCGAGCGTTCGAAAAGAACCCCTTGGCATTCGTAGAGCGTAAATACGGGAAAAGCAGCGGATTGAAATGCGACGACGACGACGTAAACGACGTAAACGACGACGCCGATGAAGATGCGAAAACGAGCGACGACGAAGCTAATAATCTCCTCCCGAGCCACGTCGTCGTCTTCCAGCGCGAGCGCGACATCCTCTGGAACTGGTTCCAATCCTTCCAGTTTGAAGAGATCGCGAACGAGTTCCACGCGCACTTGAGCGTCGATCGCCCGGGTCAAGAAAGAGCTCACTTCTTCGCTCGAAGAAAAAAGACACCAAGGAATACCACGGGTGGCGGCGAAAGTCAGCGCTCCGAATGCGCTTCTTCGTCGAAAGTTGTTTAACGCGTCGTAAAAGTCATCATCATTTGTTCTGGCATCATTTGGCAGTCCGTTTGAATGCTGCTGCGTGTTTGTAATTGTAGAGTAATCATCGTTCGAGTCTCGGCAGTTGCCTCAACACGGCGAAAGGATTTGTGTTGTTCACATTAGTAGTATTACCACCACCACCACTCAAACCTGTCGTCGTCCCCGTCGGTTTCCCTTCCCGTTTCGCCTCCTCTGTTTCTTTCGCTTCCTCCTCTCTTCTTTTCCTCGTTCGATTCGTTTCCCATGACACCGTCTTTGTCTTCTTTCTCTTCTTCTTTGTCTTCCCGATGATAGAAGAAGAGATGTCCGTCTCGTTGATTTCCAATCCGTTCTTCTTCTTCTTCTCCCGTTCTTCTCCCTCTTCGTCTTCCTCGTCTTCTTTCCATTGCATCCTCTCCTCGTTTATCCGTTTCATCTTTTTCTTCCTTCGTTTCAGCCACTTCATGCCTTGCGCGTGCGGGTTCGTGTTGTTGCCACCACCCATTGATTGGTGTTGTTGTTGTTGTTAGTAGTATTCAAAGTGGGGTGTTTTTTGTCTCTTCTCTTTTGTCTCTTTTTTTTCTCCTTCTCTTGTGTCTGTGTTAAAAAAATTCTGTCCTCGCTTGTTGTTTTTTTTGTCTCTCCTTTGTTTGTTTCTTGTCTCTTTTCTCTTGTCTTCTGTCTGTCAAAATTCGTTCGTCTTTTTGCATCAAAAAATCAAAAAAGCGATGAGACAGTTGAAAAATCTCTCGTACGAGTTCTTCAAAATTTTTAGCCGCCACGCATCTTTGCGCAACTTTTATAGCATTCGTCGTCCGTCGTCGTTTGGAAAGGTGGTGGTCTTTTTATGATGTCCGAGAAATGAGATGATCTGAAAACGAGATGATTTCGAATACAGCTACTACTTCTACTCCTCCTCCTCGCACGACTACTCACGGGGGCTTGAATGACATTTTGAGAGATGATTCGGATGATAAAGCGAAGTACAAGAAAGCGCTGCTGAAAAAGCTTCGATGGCAAATCGTCGCTTCGCGCGAGAAGAAGAAGAAGAAGAAAGAAGCATCGAACAACGACGAAGATGATGTGGTGGAGAAAACGTTATTCAATTTGCGAACGCGCTTGGGAATCTCGAGAGATTCCGAGGAAGTGAAGCAGTGTTTTCGAGTCGCGAACGATTTGGATTTCGTTGGTTCATCGAAGAAGAAGAAGAAGAAGAAGGAGAAGAAAAAGAGTCTTAAACGAGGAGGAGAAGGACTGGAAGAAGGAATAACGCCTGTGAGTAAGAAGCAAAAGAAGAAAGATTTTATCGCGGACGACGGGAAGGCGACGCAGACGTTTCACCGGTTGGCTTTAAGTACGTCGGCGAAAGATGAATCGAATGATTACGACGACGACGACGAGATGATGAACAAAAATGCCGAACGGTGCGTTCGAGACGTGAATCTGCGCGTGAATAGATTCGATAGCTTTCGAACGTGTTCGGCGCAGTGGTCGCTGGCGACGATGTGCGCGAACATGGTAAAAAGGAGGAAAACTGTTTTCGTCGTTAATGATAATAACGGTTTTCGAGAGCAGTCGATGCTATTGCGAGAAAACTTAGCGAGACGGTTCAAGGAGTTGGCGGAGAAAGCGGACGCGAGAGCGTGCGCGACAAACTTATGGTTTTTAGCACAAACGAGCGGAACGATGAGTGGCGAAAAGAGCGAATCTTTTTCGGCATCCATCAAAGCCGCGATTAAAGGTTTGCGCGCGTGCGAAGAGGATAAAATTTCGAGTCAAGACGGCGCGAACGCGTTGTGGGGGATTGCCAAACTGCGCGTGAAATCGTCGCTGAAAAGCGAAGAGATTGAATCGGTGGTGGCTAAGTTAGCGGAAAGAGTAGTAGTAGCAGCAGCAGTAGCAGCAGAAATGAGTGGTAGTACGAATAGTAAAAGCAATAATAGTAAAGAGGTTTCATCCGCGATGTGGGCGTTGGCGACGATGCACGTGGACGGCATCATTTTGTCCGGGTCAAAATCTTCAAAATCATCCGATGGGTTGGACGCGACAATTTTGCGCGTCGCGAAAGTTGTTAAAAAGGCGTTTCAGAAAGAATCAAAGGACAACGCGATAAAAACGAGTTGGAGCGAATCGAGAGTCGTCGCGAATTGCGTGTGGAGTTGCGCGAAGCTCTTCGCGAATGCTCTTCTCACGAAGGATACCAGAAAAGTCTTGCGAGAAACGATTGAGATTGCGCTCGAAAATGAAAATTTGTGGCAACATTTAGAGCCGAGAGCTTTTGCGACGCTTTTGAGCGCAGCGACGACAATTCAAAACGCGTCTTCGTCTTCGTCATCATCCTCATCGTTGCGACGACGCCTCCTCTTAAAACGCGCGTTGGATTGTTTCGAAGATACCTCGACACACGGTCGGGACGTCACGCCGGCGGACGTGTGCGATTTGTGCGAATTCATAGAAGCATTTACCACGACGACGACGACGAAAAAAAAAAGTGGTGAAGATAATAAACTACTCGAAGAGGCAGACTTCGAAGACCGCGTGATGAAAATCGTGACAGATATTTCAAAAACGTGCGATTGGCGCGCGAGCGGAAGATTGCTCTCGAGCGCGGAAGCGCTAAATGTCGACGCGCGAGCAAAGAAACGCTTGCTTTCATCTGGTGTCGAAGCGATTAAAATCATGGAGCTCGATCGCTTCAACGTGGACGAGGCGACCGCGGAGACGTTGTCGAGACACATCGAAGAGCAGTTGAAATCGAAATCGACAAAACAACGGCGCGTGTTGATTGCCAACTGCGAGAGCAGAAGCGAAGGCAAATTGCGCCAGACGGTGGAGAAATTCGGTCACAGATTTGAAACGTGGCAAAGGTTCTCGTGCAACGACGATGCGGAGAATGAGAACGCCCCCTCGAGAAACGCCACGATGCGCACCAACGCGCGTCCCTGGCCGACGGTGAGCGAGAGAAAGTGCGACTACGCGTTCGTGAGAGCGTGTGCGGATAAGGAGGCGCTTCTTTTCCTCATGACTGCGGTCGCCACGCGAGTGAAAGTGGGCGGCGATGTCTTCGTTTCCGGGTCGCGAAGTGAAGGGTTTTTGAACGCCTTTGACGCTTTCAACAAGGTACGTTATTTATTTATCTTTGTTGCTAAACTCGTCTTGTCTTCTTTCGTCGTCGTCGTACTTTTTTCGTCGCATCTCGTCTCAGCGTTTAGCATATACCGCCGCGACTCGTGTTTTTGCTTTGACGTTGGAATCGAGTCTTTCTCCTTTTGAAGAAGAAGGATTCTTCCGATTGAAAAATAGAACACCAAAATGTCGCGGTTCGGCCTACAACAGACGCTACATTTGGACGCGGGATTGAGAACGTCGCATTTAAGGGCACATCCAGCCTGCGTCGTTGTCGTCTCGCGTTCATCCGTCCATTAATGAGCCTCGTTCGTAGCCGTCATCTGCGTTCGAGTTCGAAGCGGCGGATACATCCACCTCTTCTCTCCTTTTATACGATGATGACATTTTTGTTGGTTCCACCGGGGTTCGTATTAACGCTTCTTCTCCTTCTAAAAAATATAAACAGGATTTGTACGAACATCCTCGACGCGTTCCTGGACACGCGACCATAGCGCACTCGCCAAATTCCGAGGAAGCTAAAAAGAGCGAAAACGACTTCGCGTTTGCGTTCACCGCCAAAGTTCTCTCCAACGGCGACGAGAAAAACGCCTCTCTCGAGTCGTTCAAAAAAGTCGACTCGAACGTGAAACTGTTTTCCGGCGGTGGTGGTGGTTCTTCGAGTGTTGTTGAAGCGAAGGAATGGACGACGTACCCTGGATTTTTTGCTAAAGGTGGGCTGGACATCATGACTTCGTTCCTTTTGGATTCGATTCTTGAAGAAGATCCCGAAAAGTCCTCCTCTCCGAGATTAAAGAAGGGTATTTGTAGCGACAAGACAAAACGCGTCATGGACTTTTGTTGCGGCTCTGGCGTCATCGGGTACGCGTTACGCAACGCTCTCGAAAAAGAAAAGACGAAGAAGAAAGTCAAACTCACCATGCTCGACGCCGACGCCGTCGCTCTCGAAGCCGCCAAACAAAATTTCTCTTCTCTCGTTTCTTCTCTCGTTTCCGGAAACGACGACGTGAACGACGACGAGAACAACATCGAGTACCTCCTCTCCGACGGCTTCCCTCAAAAAACCACCACCAAACCGTGCGAACTCATTCTCACGAACCCGCCGGTGCATTACAACGCCAAACCTGATTTCCGCGTTTTGGGTCACATGCTCACCGAGCTCCCGAACGTTTTGAAAAAAGAAAAGAAAGGAGGCGCGTGTTTTTGCGTCTGCCAACGTTACGTCCCGCTCGAAAGCGTCGCTCAATATTATCAAACCACAAAAACAATAGACTTAAAAATTCACGCGAAAAACGACCGGTTTTGCGTTTGGAAGATTGTCTGCAAAGCAAAGTCTGACTCATGAAGAAGAATAGACGTTAACACAACGACAGCGTTAAAGCAGAAAGCTTTTTAGTTCGTTAGTAGTATTGGGAGGAAAAGAGAGACTTTTGAAGACGTTTTTGATTGAATTTAATTGTCGTATTTTTTCCCTCGTCACTTTTTTCCTTTCAACTTGGAGTTTTGGGGATCACGTTTTTGTCTCATTGTTTCCTCGTTTACGTCATCATTCTAGGGGAGGTTTGATATCTCATCGTCTCGCGTACCTTTACTCTGATTGTATTCTCTCTCTCGCTTTTGGGCCTTCTTTATTGCGTTTTAGGAGGATAATATACTAATTAAGAGCAGAAAAAACGTGTCTGAATTCCACGTTAACAACCCGCGGGGAAATGTCTTCCTCTTCTTTGCATTCATCTTCTTCGTCCGGGGGTGGTGCGATGGAGAATCGACGCGGGGTGAATAAGGCGAATAAAAAGACGACGACAACATCGGATGACATTCGGGAATCCATATTTTTCGACGAATCCCTCCAGTTCTTGTCGTTCAACCAAGACGGAGGCTGTTTTGCGGTCGGGACCGATTCCGGGTTCCGAATATTCAACTCGGACCCGTTCAAAGAGACGTTTAGGCGAGATTTCGACGGCGGCGGGGTTGGGATCGTGGAGATGCTGTTTCGGTGCAACATACTCGCGCTCGTTGGAGGTGGCGCGGTGCCGAAATATTCTCCGAATAAAGTGATGATTTGGGACGATCATCAGGCGCGGTGTATCGGCGAGTTGAGCTTTCGGGTTCCCGTGAGAGCGGTGAAGCTGAGGAGGGACAAGATTGTGGTGGTTTTGGAGCATAAGATTTACGTGTATAATTTCTCGGATTTGAAGATTGTGCATCAGACGGACACGTGGGGGAACCCGCACGGGATTTGTAGTTTAAGTCCGACGCAAGAAAGCTGCGTCATGGCCTGTCCTGGGTTGATTCGAGGTCAAGTGCGAGTGGAATTGTACGAACCGCAAAACGTGACCAAGTTTATTCAAGCGCACGATTCACCGTTGAGGTGCGTGGTGTTGAGTTTAGACGGGAGTTTAGTCGCCACGGCGAGCGAGAAAGGGACGTTAGTTCGAGTGTTTGATTGCCAGAGCGGGTGTTTGTTGCACGAGTTTCGCAGAGGGACCGATCGGGCGACGATTTACTCCTTGGCGTTTAGTAAAGAAAAAGAGTGGTTGGTGTGCACGAGCGATAAAGGGACGGTGCATTTGTATAGGATACCGGAAGGAAGCGTCATGGGTGGTGGTGGTGGTGGTGGTACAGGAGAGATGACACATAGTAATAGTAGCGATAACATAGCAGCACGGGATCATCACCATCACTACCACGCGAACAGTGGAAACAACACGCCGACGCATAACAACAACGGCCATCGAGCGCCGCCGCAAAGTCCAATGACGCCGAAATCGCCGTCGTCGATGTTGCAGTCGGTCATTTCCATGGGCGTCGCCGCGAACGTTTTACCAAAATATTTACAAGCGGAACGATCGTTCGCGCAGTTTCGCATGAACACCGGCGGAGGAGGGGTCACTCCTGCTGGAAACTACCACGGAGAGAGCGATCATCATCGAACGAGCGAGTTCCCGGAGCATTCGTTTGGATTTTGTAAAGCCTCGTTTTCGACGTCGAAAGACAATCGAATAGTCGTTATTTGTGCGGACGGGAATTACTACAAGTTGGAATTTGACCCGGTGAAAGGCGGGAGCATGTCCTCCGTGGATTACGGAAAGTTCGGATAGTAAAAATATTATTGTTTTATGTGAGATGTTGTGCCGCGCGTGAGTTGAAAAATGCCCGAGAAGGACATTTGATCCATTGCTTGGTATCTCTATTTTTTTAAACATTAATGCGGTGCGCTCGCCCTTCTACTGCTACTCGATGCTATCCTCCTAAACTACTACTGCTAGTACTACTACTACTACTACTCGTGCTATTACTCTTCTTTTCTAATTTTACTACGTTCTCTTCCATGCTTTTTGTCACGTATGGATTCTTTCTTCATCATCATGAATCAAAGTTGTTCGAGCGGTCGATTGGTTGATAGACGATTTCTTCGTACGTCAAATGTTCTCTGTTTTCTCGTATGCTCTTCTCAATCCATGGCTCGGCTTCGTTCGTCCACAACCACGCGAAAGTGGCGACGAACAAAGCAAAGAAGAGAATACCGACGACGCAAACTAAAACTTTCTGATTCGTTCGTTTCTGCCTCGCGGTGATATTTTGGCGCGCGGCAAACGTAAATTTTCTTTGCGGCGGCTTCGTGTTTATCGTCGCACCGCCGTTCTCAACATCCCCTTTCATCAAATCGTGATTACTCTCTGTCGTGGTACGGGACGACAAAACTCTCAACATCTCCAACTTCTCCTCCACTTCTCTCAACAACCCGTCCGTCTCCTCCGCTCTCGTCACGAACAGCTTCTTCAGCGGCGACGCCGCCGTCTTCTGCGGCGTCGTCTTCGTCGCGAACAACTTCCCGTTTTCGCCATCCTCCAGCTGTTTCACCATGTGCATCTCTTTCTTCTTCCATAACTTTAAGCACTTTTGAAACGCCGATACGTTCGACGCGTAGTTGTGCACTTCCGCGTGCAAAAGTCTTACAGATGTTGAAGAAGAACTCCTCCTCCTCCTCGAAGTACTCCTCCTCGTGGCAAGAATCTCTCTCTTCAGCAACTCGAACAAATTCTCCATCAATCTCTCGCACTCTTTCCGTCGCGCCAATCTCTCGACGTTTCTCTGTACCGAATCATTTTCATCTCGAACGGCGGTTTCCAACTGCGAGACCGTCATCGCGAATGTAAAGTTTTCGTCTCGAATTTGGTGATGTTTTTCATCCTCATCCTCATCATTCACATCATCGTTCACAAAATCATTCTTAACACCATCATCATCATCAGGTGGTGGTGTTGAAATTGTTTCTGTTAAATCCTCCGCCCACGAGACGCCTCGCCTCATCTCCTTTTCTTATAGTTGTTCTTCTTCACTAATTACAGAGAGTCTCTCTAGAGTTTTTTTGTGATTTTTCTCTTCTTTGGCAAAAGAACGAAACGCTCGCTTTTTTACTTTCAGAAAAAAAAAGAACATCACA
>Ga0209308_10004779_pt1 | contig 10575 bp, 8 predicted proteins | sample COGITO_mtgs_1204_3_FD_184806 | JGI IMG/M metagenome (GOLD analysis project Ga0209308, IMG submission 184806) | Pelagic marine microbial communities from North Sea - COGITO_mtgs_120405 (SPAdes) (version 2) | ecosystem: Environmental > Aquatic > Marine > Epipelagic ...
CTCATGCCCCTCGTGCTAATGCCCCTCGTGCTCATGCCCCTCGTGCTCGTGAGATTCCTCGCTTCCTTGGACTGCAGTGTGCTCACTGCTGGCATCCAAATGATCGCCGTGGTCTTGAGCCGCTAACGGCAAGCCACTCGCCAAACCAATGGCGACAATCAAAACTCCAACCGAGCGAATAAAGCGATTCATGTAAGTCGTTCCAGTAGAATTCGGCGCAAAAGTAGTCAACTAAACACAGGCAGCATTGAAGTTTTTCGATTTTCTTTACCCCTTCTCGTGGAAATCTTCAATTCTTATCCTTTGATGACAATTTTTGCGATTCGACCACGAGCATCGCGGTATTGAGAGCGAATGCGATAAACAATCCCATAACAAAGTGCACCCGGAATTCTCCTCCCACCTGCACAAGGTAAAAGGTTGCCACCGCTAAACTCAGTAACATCTTGATGGCCGTTGATCCATTGACTGCAGTCACAAACTGAATCGGGGACCGCCTCGCTGCGGATTGAATCCACTTGTTAAGCAGCACCGTTAGACCGAAATATCCCAGCACGAGCGACATCCAGATTGTCGATTCAGTAAACGGTTGCAGCGCCGGAATTGCTCGGCTCACGGAATAAAGCAGAACGTTCGCCAGCAAGAGTTGAATCTCAAACTTCATCTACTTCGACAGTTCTTTAATCACCGTATACATCGCCCCGATGGTCCCCAATACACCTCCGAGGATTGTTCCTATTGGAAAGTCGCGTCCTGTGGATTCATCCCACCATCGACCGAGCCACACAGCCACACCGATACTTCCCGCCATGGTAAACGTCATGCTTGAGAAGCGTAAAAAACTTTTTTTGTTCGGCTTTGAAGAACGGTTCAAAGGCTCCAAAATGAGCGCGGTGCGGATTAAACCGCTACCGTTTGTCGTTGCCCAACCTTCTCCTTTGGCACGGATGACTGTTCATGGTTCGCCCCCTTGATGTCCTTCACCTTGGACGTCAAGTGCAAATTACCCGTTGCTTGCGCGCCACTTTCTACCGAAAGTTGACCGTATTGGATTTCTCCGTTCACCTTGGCCGTGGCCTTCAAAACAAAAAGTTCTTGAACGATGATATTGCCGTCCATTTCACCTTCTGTTTCGCAGTGAGCACAAGAAACAGATCCTTTGATTGAGCCTGAAATTCCAACGACTAGACGGCCCTTGGTGATCAGGTCACCCTCAAATGTTCCGTCAACTCGAACGTTGTTTTCACTCCGAAGTACACCTTCAAAGACGGTGCCTTTTGCAATGCGGTTTACCGCATTTTCTGACGAAGTTTCTGGTCTCTGGGATTTTTTATTCGTTCCAATCATGGGGCAAAGGTAATTCGATTCACGAAACTTTAAGCACGTTATTCACCACCCTCGAGGTACACTTTTTCAAACCAACGGAGGTAACTCTCAGTTTCCTTGTTTTTGAATAGCTCAATGTAGTTTTCTGTGGAGATGGTGAAGAGGCCATAACCCGATGTGTTGATGGTGCCCAAAATGCCGGTGTTATTTGTAAATACTTCAAAGTAGTCCAGGCTGTAGTCCTGGCGCTTGAAGTCTTTTACCAAGACAATCTGAAAATTTCGGTTGATGAGATTGGCCGTGACGCGCAATTCATTCGAACCAAAGAACTCGCTGTTAAAATCAGCGATAGACGCCCGCAACTCCTCAACATTGCCCCGTCCCACCGGCACGAGCATTCCGAAATAATGTTCGAGGTAGGGCTTGTGTTCCCAGGCGACCTCCTCCACTGCTTCAGCTTCTGTTTTGTCTTCTTTGTTTTTTTCGGGATTGGCATTAAGCGCAGACAACAGCGCTTGAGCATACACCGCCTCCTCTGAGTCCTCACAGTATGTTACGACTTGACTGAGTGCATCAAAATACGCTCGGCGATCACCCCCTGCGTATGCGCTCAGCCCACCAATGGATTGAGCCCGGAGCAATCGGTATTTGCAAACGTAATTATCCGATGGGGTGTAATTGATCACCTCATCACACGCGAGCAAAACCTCCTGGTATCCCTTGCCGTAATACCGCTGCAGCTGTTCTTCGTATGCCAATCGCTGCTCCTCATTTAGTACCGCTGCCTGATCTGCAAAATCCGGGTTCTCTATCAAAATCGCCCATTCAGAATTCGGATACCGGCTCAAAACTTGAGCGCTCCAGTATTCAGAATTGCAAGTTTCACAAAATGGGCTTTGGTAGTTCTCCTCTACCTCCCGCTGCAAATACGTTCGATACAATTGGTAGTATGACGTAGGGTGAAACTCACTCTCTTCCATTCGCTCGGTCAATTCAGTCCACGTGTCAATAGCGTTCTCAAGGTCCGAGAGTTTTTCCTTGTAGACCAAGCCCGCATTATAGTAGGCTTCAGCGATCATTGCCACGGAGTTTTCTCGCTCGATTGAATCACACGGCAACCCTGCAAGCAGCTCCTCGTAACTCGGGATTTCACCTGGCAAGAGCTCGTCCTCGACAACAGCCGATCCAGCGTCTTCTTGCTCTCCAACTCCTGTTTCGTTCGAAAAGGCCGCGTTCATTTTCGTTGATCGCCGCCAATGGTCCTCCAGTATTCGATCGCCCCAATAATCCGTGAAGTTCCGTCGTCCTGCGATTTTCAATTGTGCGTTGTATGGCCAAAACATGCCCGCCCCTGCATCTCCTGCATTCGCAAGTTCAGCTTCCGCCGCTGCCTCCTCTGCAAGCTTTCTAGCCTCTTCCTGCTCTTCCAATTGAGCGATGATCTCTGCAATTCGATTGTCTCTTTCGTTCTCTGGTAAGTCACAAATCTCCAGCAAACTGTCTTGTTCCGTGATGGTATTCAGGTTGGTCACAAGTTCCGTTAGGTTATCGGCCATCGCATCAACCTCATCAAACCGTTGATTCTCATCTTCCATGAATGAGCGCGCACTATCGTAGTAGGCCTGCGCATTCGTGTAATCAAGGTCTTCCATGTACAAATCACCCAACATCAGGTAACTCTTCATCCTTTGGCGGGTGTTCTCCTCATTGACGAGGAGGCTTTCCTTCAATAAATCAACCGCATCAAGTTTGCGTCGTTCCTCCAGTGCAAGCGTAGCTAGGGCATAAAAAATCTGGTCTTGGTAGATGATGTTCTTGTCGTCATCCAGCATCTCCTCCAACAAAAGAATAATGGGTTCGCTGTCATTTTCACGGCGATCAAACGCCATGGCCTGCTTGATTTTTGAGTAAAACTCGAGCTCATAGGGGGTGCGCAAGTCAACAACCTCATTGTACCGCTCAATGGCCTTCTCCGATTGTCCCGCCGCCTCGTAACATTGGGCCAAAATAAAGAGCAGTCGAGCATAATCCTTTTTCTTCTCCACGAAATCCATGGCCTCCTCCAGCTGTTCAATCGCAGCCTCAATGTCCTCGTATTTCAAATGAAAAGCAGCATAAACCTCATGGACATACACCATGACCTCGGGGTCTTCGACGCGCTTTGTTTGTGCGGCCTTAATCAGCGTGTTGCTCGCCCTAACCTTATCGTCCATGGCCATGTAGGTCCGTGCCATCCACGCGTTGGACCAAGCTTGAGCATCCGGATAGTCCAATGTGCGGGTGAGGTATTGGAAGACCTCTAGGGCTTTTTCTTTTTCACCTTTAATTAGATGGGCCCGAGCAATCACATCGTAGTTATCATCGATCCATTTATTCAGCTCCGGACGTTTCAAGTCTTTCTGTTCACGTCGCGAAGGAGACATCGTGTGTTCGTCTACCACTTTCGTGCACTTCTCGATCGCCCGCTCCATCAAGGGGTACACTTGCTGTGCCGTGGATTCATCGACCGGCGGAAACACCGGAAGAATTTCATCCCAGTTCTCCTTATACCCTTCATACAATACTTGATCAGCCTCCTCCATTGCCTCATTGGCGTAGAAAAACCCATTGTACTTGGCGTGCATGTTGTGATAGGCGCGATAGACCAACCCATCGCGCGTTGTTGAGCACCCCGACAAAAGAAGGGCCGCGGCCCCCCAACCCAACACTCGAATTTTACGCATACTGTTCAATCCCATGGACTCGTGCTCAACGCAGAATCCGCTAAATTATTCCAAACGAGCTGACGAATCGATTCCTTTTTAAGTATTCAGCGATATTTGCACACATTCATGGCAAATTTCCAAGACTTCCGCGAACGATGGTTCAAGCCCTACCTGCTTATTCTGCACGAAAAACAATCGTACAAGGAAGCGTGGCAAATGACCGTAACCCGCTGGGGGGTGGCGTCAACCGTGGTCACCTTGATTCTTTTAATTGGAGGAATAACCTACGCCGTCATCGGGTGGACCCCTCTCAAAGAGCGCGTTATTCCGGGGTATGTCAGTGAAGACTCTCGGCAAAGCGCAATCCTTGCAGAGATCAAAGCAGATAGCGCTTTGCTCGCATTGAACGTCCAAGAGCAGTACCTGTCAGCTCTCCGCACCTTGTTGCGTGGCGAAATTGTACCGGATGACATCACCACCGAAGCCTTGGATTCAGCATCCTTGGCTAATTCAGAAGGCGAACTTGAAGCGTGGGGCATTACCGAAGAAGAGCTGGCTTTGCGGGAACGTGTGGAAGAAGAGGACCAATTTTCATTGCAACGCGCCCAAAGCGGATCGCGCAGTTCCAAAAGCATTCCTTTTCCGCCTTTGCAGGGAGAAATCTCTTCCAAGTACGATCCGAGTATTGGTCATTTTGGGGTCGATTTCGTGGCGCCGATAGGCTCGATCATTCACGCCGTAGATGACGGTGTCATTACGCTGGCATCGTATACTTCAGACGGCGGATATGTTGTAAGTATTCAGCACTTCGGAAGCCGGCAATCCATCTACAAACACAACCAATCGTTGTTGGTAGAAGTCGGTGACCGAATTCAAGCGGGCGATCCCATTGCCATTCTCGGTGGGACCGGCACCCATTCGACTGGGCCACATTCCCATTTTGAATGGTGGGTTGAAGGCCAACCGCTTGATCCGGTTTTGTGGCTCCCAGCGTATGCTCCTGCAGCCAAAGCAGAAGGTGAAGATTAAGGTCGAAACACCTGGGGGGTCAAGCCTTCAGCACAATGTCAAAATCGACCAAATCAACAAATCGCTGAATCCGCTCATCCAGTTCTGATTCGGTCAACGTCAACATTCGCTCTGTGCCGAATTTTTCGCACGTAAAAGAGGCAAGGGCTGAACCCAGGACGACCGCACGTTTCATATTGGCAAAAGAGGTGTCATCTGTGTGGGCGAGGTACCCAACGAACCCGCCAGCAAACGTATCTCCCGCCCCCGTGGGGTCCAATACTTCTTCCAATGGGAGTGCCGGAGCGAAGAATACCTCCTCGCTGTTGAATAGCAAGGCACCGTGCTCGCCCTTTTTGATGACCAATGTTGTAGGGCCCATCTCCAGTATTTTCTTTGCCGCCTTCACCAGCGAATGCTCACCCGAAAGCTGCCGTGCTTCTTCATCGTTGATGGTCAAAACGTCGATTCTCTTCAACACCGCCTTCAGGGGCTCCAGGGCGATGTCCATCCAAAAATTCATCGTATCCAGAACCACCAACTTTGGGCGCTCCGCCATTTGATCCAAGACGCTCGCTTGTACATTGGGATCAAGGTTCCCTAGCATCACATACTTCGCATGGCTTGCAGCTTCTGGGACGCGGGGCTGAAAGTCGGCCAGGACATTGAGCTCCGTGGTCAAGGTGTCGCGTGAATTCATGTCCATGTGGTACTTGCCTTCCCAATAAAAACTCTTCTCGCCCACACGCCGCTCCAATCCTTCCGTTCTTATTCCCCGGGACTCCAGTTCACGAACGAATTCTGAAGGAAAATCATCCCCAATGACAGAAATGATGTGCTGTTCTTTTACGAATTGACTGGCGCTCAACCCGATGTACGAAGCGGCTCCACCGACTATTTTACCTGACGATCCAAAAGGTGTTTCGATGGCATCAAAGGCCACGGTTCCGACGGTTACTAGACTCATTTTTGCTCAGTTGTGGCCGCAAAGATATCGGTTAATCCGCGCCCATCGAGCACAAATGCAACTTTCCCCGTCCTCATGCGTAAAGCGAACGGAGGTAAAATTTTCCTTGTTTTCTTCACGGAACAATAAGAAAGGATTATCTTTGCCGTCCGAATATTCCTCCTTAGCTCAGCTGGTTAGAGCATCTGACTGTTAATCAGAGGGTCCTTGGTTCGAGTCCAAGAGGAGGAGCCATTCTAGACAAGTCTCGTTTTTTCGAGGCTTGTTTTTTTTGTGCCTTTTTGAAAGGCTTGATATTGCTAACCATTAGCTCAATGGCGGGGTTCAGTGGGACGGTTCGATACTTTTTTCCGTCAAAGCAAAGTTTTTCAGAGAATATCGAACCAATCATTCGTTGCTTCAAATCCGTGTCGGCTCTCTTGTACTTTCCTGACAAGTCATCCAAAAGGGAAACACCAAAGAAGATCTGCTCCTTTCTTACGGCCTTGTCTGCTTCAAACTGACGGCTTTGTTGCTCAGCTTCCGATATGTTCTGCTTGACCTTTGCAATCATCCTGGAATAATCCTCGTTTGCAAGGGATCCACTCAGGAATTGTTCGTCCAAATGCTCCAAACGGTTCTTCAAACCATTCAGCCTGTCCGCCGATTGGTTCAACCCTTCACCTCGCTCAGCCTCCTTGGTTTGTATGACATCCCATAAGACATCGCGATAAACCTCAACAATGGCCTTGTGAAAGTTGAGCTGTTCTAAAATTACCTCCAACTGTGAATTTGCCGTTCCTGCTGCAAAACGCTCTTTGCAATCCCCCTGGCAATGGTAGTAATCATAGTGTTTGCTCCTCCCCTTGCTGCTGCTTCCTGTGAGGTTTTTCCCACATTCTCCGCACTTTAAGCGCCCTCGTAATGGGAATTGACTCGCATTCCTAAGGCCACTCTTTCTTGAGCGCTGCTTGGGCCTGAAACGCAACTGAACACGATTGAATAAGTCTGGCGAAATGATTGGCTCGTGCTGAGCGATAATCAATTCTTCTGGTTCTCCGAAATCAGCTTCAATTCGAATGTGCCCAATGTAAAATTCCTTTCTTAGGATGTTTAGAAAGCCCTGTTTCGAGCACTTCATCCCTTCTAATTTGAGCGATTTGTATGCCTGCAAAGGCCCCACTCCCTTGTTTCCCACCAGATCAAATGCTCTTTTTACAAATGACGCATTGTCCGTTGGAACAATTCGCTTCGTGTATGCCTCGTTCTTATATCCATAAGGTGCTGGATAAGGCCATCTTCCTTCTCTCATCGCCTGTCGCTGACCCTTCTTTGTGTTCAGGCCGCGGCGTTGGTTTTCAATCTGAGGAAGCATGGCATACATCGCATGAACCATCCCATTTTCAGGAATGCTCATATCCAATTGTTGTTCTGTAAAAAGCAATTCGACTCCGAGCTGCTTCAACTCGTAGATCATCGTGAATGTCTTCTGAGCATCTCTGGAGAACCGATCATACCTCACACAGACAAGACCTTGAATTTTTTTTGGTTTTATCTCTTTGAGAAATCGCTGGAACTCTGGCCGCTGAAAAGATTTGCCTGACTTGTCATCGCTGTAATGGTCTATCACCTCGTAGCCCTTTTGCTGGCAAAACATCCGCAGACGTCTCTCCTGGTCTTGAAGGCTGAAGCCCTCCTCTTTTTGCCCTGCCGTTGATACGCGTGAATAAATGGCGACTCTCATTTCAATTGTCCTTAGTTTCTGATGAAATTAACTCGTATTCCACCTCTGCCAAAGTATACAACGCTTGAATAATTGCGTCGATTTGTTCTGGGGTATAGCTCAACCCTCGGGCTGTTAGGTAGCGCTCGGTCTTTTCGTAAATCTGGTCTGTAAACGGCTTCTGCATATCTTACTATACATAACCGTTTCACCTTCCGTAATTGGACGTGGTTTCTACTCATCCACGCAGCGTTCATCAATCACCTCAAATTGAGCCTATGAACGACATCAAAACCATCGAAGAACTGAGGGCTTACCACGAACGATTGAAGGCCGTGCTGGAGGCATTGGACGAGTTACACAACCGCCCTAGCTCCAACCCTCAATTGATAGAGTAAATACGAACGTGACCGGAGCCTGAGCCGTTGCCGTCGTTACCCCACGCCCCAATGGCAACGGTCGTGCCGTCGGAGGAAAGGGAAACGCTCGCGCCGCTCTGATCATTCACCGCTTCGCCGTCGATGTCAGCGCCCTGCTGTTCCCAAGTACTTAAATCGCCTTTCCATTCGTAAATACGAACGTGACCAGAGTTATAGCCGTTGCCGTCGTTAACATCCGCCCCAATGGCAACCGTCGTGCCGTCAGAGGAAAGAGAAACGCTCCAGCCGCTCCAATCATTCGCCGCTTCGCCGTCGATGTCAGCGCCTTGCTGTTCCCAAGCACTTGTAATGCTATTCCATGCGAAAACACGAACGTGACCGGAGTTAACGCTGTTGCCGTCGTTCTGACGCGCGCCAATAGCAATTGTCGTGCCGTCGGAGGAAAGAGAAACGCTATTGCCGCTCTGATCATCGTCCGCTTCGCCGTCGATGTCAGCGCCTTGCTGTTCCCAAGCACTTGTAACGCTATTCCATGCGTAAATACGAACGTGACCGGAGGCAGAGCCGTTACCGTCGTTACTATAAGCCCCAATAGCAACGGTCGTGCCGTCGGAGGAAAGTGAAACGCTCGCGCCGCTCCAATCATTCGCCGCTTCGCCGTCGATGTCAGCGCCTTGCTGTTCCCAAGCACTTGTAACACTATTCCATGCGTAAATACGAACGTGACCGGAGCCTGAGCCGTTGCCGTCATTACCAGACGCCCCAATAGCAACGGTCGTGCCGTCGGAGGAAAGAGAAACGCTAGTGCCGCTATAATCTTCCGCCGCTTCGCCGTCGATGTCAGCACCTTGCTGTTCCCAAGCACTTGTAACGCTATTCCATGCGTAAATACGAACGTGACCGGAGTTAGAGCCGTTGCCGTCGTTAGAACGCGCCCCAATAGCAACTGTCGTGCCGTCGGAGGAAAGGGAAACGCTCCAGCCACTAAAATCACCCGCCGCTTCGCCGTCGATGTCAGCGCCTTGCTGTTCCCAAGCACTGGTAGCGCTATTCCATGCGTAAATACGAACGTGACCGGAGCCTGAGCCGTTGCCGTCGTACATATCAGGATCAGGCGCCCCAATAGCAACGGTCGTGCCGTCGGAGGAAAGAGAAACGCTCCAGCCGCTCTGATCATCCTCCGCTTCGCCGTCGATGTCTTGGCCCAACTGCGTCCAACCCATCACGCAGCTTCCATCGTCGTCCGTGGCTGTTTCATCATAATTTTCAGCTTCGATGTCCGTACATCCGGTAATTTCGAACTCATCACATACACCATCGCCATCTGTATCAATCACACAACTGCCATCGCAGTTGTAACCAGATTCGGCTACTGACCCCTCGCAATCACACGTTCCTTCTGCGAAACCAAAACCTCCGCACACCCCGCATTCATCAATGTAGAGACAAGAACCATCATCCTCCGTTACCGTCGGATTGTAGTTACAAGCCTCCGGATCTGTGCAACCCGGACACGTTCCAAATTCACACGTGTCATTGGCTGCTATTGTCGCCGCGGGGTCATAATTGCATGCAAACTCATACATACACCCTGCGCAGGACTCGTACTCACAAGAGACATCGCCAATGGTAGCCTCTGGATCGAAGTTACACGCCTCATCATCCATACATCCCGTGCATGATTGAAACTCACACGTGCCGTCGTTCTCTGTAGCTTCCCCATTGAAATTGCATGCCTCAATCTCTGTGCATCCATAAATCTCATCCTCAAGGCATACGCCATCGCCATCCTCATCGCTAAGACATTGCCCTTCGCAATCGACATAGTTAAAGCCATATAAATCGAAAGGGTACTCACATGAGCCGTCTTCCTGTAAAGCCCCTGAATCGTAATTGCAGGCTACCTCATCCGTACATCCGGGGCAATAAAAAACACAAGAGCCGTCATCGCTGTTTACATCCGGATCATAGTTACAAGCATTTGCAAAGGGACAACCGTAAATGATACACGAGCCGTCGTCAACATTAGCTTCAGGATTATAGTTCGACCCGTTCTCATCAGTGCAGCCTTCAACAATCTGAGGACACGAAAAAGAATACACCCGCACGTGACCGGAGGAAGAGCCGTTGCCGTCGTTATAAGGCGCCCCAATAGCAACGGTCGTGCCGTCGGAGGAAAGGGAAACGCTATTGCCGATCTGATCACCAGCCGCTTCGCCGTCGATGTCAACGCCTTGCTGTTCCCAAGCGCTCGTAGCACTATTCCATGCGTAAATACGAACGTGACCGGAGAAATTGCCGTTGTCGTCGTTATCATTCGCCCCAATAGCAATGGTCGTGCCGTCGGAGGAAAGGGAAACGCTCCTGCCGCTATGATCAAACGCCCCTTCGCCGTCGATGTCAGCGCCTTGCTGTTCCCAAGCACTTGTAGCGCTATTCCAAACGTAAATACGAACGTGACCGGAGAAAGTGCCGTTGCCGTCGTTA